>Ga0209597_1001687_pt1 | contig 14313 bp, 6 predicted proteins | sample M_140625_MF_Meta_FD_187316 | JGI IMG/M metagenome (GOLD analysis project Ga0209597, IMG submission 187316) | Freshwater microbial communities from Lake Montjoie, Canada to study carbon cycling - M_140625_MF_MetaG (SPAdes) (version 2) | ecosystem: Environmental > Aquatic > Freshwater > Lake...
CGGGCAATGACGTTCGAACGCGTCTTGGAATTCCCTTGGATTTCCAAAGAACGGACGGAGAAGCGCTGCCCTTCTTCCAGCGTGAATTTTATATCGATGGCTCCGGTTTCCAGATTCGGCTTACGGCCGACGTTTACCTGCGTATTCAAATAACCCATCTGGCCATAATACTCGCGCAGCTTATCGGCCGCTGCTTCGACGGCGCCGGTCGCATACCAGTCGCCTTTATTCAATTGATCCACTTCCACGGGGTGAGCCCCCCGGCGAAGCGAAGGCTCACTGACGACTTTCTGCAGGGCCTCGGTCTTGAACGCTTCTTGGGCCGCGCCCATGCCGTTACCCGAAAGAGTCACGCTACCGACGGCGTAACGACGGCCTTCTTTGACTCGAATGACGACATCAAGCCAGCCGTTCGTACCCGAGACGTCTTTGATGGTGCAGGCCTTTTCGGCATCCATTTCTTCGATTTGGACATCAAGAAAACCCTTGGCCCGATAGAAATCCCGGACGCGTTGGCAGTCTTTGCGATATTCATCAGGGTCCAGACGTCCGCCGCTCGTGAGCCAAGAAAATTTCCACCAGCGCCACGTGGAGGACTTTAGGTCAGCCCCATCGATGACTTCGCTTTCTTTCAGAGCCGTCGCGCCTTCGATGCGGACGTGATCTACTTTCAATTCAACGCCTTCGTGGATGATAACTGAAACCTTCACGCCACCCTTGGTCGGGAACGTCTGCGATGTCACGATGGTAAAGGGGCGTTTTTTGCGGAGTTCGGTTTGTAACTTGACCTCGGAGCGGCGGAGTAAAGCGGGGTCAAGCGGCTCGCCTACCTTGACGTCCTCAATCGTCGTTCCGGTGCTAAACCATTCCGAGGCATCCTTGTTAACTAACCCGTCTCCGCCGACATAATCGATGGAGACCAGGAGAGGCCGGGGCTCGACGGTGACGACGACATCGACTTGTCCAGTCTTAGGATCGAGCTCGGGGACGACGATGGCTTGGCTGAAGCGGCCCGTTGCATAAAGGGCGCGAACCGTGCTTGCGACGGCATCCTTGGAAAAAACTTCGCCGGCACGCAGCGCAACATACCCCAGCACAAATTGCTCAGAAACTGCACCGCCTTCAGCCTTCACGCGAATCGAGCGAACGATAGGATCTTTCTCGGTAGCGGGCGCCACTTGGGCCACAGCGACGAACGGCGCGACGGCTAAAGTAAAATAGGCGGCCTGGAGGAGGCTGCGATTGACGGTGGGTTTATTCATTACGGTATTCTTTAGCCAAGGATTCGAAGCGTGTAAGCCCCGGGTTAAAGAGCAAGTTGATGTCGGCGGTCGGTCCATTACGATTTTTAGCTATAATGAGTTGGCGGGTATAGCATCCGGGCTGGGCGGCATGTTCTTCCTCCTGGTCGGGCTGCTGCTTCTGGCTGGCCGTGGGCTTCGAGATTAGCATGACGATGTCCGCATCCTGCTCAATCGACCCAGATTCGCGCAAATCGGACATCCGGGGCTGGCGGGCCTCGTCTTCCGATTTACGATTGAGCTGAGCGAGGGCGATAATCGGGATATTAAACTCTTTGGCCATGGCCTTGATGCTACGCGAGACTTCGGCGATCTGCTGCTCGCGCGGGAGACCGGAATCGAGGCCATTGATTAGCTGGATGTAGTCGATCACGACCATATCCAAGGGCTTACGAGCATGCACCCGACGGCATTTCGCCCGGATTTCCAGGATATTCTGGCCCCCATTATCATCCACCACCAATGGCCGCCCCTTGAATTCATTGGCCGCGGCGACCAGGTCCAGCTGCATACGTTCATCCGGGTGAGCTGAGCGTAATTTCGTCATGCTAACGCGGGCACGCGAGCAAAGCATGCGGAGGGCCAATTCCCGGGCGGGCATTTCCAAGGAGAAGAGTAAGACGTGGGCTGGTCCCTTATTAGAGTTAGGTTTAGGGAAAAGCGCGGCCTCGATAAAATTTAAGGCGATGGAGGTCTTTCCCATGCCCGGCCGGGCAGCCACGACCACCATTTGACCCCCTTGGAAGCCGAAGGTGAGGGCATCTAAATCAGTGAAACCAGTGGGGACTCCTTGCACCGAATTACGGTCGCGCATGATGCGTTCGACCAATTCCATCGCTTCTTCGATCGGCTTATCGATCGAAACGGCGGACTCGGAAATACGGTCTTCGCTGATCCGGAAGAAGGATTGTTCGACGTCCTCGAGCAAGCGCTCGATTCCTTCAGCGTGAGAGTGGGCTTTCTCCACCGTGGTCACGGCGGTGGAAATCAATTGCCGGAGAAAGTGTTTCTCTCGGATGATGGCCAACCAGTGAGGAGCGTGGGCGGTGGAGGTCACCAAGCCGGTCAACTCATTGACGTAGGCGGCGCCACCGGCGGATTCGATGCGCCCTTCCCGCCGCAGCCGCTCGGTGAGCGTGATTTCGTCGATGCCCATGCTATCCTGGGAAAGGGCCAAGGCCGTGGCGTAAATATCTTGGTGCTTAGGGTCGAAAAAATAATCCGCCGTGACGCGTTGCTCGAGGCAACGTTGCAAAGTATCGCCACCGTCGATGACGATACTGGCGATCAATCCGCGTTCGGCATCGAGATTGTGCGGGGGCACCCGATCGCCGTAATTAGGAGAGACGACAGGGCGCTGACGGGAACGCCGTCCCGGGGAGGAATCGGTCATGGGGTGCTTAGAGTGCGGGAGGTGACGTCGTCTGCATAGTCTCGATTAAACGCAAGTTACACCCAACCGTTTGTGAATAAAGACGCAAGCAATTGTAACATTCGACACTTATCCTCGGGCCGGAGCCCATGGGTGACATTCAGATGACGTTCTGAATCCTATTAAGTTAAATAAAAAAACGGGCCGCTAATTGCGTAGACGCAACTGTGGAGCCCGCCTCAATCAAGGCCATGATTGCACATCTGCTGATACTCGGGGCCCTGTCGGCCGACCCGGACGCCGCACAAGTGAGCGTCAAAATGATGAGTTTCGACGACCCGCAGATGGAGTTGGCTATACTCAACGCCGAGGGCCGACCCGAGCCCGTCACCCTTTATGCGCACGCGCTGAGCGAGGCCATCACCACGCACTGTAAAGAAGGCAAATTCACGCTCTTCCGCCGCCCGAAAACCACCGACCCGAAGGAGGTACTGGTACCGATCGCCACCTCCCCCGTGCCGGCGGGCGCCACCAAGCTCATCGCCATCGTATCGGGATCCGATGACCAAGCTCGTCTGAATCTGGTATTAGACAATGGCGGAACCGCCGCCGCTGGGACCATTCGGTTTTTTAATCTTTGTCCGAATTCGGTGGGTTTAAGCATGCCAGGCGAGCGTCGTATCCTGCCTTCTGGCCAAGAAATCACCCTGCATCCCCAAGTGAAGCCCGCCCAGTATGGCCAAGCGCAGTTCTTCTTACCGGGCGAGGACGGCAACTGGCGGATTGCCGGTGGACTCCGTTGGTTGCAGCTGGAAGACATCCGCTCCCTCTTATTCCTGCTACCCGCTCCAGGCGAAGAGGGTCAGATCAAAGTTCGCGGGGTCGAGGAGAGGATTGCAGCGGAGACCAAGCAGACGGCGCCAGTCAACCCGCCCGCGAGCGGAAATAAAAAAACCGCAATAAGTAAGACTCTCTCCCCAAGGTGAACCCACGGCGGTCAGGTCATAATCCGCGGAGACCCGGATTCTCATTAATTCTCTCGCTGACGATTATGGCGATGATCGTCATGATTGTCTTAGTGCTGGCGTCGTTCCTCAGCATCGAGTCGAAGGCGACGAGATGGGCCATGCTCGCCACCCGAGCCCGCCTCAACGCCACGATGTCAGCGCGATTGGCCCTTGGACACCTTCAGCAGGCGGCCGGGCCGGATATACGCAGCACCGCGACGGGGGAATTAGCCTGCAAGCCCGACCCCATTAGCCCCTACGATCCGGCACTGTCTTGGGCGATTAAATGCGGCCAAGGTCAACGTTATTGGACCGGTGCCTGGCGAACGGATAAGCCCGATGAACCTCCCCAATGGCTCATCAGCGGCAAGGGCGGCAAAGACGTGACCAAGGCGACCACTGTATACCTCGCTCAATCGATTAGCCTTTCGGGTGAGACGGACTACAAAGTAGATGCAACTCATAATTACTGGGCTCCGTGGCAGCGGGATTATCCGATCACTTATGCGGCGGGGAACAAAGAGAGTTACGCTACGCTGGTTGGTAATGGCAGTGCCGTACTTGACCCTGGCCCAGACGGTAATATCGGAACCGCTGATGATATCGACGGGCGTATTGCTCTTCCCAAAATTCCGCTCCCGGGACCGTCGAACAATAGCACTACGGGAAACTTTGCCTATTGGATTGGCGATGAAGGGGTCAAAGCCGCGATCTGCCTCACAGACCCCAGAGACATCACGAAGTCGGCACCGTCGGCGCTGAGTACCGTTGATGCTCTGCGTGCTCCCGGCCGCACCGGCACCGAATTGCTCCTCGGCCTCAAGAACGTCAACATCAAGGAGCCCATGTTCACAGCGATGGGCTCGACGGCATCGCTGTCGATGCTACCAGGCTACGACCCCGACGACCCGGACGCTGCCGGCCTATCTCCGCTCAAGCTCAGCTTCCACCATCAATCTCTTTGGACGGCGGGCGTGCTCGCCGACAGTTATCGCGGCGGGTTACGTAAAGATCTCTCACTGGCCTTCGAGATGGATGACGCGCAATTCGACATCTCCGACTTCGGTTCCGGTAATGGACATGAGACCGTGATCGAAGCCTACACCGCCGACCCGATTCTCGGCCAGCGACGATCTTGGTTTCCGAGTTATGGCACCGCCAAAACAAATCCTGGCACGATCACTTCTTCGGATCCGTTCCCCCGCGTCTGGGTGCCGATGTATGAAGCCAATACCGATAACCTTGGCCGAAAACTAATGGGCGGTACCCAATACCTTCCCTGGTGTCCCGTCTTCATCCGCGGGGACGAGATGGGACAACCACTCGTCGACACAGAGAAGTCGGGCCCCCCAACCGTGACGACGAATACCGCTTGGGATAAGCAGCCTCGACGCTTAGTGGGTCCGCTCTGGCATCTCGTCCGAGATTATTACCGCCTCTACAAGGATGTCGATTGGACAACGAACACGCCCTCTCTCGGTGCGCGATCCTTCTTCCCCAACACCAACCAATTCGTGAAGGGCGGATACCGATTGAACAATTATGCCCGCTACGACTTGGACGACGCCCTGTGGTCCGGCGGAGGCAAGGTCACCTCGCCGTACACCGATGGCTACGATTCCACCCCAGACCCTTTAGGTTGGGTCAACGGACTCAAAGGGGGCGATCTCACGGGCGGCGGTAAGGGACGCTTTATCCCCCGTCCCGTCCGCGGGGCTTACATGCCCACCGTTCACCGGCTCTCGATGGTCTTCTCGCTGCGCACCGTCTCGACCGGTACTGATTATACGCTCAAACTCGTCTGCACGCCGGTGCTCGTGATTCACAATCCCTACAATGTGCAGCTTAAACTAAAGGAGCCGACCAGTGCGGAGCCGGATCCCCGCATCAAAGGCGGGCTGAAGATTTCGTTCTCGCAGTTCGATCAAATGAGATTGCAAATCTTTACGCACACGAGCAACGACCCCGCTCAACCCATTGATGCATCGGCGACATCGCGGCTTTTCGATTCGCTCTTTAATTTTACGGCGGCCTCCGATGCTTCGACGGGCTCTAATGCGGAGAATCTCGTTGCGGTCATCCCGGCGACCACCCTTGAACCAGGCGAGTTCGCCGTCTTCACCTCAAAACAGCTCGTGGATGCAACCACGCTCGGAGTATCCACGGACGCGGCCAAAATCCCGATTCTCAATATGGAGCGGGGATTTTACTACACCGGTGGCTTTTACACCGACATCCGCGCCTCAACCGCCGCCGCACCCTACAAATTCAAAGCGGATGATACGGTTAAATGCTGCATCGACCTGACCAGTTCAATTTACTGGCACCACTGGTTATACCTCACCTCAGGCTGGAAAAAGAGCCTCAAAAACGACATCGTAGGACAAGATCTGGGGTCCGATGAAGTTCTGGGGACGAGCCGCAATAACTCACTGGCGAGTTACGCCCACTACGTAAATGTCGGTGGCAGCGGCTTCAACGCCACCCACCTCGGCGACGCGGGCAGCCCGACCAATCCGGTAATAATTGGGCCAGTCTCCGCAATTCGTACCGTCGCCGAAGTCGCCCCGGGACCCGTCATCGCCGCCTTTGACACCCGGGCCCGCGTGGCGGATACCGCCCGTACTACCACCTACGATCGCAGCGCGCTAAGCTATTTCGCTGCCCAATCGAATCCGGTCCCCGCCGCTCACCCCGCCTGGCTCTTCACCAATCCGCTTCCGCAGACTTCCTCTAACCCCGCACTCAACGGACTCACCGGTATCGGTATGGCGAGTCAACGTACGCAATTGTTTGGGGGCGACGAACTAGCCCTCAATGCCGCAACGACGTCGTGGAGTAATTTCCTCCAAATCGATGCCACCAAAGCCAACGGAGCAAATGCCTTCGGCGGATCTTCGCACGGTGCCACCGGCATCGCCTCGACGACCGAGGTGGAAGTCCCCCTGTCTGCACCTGTCTCGCTCGGCCAATTAATGCATGCCAACCTGAGCGCTTGGGATTGGATGCCCTATCGCACGGTGGGCAACTCCTTCCCCTCGATGGTCGTACCGCTCGACAAAAGCTGGACGCACGGCACCCCGCACACCAATGCGAGTTATATCGGCGGACACACCTTCGGCGATATGAGTTACCTGATGAATAACGCGCTCTGGGATAGTTTCTTTTTTTCAGGCGCCGCGCCGACCCTCAGCGAGACCTCGCGCAGCGGCAGCTACAACGCCGTCCGGTCGAAGAGCCTGACGCAGGTCATGGCCGCCTTCGCGGCTGGCACGGGCAAACTCTCCAACCCACGCATGTCCCTCTATCAGGGCAGCATCGGCCTCGCCGCTCAGGCGATCACCGCTGATGGCTTCATCAACGACAGCACGGGGGTGGCGCCCGACGGTTACCGACGATTCTCCAGTTACCTGCTCAACCTTGGGGCCTTTAACGTTAACTCCACCTCAGTGGAAGCTTGGACGGGGCTTTACGGATCGCTGAAGGGACTAGCCCTCGGATCACAGGCCGCCACGGCACCCTCCTCCACCAACAACGCTCGCTTTCCGCGAATCATCGGCAGCGGCACGCAGACGCCCGCCACGCGCAACATCGCCGACGCCGCCTATTGGAATGGTTTCGCCAATCTCTCAGATACGCAGATCCGCGCACTGGCCACGGCGACCGTCACCGAGATTAAGGCGCGAGCTCAATTCCTACAACGCACGGAAAGAGATCAAGAGTATGCGCCCGCATCCCGCCGTTTCCGCGGCTTCCCCGCCGCCCAGAGTCCGGGGACACCTTTTTTAGGTCTCTGCGAGTTTGTGAATCGATATCTCGGACCGACCAAGAAACCCGGGGCCTTCGTCAGCTTGCCGTCGGTGGGTACCTCCACTTCGCTATATCCAATCGAAAACCAAGCGACCACCACCAGTCTGCCGGTGACGGCAGAGAAAGTCCGCTGGATGTTCCGATCCGGCACCTTGGAGTCAGCCATCGCCCGAGCCGATAAGGCCCTCGGCTCCGAAACCCTCGCGAAGATGCCCAGCGGATCCAGCGCGAAAATGATCGACCCCTCCGTCTCCCATAACTGGATGAATGGAGGCATCGCTGGCGCACGAACCGGCATGCCTCCAGGGCTATTCTTCCGTAACGTAGAAATCCTCGACACCGACAACGTCAACCGCACGCATAATGGCTTCGGTGCCAACGGCTGCCTCTTCCAAGGAGACCTCCTTCAGGCGCTCGGACCGGTGCTGGCCACACGCTCCGACACTTTCCGCATCAGGGCTTACGGCGAAGCTAACGATGAGACCGGTACTGGACAGGGCGCGGTTCTGGAGCTAGTCGTCCAACGCACGCCGGACTACCTCGACCCAGCCAATCTCCCGCACGACCGGCTCCGCGATTCCAAAAAATCCCCGATCAACGTTCTGCTCGGTCGGCGTTTTATCATTCTCTCCTTCCGCTGGCTCGCCACGAACGAAATTTGACCCACCCCATGGAAACGCTCCACCTCCGCTCCGTCCACAAAACCTATCCCTCCGACGCCGGAACAGTCACCGTTCTTAATGACGTCAACCTATCAATCAATCCGGGAGAGCTCTTCTTCCTGCTTGGGCCTTCGGGCTGCGGCAAGACCACCCTGTTACGCTGCCTGGCTGGTCTCGATTTTCCTACCTCCGGTGACATCTTCTTTGGCAATCGCAACGTTACGGACCTGGCCCCGCACCTTCGCGAAACGGCGATGGTCTTCCAAAGCTACGCCCTGTGGCCGCACTTGAGCGTCGCCGAGAATATCGCATTCGGTCTGGTCGAAAGAAAAGTTCCGTCGGCCGAACGCGCCCGCCGCGTCCAGGAAGCCTTAGCCTCCGTCCGTCTCGACGGCCTGGGTGAACGCTCCATCGATCAACTCTCCGGCGGTCAGCAACAACGGGTCGCCCTCGCCCGGGCCTTGGTCGTTCGCCCTCGTTGTCTCCTGCTGGACGAACCTCTTTCCAATCTCGACGCCCAGCTGCGTATCGAGATGCGCCAAGAAATCCGTCGCATCGTGAAAGAGAATGGCCTCACCGCCGTCTACGTGACCCACGATCAAGAAGAAGCCCTCGCCATGGCGGATCGGATGGCGCTGCTCAGCCGCGGCCGCGTCGCGCAAGTCGGCACGCCCGAAGAGGTGTATCGGCGACCCATCTCGGCGGAAGTAGCTCGCTTCATCGGCGAGACCAATCTGATTGGTGCCGAAATCAGCGGGCGGGATGCGACGACGGTCTCCGTGCTCACTCCCGCCGGCCCTTTCACGGGCATTCTGGGAGACCCTTCGAGTACGGTAGAAAACGGCCACCCCGTAGAACTTTCGATTCGACCCGAAGCTTGGCACCCAGCCGCCGCTGGCGAGGCGAATTCGCTGACCGGTATCGTCACCGAAAAAGTATATCTCGGCCAACGGGCTCAACTTACCCTTCGGACTGGACTTGGTCCGTTGCGGATCATGGTCAGCAACCCGCCAGCAAATCTCACGACTGGCCACGAACTTACCGTCGCCGTGGCGACTTCAGATGTCGTGGTACTCCCCCGCCTATGAAGTCGACCCGAGCTTGGTGGATCACCTTAGGCACCTTGGCACTGCTGATCGTATTGCCATTACTGCTTCGCAAGGACACGAATCAGCGGCCGGCCCCAGGCACACGTCGATTGGTTATCTTCACGCCGCACAGCGAGTCCATCCGGCGAGAGTTCTCCGAAGCCTTTTCCCGTCACTGGCGCGAAGGACACGGCGAAGATGTGTACGTGGATTGGCGCAGCCCGGGCGGCACCTCTGAGATCCGCTTGATGTTGGACGCTGGCTACAAGGCCGCGGAAGAAGAGAAGCGAGCCGGAATCGGTGCCGACGTCTTTTTCGGCGGAGGAGAACCGGATTTTGCCAGCCAGTCCAAGAAAGGTCGTCTCGTCCCCCTCCGCGCCTTTGATCAACACCCGGAATGGTTCGCAGCCGGCGGGCCGATTCCTGAATTCTTCACCGGGGAACGTCTTTGGGCCAAAGACAAGACCTGGTGTTCGTCTTGTCTTTCCCGCTTTGGGATCTGCTGGGCTCCGACGCGTTGGCGCGCCATCGGCGTGCCTGACCCGGTGCGCTGGGCAGATCTCGCCGATCCGCGACTTCGTGGACAGCTGGCCTTGGCGGACCCTACTAAAAGCGGTTCGGTCGCACGTGCTTTCGAACTTATCATCCAAGCCGAAATTCAGCGGAGCCTGCAAGCTCCCGAAAGAGCCGCGCTACCGGAAAAGGACCGGCTCGCACTGGGCTGGACGGACGGCTTCCGCTTGGTGCAACGGTTGGCCGCCAACGCCCGCTACTTCTCCGATAGCTCCACGAAAATTCCTTTAGATGTCGCTGACGGTAACGCCGTCGCCGGCATGTGCGTGGATTATTACGGAGCCGCCTTCGCCCAGCAGGTCAACCGTGGTGATGACGTTCGTCTCATCTGGACGGCGCCGGCCGGCGGTACGACCGTGAGCGGCGACCCCATCGCCGTCCTGCGGGGGGCCCCTGAACAGGAACTCGCCCAAGCCTTCGTTAATTTCGTACTGAGCCCTGCTGGACAGGCCCTCTGGAGTTCGCCTGTCGGCACGGTACCAGGCCCGCGCGAACGCGAACTCTTCCGCCCGCCGGTCCGTCGCGATGCCTACGCAGCACTGCCGCCAGAACGCGCCGCTCGTTCGCCCTACGTCGGCAACGATTATCTCCAATACCGTCCGGAACTCACGGCCGCCTCCTTCGGGACGATTCGACGAGCCGTGCGCGTCATGTGTATCGATACACATGAAGAATTAAAAGAGGCTTGGGCTGAAATCATCAAAGCCGGCATGCCCGCCGACGCTTTGGCGGTGATGAATGACGTTAGCGCACTCCCCTATCGCGCCGGTGGCGAAGGCGACCCGGGACTTGAAAGCCGAGACGCTCTCGTTTCCGCCCGCCGCATGACTGAACTGGGTGCTATCTTCCGCGAAAACTATCGCCGTGCGGCCGAGCTCGCCCGTCGTAACCAAGGAAAACACTGATATGAATCGTCGTACTGCCTGGCTCCTCTGCGCCGCCGTTGGACTTTTGCTTGCGGTCGGCTTCATCTATCCGGCCTTCAGCGTATTGCGCGAGGCTTTCGTCGACCCGCGGGACGGAGGCTTCACCTTTAGCTACGTCCTCGCCGTATTGCGTGATCCGCTCTACCAAGACGGCCTCAGCAACGCCCTGTTGCTTGGCCTAGCCAGTACGGCCGTCGCCGGACTCCTGGCCCTACCTTTGGCGTTGCTCAATCATCGCTATAGTTTTCCTGGGCGCGGCCTACTGGCCTTGGCGTTGCTCGTCCCGATGATCCTGCCGCCCTTCGTGGGGGCCATCGGCATCAAATGCATCCTCGGCACCGAAGGATCATTCAATGCCTTGCTGGCTGGCTTGGGTTGGATGGATCCGCTCCACCCCCGCGACTGGATGGCCGAGAATCGACTCGTCGGCATCGTCGTGATGAATGCTCTGCACCTGTACCCAATCCTTTATCTCAATCTCGCCGCCGCCTTAGCCCAGATGGATCCGGCGATGGAACAGGCGGCGGCTAACCTCGGCTGCTCGCCTTGGCGCCGGCTCACGCGCGTGACCCTGCCCATCATCACTCCAGGACTATTCGCGGGAGGAGCGTTGGTCTTTATCTGGGCCTTCACCGAACTCGGCGTTCCGCTGGTTTTTGATTTTCCACGCGTCGCACCGGTGCAAATTCTGGATGGCATCAAGAACCTTGATCGTAACCCCCTGCCGTATGCCCTCACCACCCTCGTCTTGCTCATCGCTGGCGGCGTTTTCCTTGCATCGAAACTCCTGTTCGAACGGCGGCGGATCGGCGCGGCGCCGCGCCCGAGCCTTCGTTCGACTCCTCAGGCTCTCCTTGGATGGCGCGGTTGGGCTTGCAGTTTTCTTTTCGTCGGCATCGCGGCCTTGGCCTGCCTTCCACACCTCGGAGTGATTTTGATGTCGATTTCTGGCCGATGGCATAACTCGGTACTGCCGGTCGAATTCACGCTCGCACACTGGCAGGAAGCACTGGGGAGCGCTTTGGTGGTGCCATCCATTCAAAACAGCTTGGCCTACGCCGGACTGGCCACCGTCATCGCGCTGGTGATGGGTATCGCCGCCGCATGGGTGATTGCCCGTTCGGACCTGCGCATCCGCCACCTCTTGGACACCCTGACGATGTTGCCGCTCGCCGTGCCAGGGCTCGTGCTGGCCTTCGGCTACCTATCGCTTTCCCAGGAAGGTAAACCTTTCGCCTTCTTGGTCAGCGCAGGGGGCAGCCCCTTCCTGCTACTCGGTTTGGCCTACGCCGTCCGTCGGTTGCCTTACGTAACACGAGCGGCGATAGCCGGCCTTCAGCAATGCGACCCCATGCTCGAACACGCCGCCCGATCAATGGGGGCCTCTGCCTGGTCCACGTTACGTCGTATCTCGGTACCCCTACTCGCCGCGCACCTCGCCGCGGGCGGCGTGCTGGCCTTCGCCTTCTCGATGCTCGAGGTCAGCGACAGCCTGATCCTCGCCCAGCGCGCGGAGCACTTCCCGATTACCAAGGCAACGTTCGCCCTGATGAGCGCGCTGGGTGATGGCCCTCAGTTAGCAGCGGCCTTGGGCGTATGGTCCATGGCCTTCCTTTCGGCCGCTCTCATCGGCGCTTCTCTGCTCAATGGCAAACGCGGCGGATTGACCGGCGAGTAAGCTTTACGCAATGGCGCGACGACGACGACGGCGGATCGCCGCGACCGCCAAAAGGAGCGCTCCGAGACCCAAACCATAGGTCGAAGGCTCGGGTACGGCGGCCGTGAGCGTCATCGCCCCCGAAGTCTCATCGTAAGACATCGCCCAGAAAGCGGCGTTCGACAACGAACCGTCGGAATACTGAAATTGCGAAACATCGTACGTGAAAAGGTCGGCGATATTCGTCCCGAGGCTCGGCTTTGTCACGGAAGATGCGGTTGCGAAATCAAAAGGGTGCGACCCCAAGCGTGACAGCGACAAAGGCTGGCCGGCGACGACGTCGCCAGGGCTGTTAAAGGAAATAATCCGTACGACAATCTTGTTTGCGATTGAAGCGTTGCTCAGGTCGAGCCCCGTCGAAAAATTAAAGGTATCGTAGCCGATACCGGCCGCAGCGTTAGCGTCGTTTACTTTCCACTCGATGATTGCGCTCCCCTCCATCGTCGCGGTGCCGCCCATCGTCAACGTGGCGGCATTCATCTGCCCAATGGTGGTATTGGTAGCGATGACTCCGACTGCGTTGACCCTAACGGCATCAACTTGACCGTTGCCAGAAAGACGACCTCCCGAATTAACCGTAATCGCGTTGGCGATAGTAGCGGCAACGAAAATCTGCCCGGTACCGCCGACGATGACCACACCCGTTCCGAGCGCATCACTGATAGACGCACCCGCAGGAGGAATTACCTTAAGCGTCCCGGCGTTCACCGTTACGCCGCCCGAATAGGCACCGAAACCCGACAGCGTCTGCGTGTTGGCACCGGTCTTCACCAGTGAGATAATCCCGACGCCATCGGAAATATAGCCAGAGAAAGGGTTCCCGGGACTGATGGAGCCGCCCAGCGTCAGGACAGACCAGGCGGAGTTATTGTTGACGATTTTGAGGTACTTGCCGGCCGTGACATTGGCTCCATCCGAGAGATAAGCTAACTGCTGGTTCTTACCGTTGAGATCCAGTACCGGCACGCCCACGCCTGTCTTCGTGCCGACGATGAGGCCCGTACCGACAGGCAGCGCATTATCAACCCCCAGGATGATGCTCACCGCTGGCGAGGTCGGCGTATTCGCATTGATGGTGGTATTGCCAGTATAAGTGCTCGCACCTGTCAGAGTCAGCGCCCCAGTACCGCCGCCAGTCGTGGAGTTATTCGAGAGATCGACATCAGAATCCCCAGACATCAGGGAAATGATTAAGGCACCCCCGGTCGTGCCCCCGACGGTGGTGAGGAAATCAGTCGAAGGCGTGTATACCGACCCGACCCAGGAGCCCTTAGCGAAGGTGAGGTTACCGCTGTTCAAAGCAATCTCCGACGAAATCGTGCCGCCGATATTCCCCGAGGTGTTGGAGATGAGCGCGCCTTTGGCCGCGACCTTGATTTTACCAGCTCCGGAAATCGTACTGCCATCATCCACATCGAAGCGAATTCCACTACTGAGCACGAGGTTACCCGTCAGAGAAGTGTTGGCGAAAATTTTGACTATGCCGGAGGCTTGGCCGAACACGAGGTCGCCCGCACTGACCGTGAAACCGGCCCCGGCCGAAGAGGTCACCGTGCCGACCGTGAGGCTGCCGGCACCAGTTTTCGTGAGTAGTCCAGTAGTGGTCAGGGCGCCGAGCGTCATGCCGGCAGAACCTGCATTAATTGTGCCACCGCTGGCGCCGATCGAAAGGGCATTCGTCGACATACCCAAGGAACTCAATGCGGTGCTTGCCAGCGTGGCACCCGCTCCGTTCAAACTGATGCCACCCGTACCAAGCCTACCCGCCCCATCAATCTGCACCGTGCCTCCGGTGACGGTAACGCCACCGCTGAAATCATTATCAGAGTTTAGGATCAGGGTGCCTGCGCCAGACTT
>Ga0209597_1001689_pt1 | contig 14308 bp, 15 predicted proteins | sample M_140625_MF_Meta_FD_187316 | JGI IMG/M metagenome (GOLD analysis project Ga0209597, IMG submission 187316) | Freshwater microbial communities from Lake Montjoie, Canada to study carbon cycling - M_140625_MF_MetaG (SPAdes) (version 2) | ecosystem: Environmental > Aquatic > Freshwater > Lake...
CTTTTCAAGATGTTTCATCTTTAGTTTAAATCGATGCCCGACTATTCCTACATCAGAAGCTTCTGCCAGATTTACAACATCGCCAACTGACTTATAAAAATAAAGATCAGCATCCACATACGTGACAGACTGAGGTTTGTAGGCCTCAAAAAAGTACTTCACAATATAAGGGGAAAGAGAGTAGATAAACTCAAGTTTTGGACGGTCCAATTTGAGGGTTTTTAACCTGGGATAAAATTCTTCAATTTCATTTAGCCCAATTACCTTGACTGAATTATCTACCCACTTTTCGGCTATTTGTTTTGTTTCCTCGTCATGGCAGACCAATCCAAGAACAGCACTTGAGTCATGGCGCTGAATCGACCCAATCATTAGCAGGGCTCTTGATAGAAAATTCCTATCACAGTGGGTAACATAGATTCTCATTAGTACACAACTATAGATTGCAGGCTCGAGAATGTCCGAATCACAAGCACCTATAGCGATTTTTGCCTTTAATCGGCCAAATCACCTGGCCAATTGTCTGCAAAGTTTAGAAAGATGCGTCGGCTTGGAAAACTCAGAGGGAACCATATTTATCGATGGAGCAAGAAATGATCAAGAAGCCGACGTTGTTTCCTCATCTGTTGGAGTAGCTCTAAAGTTTGCTTCAAAATATAACTTTAGAGTTGAGGCAAGACAAGAGAATTTTGGACTTGCTAAGTCAATAACTTCTGGAATAGATGAGATGTTTTCTCTCAGCTCCAAACTGATCGTTATTGAAGATGACCTTATTCTTGCCAAAGGATTCTTGGATTTTATGAACAAGGGGTTAAGCCGATATGAAAATAACAGCGGCGTTGCCAGTATTAGCGGTTATCAATACCCAATTGAGAGAGAGTTACACACTTCTGTTTTTTTGAGAGGAGCAGACTGTTGGGGTTGGGCCACATGGAAAGATCGTTGGGAGCAAACCTCGTTTTCCGGAAAAGAACTGCTTAATCAGATAAGAACTAAAAAACTTGCAAATGAATTCAATCTTGAAGGATCGAATAATTATGTCGATTTGCTTGAGAAACAGATTCTTGGTGAAATCAACTCTTGGGCAATTTTGTGGCACGCATCTATGTTCGTGCAAAACAGGCTGAGCCTTTATCCACCCAATTCACTAGTTTCGAATGAAGGTGGGGATGGTTTAGGGACTCACTTCGGAAATAATCAGCTCTATTCACAAAAGATTTCGGATGAAATGGACTTTTTACTTCCGTCAAGTATCGAACAATCTGAAGAGTACAGAGATGCGTTAATTGAATTTTATCAAAAGAATTTTAAGAGATTTACTTTCTCGCAGAGGATACTGGGGAAGTTAAAGCGCTTGTTTTAATTTACTTTGCAGATAAATCCCCAAGAATCTATATCCGGATACTCATTACCAAATGGTGCGCGTTCTTCTTTGATCTCTAATAATATCTTGTGGTTTTTTTGAAGCAATTCTTTAAAGTCTTTGTAAGGAACTACATTTGCAGTATATTTGACTTCGACGTCTTGCCCTTCGCTCTTTGCAGATGGCCCGTTATCGCTTAGCTTTGAAATTTGATTTATGCATAACTGATCCTTACCTTGTGTCAGTGGGCAGCGTGTTATATAGACATATTCCGGAAATAGATCCAGTAAAGTTGATAGCGCATTCAGTGGTTTTTCTACATACTGCAATGAGCTGTTAGCAATCAAGACTTGAAAATTTGGCTGGAAATCAGGGAGAAGATTGAAAGACATGAAATGTAGATTGGTGTCTCCTGATCTGGCTTTAGCGGCCAATGAGGACATCATTTCAGTTTCTATCACGAAATATTCTAAACTTTTTTCTGGATAGAGTTGTTGAAGCGAATCAAAATGTGTTCCTGCTCCACCCCCAAAATCTAAGACCCTTGAGCCTTCTTTAAGATTTGCAACCATGAAGCCAACGAGACTTCGCAATTCAGGTAAATTTATGTGCTTTTGCAAATGCATTTCTTCTCTTCGAAGTAATGTCTTGCGTATAACTTCATTAACTAAAACCCTATTCTCATACCCACTCACGTGTGGCCGCGCAGCTTGAAACCTAAGTTTTTTCAAAACTGCCGTCAGAACTCTTTTCGGACCGCTTCTTTTGGACATGTTCTTAGTCTACAGTTCATCTTAAAGAGTCAACTGAACGACTTCTAGGTTAGGAATCATGACAATATCGAGAGCGCCTGTGACATTCTTAATGCCTGTCAAAAATGGTGCTTTATTCTTACGTAACTCCTTGAGCAACATTCAACAAATGGCTGAGCCAAATGACGAGATTTTGGTTATCGATGACGCAAGTACGGATGAAACCCCATCTATTTTAAGAGGCTTCGCTGGGCAAAGTGTGAATCTGGTTATCCTCAATAATCCAAAACCAGGGTTAGTAAATGCACTCAATCTTGGAGTCAAAGAATCTCAGCACAAAATTATTGCGAGAGTTGATGTTGATGATGTTTACCAATTAGATCGCATTTCCAAACAAATTAAGAGGCTTGAAACTGGCACAGTTGCCATATTTTCTGACTACAGCTTTTTTTCTCCAATAGCTACGAATCTAGGCCAAATTGTTTCGGGAATATTTCCCAGCGCTGTTTCAGCTTCTTTAATTTCCTCTCAGAGAACTCCTCATCCTTCGGTCATGTTTTTAAAGGAAGCTGTCTTGGAAGTTGGGGGGTACCGACTAGAAGATTTCCCAGCCGAGGATTTATCTCTTTGGCTCAGACTTTCTAGAATTGGTGATCTTCGCAGTATTCCTGAAAATTTGCTCTCCTATCGGCTTAATCCAATTGGTGTGAGTAATACTAGGCGGACCGAAATGTTATGGAAGAAGCAGAATTTGCTTAAGGATATCGGAGTCAACCCTAAGGACTTCGAACGATTACTTCTAGAAGCTCAAATACATGCCGTTACTTATGAAAAGTTCAGTTTTTCTACTGAACGTCGGTTACTGCTAGCTAGAGATCTTTTGTTAGTAGGCAAAACCCAGAGAAATGCGCATAGATTCATCAACTTAGCACTACGTATTTTGTCCAAAGATATTTTGACTGGTGCGTTCTTTTCTTCAACTGTGGATTTGGCTCTGGCGAAATCTCGGCGTAATCGAATTCGCTAAGCCTTATTCCCAGCTGCTTGCTACTCTGGTCCAATTTTCAGGGATTAAGTCATCGGGGTCTCTCAAAGTTCTAAACCATTTACTCGGTGCAATAACCTGCTTTGCATTTATTGCCAAAGCCCCTGCCCACCATGAAAAGCTTGAATTTGCGGTAATGACCCCTTTGCACTTACTCATGAGCATGAGTGATTCAAGCGGATTAGTTTCACTAGGCGGCATTAAATAAGTAAATTGGAAGTTTAATGAGCTAAGAAGTTTTTTAGCTGACTCCATGTCATCAGAAAACACCCAGATTGGGCGATCTCTTAAATCTTTGTTTAGTGCCGTTATGGCTTGGCTATAATATGTGATTGAGAGAAGCCCGAATGAATCACTTAGCTCTTTATAGTCACCACGGCGAATATGAAGTGCGACAGGCTCAGTTGCCTTTAAAAGTTCCTCGGTCTCGACATACCACGTTGAGTTGTTAGCTAATTTGGGATCAGCAAATCCAGACTGACGAAGAAAATTCAAGTAGCGCCAGGTTTGAAAGTAACCCCTTACAGACAGGGGATTGGCTACCGTATCCAAAAAGGGATCATAGCCAATTACACTTGATTGATAGATTCCTAGGAACCGAGTTGATACTCTACCGAGTAGCATTGATTCCCGACAAATTTTTTGGTGTACACGCCAAATAATCTCATTAAATTTATTTTTTCTGCGATTTACGATTTCGTACTGCATGGGCAGAACTAAATCATGTATGCCGCTTTCATGGTGTGTTCCCGCAAGTCCCACGTATGAAAAATCTATTTTTAACTTAGAAGATAATTTCATTGCCATATATGCGCCTGCATAATACTGAAACAGCTGGTTTCCGACTCCGCCAACTACGCCCATTGTGACTACTTGAGAATTCTTTTTTCTCACATTCACTTTCTTACAGCCCTTATCAATTCTCTTTCGCCAAACAAATTCTTATATGTCGGATCGAAGCAATAACTTGGTGATAATACTTCCACAACATGTTCAGACTTCCATTTATTCAAGTGGCTTTCATCATGCCATTTTGCGATAAATCCACGCTCTAAATCGAGATCTACAGCTGAGGCACACTCATCAACCATGGCAAAAAAACTTGCTCGTAGGCCCATCCAGGTCCCACCACACACGTAGTTCCTGCGCAATTTGCGAGGCACAAAAGCAGTCGAAGTGTTTTTCCTCTCCCAAGATCCCAGCCCCCCGATTCTTATAATCAAAAATAAGTCTTTAAGGACCTGCATTGGAGTTTTTAAATAATACAAGAAAGCTTTTTGCCTTGTTGGTCTCCAATATCCTGGATGACTAACTAACGCAATGCCATTAATCCAGCTAATCGGGCTTAAAGTTTTCAGGAAATTTGATTGTACCAACATATCTGCGTCTAAATAGATTAAGATATTTTCAGTAGCGTCTTGCTTGATTTTAAGGATTTCACGATATCGGAGCAGAGTTGCTTCAGGCCACCCATAAGAAGGAATTTGATATCCCTTTAGATAGATTCCCATTTCCTTGGCAAAGGTTTCACATTGAGACAGATTATCTGTAAGAATATAAAATGTAATATTTGAAAAATCAACATTGCTCAATTGAAAAGAGTTTATAAGATCTTTCCAATATTGGACGTATCGAGTCCCCGTTGCAAGGGAAATTACACCGTACTCTCTCATTTGAGTTTCATTGAAATATTCATAATGAAACTGAATCCTTTTAAATACAAGCGGACTAACCACGTTCTGCTATGGCCTTTTGATTCCAGCCATGATTGGAAATCTAGTAAACCAAAATAGCGAACATAATTTTGAGGGAATCCACCTGTGGCTCGGAAGCTGTCCGGTGAATTATTATAGTAGATAGTAATAGGTTTACCGATGTAAAACCATTTTGTTAATGTTGCAATTCTTAACCAAGTGGCATAATCCTCTGCACCCCTGGAAGAAAACGATGTTGCGATGCCATCGACTGAGAGCAGTAATTCTCTATCTACAAATACAGAGCTTGTTATGACTCGATTATCTGCAAGCAAATTATTTAGAGAAAATTTGGAATTCTTGTTCCCTGCAAAATAGTTGTTTTTCTTATCTTTCCCTCCCAATGCTGCATTGCCACACAATGCCTTTGCTGCATATTTTTCCGCATAATCGAGTTGAGTTTCTAATTTGTTGCTAACCCATGCATCATCACTATCCAAAAATGCCACCCATTTGGTATTCAAGGCATTTAAGCCCACATTCCTGGCAATACCGGGATGGCCTGTGTGTTCAGTTTTTATCAATGTAACTGGTAAGTCTGAAATCAAATCTTGTAACTTGGCCAGGGATTCTGCATCACTTCCGTCGTCAATTATTACGATCTGCTGTGGGGGAAATGTCTGATTAAAGACAGAGTCAAGAGCACGTTTAGTCTCCAAAGGTCGATTAAATGTTGGGATTATGACACCGACGTCATGCTGCATGGTTACATAATAGTGTAATCGCCCCTAGGTATAAAGAAAATTACTCTAAAAGTCAACTTTTGGTTGGATTTTAAGAATTCGATGGCAGAATCATCTTGTGCAAAAATTCTTAGCTTCTAACGGAATTGAATACAGTGCCGGCAGGATTAAACTCCCTAGCTACTGTGAGTCAGTCAGGATTGACGTCGGTTTATCGGTGAATGCACCACAAAGTGCGGTTTGGATATCGCGTGATCCTACAGTTCATGTCTTCGGATTTGAGCCGGTTCAAGAAAACCGAAAATCCATACAGCGGGGAAACAGCCCTTGGCCGATCAATCTCGACCCAAAAAATATTGGGACCAGAATCAACATCATTCCATGCGCATTGCTTGAGGAGCATATTCCAGCCGGACTTGATATATACGTTACGAAGAAAGACCCAGGGTGTTCTTCAGTATTGAAGCCCAAAACTTTTGAGGTTGATTATGTTGAGAATGTACAAGTCTTTAGTCTAAATGACTTCCTAGAGGATTTTCCATTTGAAGTGGTTGAATACATAAGCCACCTAAAAATTGATGTCCAGGGTGCAGACATACAAGTTCTTGAAGGGGCTCAAAAATTCCTCAATAAAATAATGTGCATAACAGTTGAAGTGGACACGCATGAATATGAATCCACGCGAAACTCACTGGTTTCAATTCAACAAGTTCTAGAGCCTTTTGGCTTCGTGCTTCTAAAAAAGGGCTTAATCGCTAAGATTATGACTCTACTGAAAGGAATTAGAGTCAATGCAGAAGCTGATGATCCGACGTTCCTTAATCTACCTCTCTACAAAGCTAAAAAACCAGATAAATTCTGGGTATATCAACGGGGTTAAGTTCCTTTTAAAACGGTACCCAAAAAATCGCTTAGCTCTAACTAATTCAGCAAATCAAAAAGATGGATATGGGGCCCAAATCCAGCGTATTCTTTCAGTGGTTGCCGTATCAAATGAATTTAATATCAAATTCATACTTCGGCCCATAACCTTTGCCGAAGACCAAATCACTCAAACTCCTCTTCCAGAATTTGAAAGAATTCGAGAACTTAAAGAACTCAATAATTGGCTTCGCGTCCAACTAAATCCTTGGCAAGCAAATCAACACGATGATATGAAAGTTTGCAAGGTTAGTAAACTATCGGGCTTTTTCGTGCAGCTGCTTCTCAACTTTTTCTCTTCTCGATTTCAATCTAAGTACCTACTTCTAGAAATTGAAGATTGCTACGCTTTTACGAAGATTGATCCTGATATATACGCCAGATTACACATCTCTCTCCCCCGAACAGAAAATAGTTTTAATCCAAAAAATGGAATGGAGGTTCATGTTCATTTACGATACGCGAATTTTTCCATTGGAACAGAGCGCTTTCTAGACCCTAGTTATTACATTACAGCTTTATCAGAAATTACTTCCAATATTCTTCAGAGTAATCGGGCCTACAAAATTTATGTCCATTCGGATTTTGGTGAGACAATTAATGAAATTGGAATGTTTAAACATCAAATTTCCATTGAAACTCTTGCATATCTAGAAAGTCTTAATCTTCTTGATGAAGGTAAAAAACCCAATCGCAATGCATTAGAGCTTGCTCTTCAAACTCAAAGAGCTTTAGTCGAGATTTTCGATAATGTTAACATTTGCGCCGAAGAAGATCTCCTCTCTTCAATTATTAAAATGGTGAACGCAGATTATTTGGTTTTGTCAAAATCTTCTTTTGCATTCGTAGCTGGCCTTTTGAATATCTCAGGGATCATTTACACTCCCGAGTATTGGAATAATCCACCATCCAACTGGGTCAAACTACGTGAGAGTGACTACTCTTCATGATAGGCATAGAGAAAATCTTGGGCAGTCATATTCTCAATTAATCGATAGTTTCTCTGAGTTAAGTATTTATCGATTTTTTTGAAACTTCTGGTTTCAATAAGTACATATTTAAATTTGTACTTGTCAAAATCAAAACCATTCAACACATTTAACTCTGACCCTTCAACATCTAAGGATAGCAAGTCCATCACATTTGGTGCCCCAGCAGAATCAAGGATGACGGTCAAAGTTAAAGCTTTTGCAGTAAACCGATAATTATCTACATCAATAAATTGGCGGCCGGTTTTGGCGTGAGATTTGATATTTGTTATCTCAGTTTTAGGACTTAAATCAATCGTCATTAGTCCTGAATAAATCAGCTCAATATCTTCCGGTTTATACTCAAAATCAACACAAGCCGCGTTTATAGCGGTGGTTTTTTTTGCTCGATTACGTTTTAATTTCTTAAATTCTACCGGAGAAGGTTCAATTAAGATTCCTGTCCAATTTTGAAAAAGTTCAAAGTGAAGCGTATTGCTATACAAAATCCCGTCATTTGCACCTAATTCCACAAAGAAACCATTTTTGTAGGTAATTATTCTTGCGAGTTTTTGATCCAAGCCTTCTAGTCCCACAAATTCCTTACCAACTAACCTACTTATAATTCTACTTCTGTGCACAAGTGTTTGAATTAATCCGTATGTATAGAGGCGATTAGTTATACTGCTAATTTTTCTGAAAATCTTATAATTTGGCAATGAAAATTTCATTTAAAACATGCCTGCATAAATTCTAGATGTCTCATCTTTACCAGCTCTGGAGCTTCTTCCTTCCAATTACTGCCTGCCCGAAAATGCAAAAAAGAATTGTCATAAATTTCAGCATACACTTTTACCCCTTCGTTTCGGGTATCTTGGCAGAGATAGTTTCGAATTCCAATTGGTAAGCTACCCTGAAAGTCGGGCAGCTCCCAATTCAAGCTACTTAAATGGTTAATTTTTTCAATTGAATCTAAGAGTTGATTTTCTTTCATCATTTCTAACCAGCGGTATGACTGTCCTCCCGTGTCAACCTTAACCCCGTTGACTTTCCCACAATCGAAAGAGAATATATCTAAGTTAGGCAATTTTGAGGGATCAAATTCCATAATTCCATTCCAGAAATACTCAACATCAGTCTTAAACCGCTTTGTTCTGACTTGAAACACACCTCTAAATGCCTTGTTAAGTAAATTATTAATTGAATTGAAAGGCGCGAAGGGAAACATATCGCTGTCTAGTATTAAAGTTGGACAATTTTCCTTCAGTAATTTCTCGGTGAGCACGAATTGAAGTGCATCAGCAGCTCGTTCGTTCGAGTATTTAGCTTTTTTAACTTGAGTCTTTGGAAATAATTTCCGTCGGTCGTTGTGCAGATCTTCTGGCACTAATAGGACTTCATCACAATATTTCATTGATACTTCGATTGCTTTTTCTCGTAGACTGGAATCCCATAGGTTCCAAGCATTTGGGTTTGGAGATGTATCAATGACTGCTACAAATTTGAATTCACTTTCGCAATACCTGTCCAAAAGGAATCTTTGTGCCTCTAATGCCTCAGGCCATGCACTTACCGTGGTAACAATTGTTACTCTCTTAGTCAATGAAGGACCTCCAACATTCGGTCAAATGCTCTCTGGTAACTATAGGAAATGAGTTTTTCCTTACAAGCAGCGTTTAGCTCTTTCCGTGTCTCAATCTTCAAATTTATTGCAGTATCTATGAGCTTCGGAATTGATTCTTCATGAATGTACGAATCTCCAAACACATGACTAAAGTTTGCGTTTGAAATAGGAATTGCACCAGCAGCAATGTTCTTAAATGCTCGACACGGTATATATCTGTTTAAACTTTGCCACGATCCAACTATTGCTGCACCGATGGGAGAGGTATTTACTAAATTAAATGCTCTCTCCGACGTTAACCCTCTTTTGGAGATACCGCGTGTTCCCCCTACCTTCTTAAATTTAATTTCAACCCTGTCTAGTGCTTCTTGATAACCTCTGATTGTAGAAAGGTTTCCCTGTTTTAAAGAGTTATCCCAAACAGCGCCTACCCAATACTCTGTTTTCCCTGCCGCTTTATATGGTTCCAGCCACTGACTCTGATGCTCAGGCAAACCCCAGGGTTGAAATAGAGTCCTTGAGTCTGAATCCCATTGTGCAATGGAGTCATCAATTTTAATTCCTTTGGAATCTTTCGAAGTTACTTGTAAATTTATGAAGGTTCCTAATGACGATTTAACATCTGTATCAAAGTTATGAAGGATATACATTGCATCTTTACGAATTGGTAAGAATTTTGAAGCAAATCCAACCGCAATAACTACGGATCCTTTTTCTACCGCACTTTGAGACCTTTTGGAATCTGATACCCAGGTTACGTTTATTCCAGATTGGAGCAGGGACTCATAAAAACCACGATGGATATATCTGTGGCTATGTCTAATATTCGATAGGCCCCAAATCACGACATTGGGAAAGGAAGTATGAACCATTTGATAATAATAGCGTTGACGAATAGATTTTTAGTGAGTGGGCCCAGACGGGCTCGAACCGTCGACCCACGGATTAAAAGTCCGTTGCTCTACCGACTGAGCTATAGGCCCCACTGTGTTATGTGCTTAAGATCCTAGACACACAAGGTACCAAGTATGCCAATTGCATCCTGTTTTTACCAATTTAAGGATCTTGAGGGGCATCTTAGGAGTTGCGGTCAGTAACGTAGGGTGATTTGAACTACCAAGACATTGAAAGTGAGTTCTGAGAGTCAATAGTTTCTCGCAAATTTTAGATATGCACTCAAAATAGTAATTTGGGACTCAGGCCAAAACTTTGAAAAGTCCAGATCGACCTTCGGATGATCGGGCAATCAATCTGAGTTTCAATCCCTTACGCATTTCTAAATCAAGTGCAAGGCGTTCCTGGTTAGGAATATGAAGATCATCAAAATAAAGGAGATCACCTTCTTTTAAGCTAATTCTAATCGTGCTTAGAATACAGGACGTACTGCTAAATAAATCGGCATCGCACATGACGAATAGAGGTCTTCGCAAATAACCTTCAGTACCTGAGAAAGTCTCAGTAAAAAATCCTTGATGAAAAGTCACACCAGGGATATTTGGCACTATTCCATTTTGAGTAAATGATCCTTCGGTAATATTTCCATGATGAGGTTCATGTAGGCCTTCAAAAGTATCAAAACCGTGGAGTTCAACTTGATCGGATTCCAAAGTTAATTCAACCATGCACCTCATGGAGTCTCCCCACGCTACTCCAAATTCAAGGTAGACAAAATCAAACTCTAATAACTTTGATCCGATTTTAAGTAAATCAAATCTGTCTGGAGTAATTCTTGCCTTTCCAAATTGCTGGTACCAGAATCCTAAGTCGGTTCTCTCGGCAATTTTTCGCATTGGGCTTGCTAGTGCCTGTGGCAATTTTGTCCCCAATGAAACAAAGAATGCGGATGCTAGATTATCAAGATTGTTAATTCAACTTACTCAACACAAACTTGTAAAGAGTTCCACGGCAGCTACCTTGCTGTAGAGATTTAGAGATAAGTTTAATATCGACCTGAATTAAGTTGTTTTGTGGGAGCTTATGAATTCTATCTAAGCAACACTCGTGACTCAACCCTGATTGCTTTGCACTAGTAGATAGCGCCTCGGAATGAGAGGTAACTTCCTTATTGATGGCGACCCTTTCGGTCTCCATAAAGATTCCATCAGTAGTCAGCGGCCTTTTGCTGCTTTACTCAATCTATCCAATAGGGCAACTTCAATTCCCTGTCCATCTGGAACTTGAATTACCAATGTGTCAAAGCCAAGTTCATCTGACTTGCGCATCATTCCATACATAATTCTTGCAAACTCATCGGCAGTTTTAGGAGCAGAAATACGATAAACATCTTTTGGGGTCTGGACATGAGCTAAAGCCATAAATGCCTGCCCAGGTTTCGGAACTTGGTTGATCACTACGGTTGCATTTGGTGCATAGTGCTTCTCTAATCCTCCGCTTACTCGTAATTCTGATTTTTGTAAGTCAGTTAAATCAACTTTAGTAACTGAATTAATCATTGCAACAGTTGTAGCGCCAGGACGTAAGATTTCCGGACTCAGATTTCGGCAGTCGATAATTGTTGACTCAATACCAATATCTGAATGCTCACCATTAAGTATTAAATCTCCCGGGGAGAGATAGCTTCCAATTTCATCAACAACATCACTTGGGGAAGTGGGAGAAACCTGTCCGAAGCGATTTGCGCTCGGTGCTGCCACACCCAGCCCCCCAAGGGCTTCAAATCTTTCCAAGAGCTGAAGTGCAATAGGATCGCTCGGAACTCGAATTCCAACTGAGTCTTGCGATCCTGTTATGAAATCCTTTGCAATATCTTTTCTTTTGAGTATTAGCGTCATAGGACCAGGCCAAAATGCGTGCGCAAGATCAATCGCATAATCAGGAACATCTAGAGCCCAGAGGTGCATCCCGTTTATTGTAGAAATATGGACAATAAGTGGATGATTATCTGGTCGTCCCTTGACTTCATAAATCTTCTTTACTGCCGCTTCATTGGTTGCATCAGCCCCTAGGCCGTAAACCGTCTCAGTTGGGAAGGCAACTAAATGGCCAGCCATTATCTGTTCCGCAGCCTTTTGTATGGCCTCTGCGGAGCATTCGGTGAGAAACTGTGAATTGGACATAAGTATGACAATTATTGCTTGTTTTGCGAGAGGATGGGCTCATGGAGCAAGCCAAACCGATAAGAATCATGCAAGTGATTGCCCGAATGAACGTTGGTGGGCCTGCCGTAATTGTTACAGAGCTAATGAAGGGGCTTAATCCAGCAAATTATCAGGCAGTGCTCGTAACTGGATACTGTGCCGAAGATGAGGCAGAGTATTTAGAGGAGAATAAACAAAATTTCTCAGTTTCTCGAATTACTGGCTTGGGTCGCTCAGTTTCTTTTTTTCAGGATTTTAAGTCATTTATTTCTTTGGTCCGTCTGATTCGAGAATTCAAACCCGACATAATTCACACCCACACAGCTAAGGCGGGAGCGCTTGGCAGGATTGCTGGATTGATTGCTTCCCCAAGAATTAAGCTAATTCATACTTTTCATGGGCACTTACTCCAAGGGTATTTTGCCCCTTGGAAAACTAAACTCATCGTCTATATCGAGAGAAGCCTAGCTTATATAAGTACGGAGTTGATTGCGGTAGGAAATGAAGTTAAACGTGATTTACTTCGTGCCAAAATTGGAATTTCTAAAAAGTACTCGGTTATTTTCCCAGGCCCGGAAGAATTGGAATTTCAAAGTAAGGTGAGTGCAAGAAAAGATTTGGGTCTTGAGCAAGGTATTACTTATATAGTTTTTGTAGGTCGATTAGCTCAAATAAAGAGACCTGACCGCTTAATTGATATTGCCCGGCACTTAAAAACTGATAACCCCGGGGTGAAATTACTGATAGTTGGAGCCGGCGAGAAATATGTGGAGACTCAAGATCTCGCAAAAAGTGAGTCGCTGCCAATGGAGTTCCTAGGTTGGCGAAATGACATCGGATGCATCCTGTCGGCTAGTGATATTGCCATTCTGTGCAGCGACAATGAGGGGATTCCTCTCACCCTTATTCAGGCATCGCAAGTTGGTCTTCCAATTGTTTCAACAAATGTCGGGTCGGTTTCAGATATCGTGGTAGATGGTAAGACGGGTATTTTGACCGAGGTGAGTTCAAACAGCTTAATTCAAGCCCTAGCTGAGTTAATTTCTGACCCGAAAAAAATGGCTAGTTTTGGACAAGCTGGCAAAGAAAGAGCCACAACGTTGTTTTCATTGCAGGGCATGATTAACGCTCACGAAAACCTGTATTCACAGGTAATTACAAAGAAAAATTCAGCCAAATCTATCTAGGTACGCAATAATGGATACATGAAACTAAACCGTATTCGCACAATCGCATCCATCGTCACCGTCGCTGCAGTTGCTGGTGTGGTAGCCCTTGCCATTCCAGCCAATGGCGCTGGAACTTCCGATAACCGCTACATCACTGTCACCGGTGTTGGCACAGTCTCAGTTGTCCCGGATGCAGTTCGCTTTAATGCCACAGTCTCTGCCCTTGCATCAACAAATGCAGCAGCACTTTCTTCTGCCAGCAAATCAGCAGCAGCTGTGCGCGCAGCGCTGAAAGAAAAAGGAATTGCAGTAAAAGACATCCGCTCTGCCAACATCTCTGTCTATCCTGAATATAACTACACGCAAGAGGCTGGCACCAAGATCACTGGCTACCGTGCGTCACAATCATTTGATGTCCTAGTTAGAAAAGCATCTACTGCTGGCACAATCATTGAAGCAGTAGTAAGTGCAGGAGGCGACAATGTGCAGTTAGGTGGAGTAATACCAACAACACTTAACCCATCACTTGCCACAGAAGAGGCTCGAGCAACAGCAGTTGCTAATGCAAAATCAAAAGCTTCCTCCTATGCAAAACTCCTAGGAACAAGTATCGGCAAAGTCCTTTTCCTTGAAGAGCAATCTTCACCTATCTACTCATCACCTTTCCCAATGGCAAAGGCTGGAGCAACAGATGCTGCAACCGTTGAGATTGATCTAGGTGAGCAAGATGTAACAGTGACTATTACTGTGCGCTGGGCGCTTAATTAAGCGGCAATTAATGCGGTTTGGTTGCTTGGTTAATCACGGGTAAGATTGCGAAGCCTTAGAACGTCCCCATCGTCTAGGGGCCTAGGACATCGCCCTTTCACGGCGGTAACACGGGTTCGAATCCCGTTGGGGGCACGCAGTACCAGTTTTAAAGAAGTAAAGG
>Ga0209597_1001691_pt1 | contig 14303 bp, 20 predicted proteins | sample M_140625_MF_Meta_FD_187316 | JGI IMG/M metagenome (GOLD analysis project Ga0209597, IMG submission 187316) | Freshwater microbial communities from Lake Montjoie, Canada to study carbon cycling - M_140625_MF_MetaG (SPAdes) (version 2) | ecosystem: Environmental > Aquatic > Freshwater > Lake...
TCCATGTATATCTCTGAGAACAGTCATGACTCGGCTCAAAGCCCTGATGAATCGGCTGTGATCGTTGGCGTTGGCGTGGAAGAGCCGCGGTTGGTTACGCCCACCGGTGCCTTTGGTTCCTACTCGGCTTTGGTGGGGGCGTGGAGTGAGCAGCATCTGAATCGCACACTTTTCCCGTGGCAATTGAGGGCATTGTCAGGCGCTCTGGAGCATGATGAGGCTGGGAACTTCATATCCAGTACGGCTTTGATAAGTACAGGCCGTCAGAATGGTAAGACAACAATGCTTTCCGCGCTTGTTGGTTTCTGTTTGACTGAGCTGCCGCGCATCTGGGGCAGGCCTGTGCGGATCATGTCAACCGCGCATGAGCTCGGGCTGGCCACCGAGGTGTTTGAAGATTTGCGCGAGGTGTTCGAGCTACTGGAAGAATCTGATCTGGCCAAAGTCACCTGGGCATATGGCAGGCACCAGGTCAAAATGCACGATGGCTCGGTTTACAAAGTCAACAGCGCGACAGGCAAGAAACACGGAGGCACCTGGGACATCCTTATTGTCGATGAGCTGTGGGCCATCAGTGAAGCAACCTACTTCGGTGCCCTCAAGCCTTCACAGATAGCGGTGCCATCACCGCTGGCGTTCTTGGTCTCCACTGCCGGTGACGAATCCTCAAGGGCGTTCCTCAAGCTTCGAGAACAAGCCTTGGGTGTCATTGACTCAGGCGTAAGGTCTGATCTCTTCATGGCGGAATGGAGCCTCCCAAGCGGCGTGTCACCAGATGACCAGGCATATTGGGGCTACGCCAACCCCAGCCTTGGCAGAACAATCACAATGAAAGGTCTCGAGAGTGCAGCTGCCGCACCTGATCGTTCTCAGTACCTAAGGGCCCACTGCAATTTATGGGTTGCCGCCGCGAACAGCTGGATCAACCCAGGCGAATGGGCCAAGCGCCTTACCACAAACCTTGCCATAGAAGGTGGCAATTCAGTATTGGCTGTGGACAGCTCTGTGGATGACAGCAAGTATGTCGGGATTCATTGCGGCCTAAACAGTGACGGTGACATCGTGGCCAGTGTTGCGTTCACCTGTGAAACCAACCGCCAGATGTGGCTGCATATCGAGCGCCTCATGGAAGAGAACCCGAAACTTAAGCTTGCTATCACACCCACACTTGACTTGCACACACCAGAGCCACTGATTCGCCGGCGTTCCCTGTGGGGATATGCAGAGATGATTAAGTACACGGGCCTGGTCAAGTCGATGATCAATGAAGGCAGGCTTCTGCACACTGGTGAAGAGATGCTGGCAGAGCATGTCAACAGAGCCACCCTTGTCAAAGCAAATGGGGCAGTGGTGCTCAGCTCGCAAAAGTCTCCAGGCCCGATTGAGTGCGCAAGGTGTCTGGTGGCAGCTGCATCTTTGGTGTCGCGCCCAGGTCAATCTGGTCGAGCAATGATTGGCTCCGCTAGATAGTTGCATTTGCAACGACTTTGTGCGAGACTCCGCGCGTGGGATTCTTCACTCCAAAAGTCACTACTGCACAGATGTCTTCCGCACCCCTGAAGGCTGCCGCAGGCGCTGGCGCTGCCCAGATCAATGACTTCCTGGCCTACTCCACCGGAGCTGCCGAACAGCGAGCTCTGCAAAACCCAACGGTGTCACGATCCAAAGACTTGCTAGCCTCCATGATTGGGTGCCTCGAGATGCGCCACTACTCAAAGCAGTGGACAGGCGAACGCTACGAAGAAATCTATCTACCGTTAGAGCCGTGGATGGAACAACCTGATCCAAAGGTCACGCGCAACTTCTTCTACTCGAATATCTTCAGTGACCTCTTCTTCCATGGCCGCGCCTTCGCCTTTGTAACCTCGCGCTACTCCACGGGCCTGCCAGCGAGCTTCACTTGGTTACCTGCCGCAATGGTGACCACGCCGAACCAGACAGGTCCGCAGTGGTTCGGACCCTCAGATGTTGTGCAGTTCAACGGTGTTGAAATCGGAGACAGCAACGATGTGATCCAGTTCCTTTCGCCTATCCAAGGCTTGCTCTATCAGGGCGCTCGCGCATTGTCTATTGCAACTCACCTAGATCAGGCAGCAGACAGATATGCGACACTCGAAACAGTGCCTGGCTACCTTCAACAGAAGGGAGGCGAAACGCTAGACAGTGACAGCCTCAGCGAGATCGCAGCTGCATGGTCACAGATGCGCAGACAAAACGCCATCGGTGCCCTAAATGATTACATTGAGTTCAAGGAATTTTCCATTTCACCGGCAGAAACGGTAGCTGATCAACGCAAGTATCAGTCACTTGAGATTGCGCGTGTGTCAAACATTCCTGCATACCTAGTGTCAGCACCTCAAGAAGGCTCAGGCCTCACATACACAAATGTGCAAGACAGCAACCGCCAGCTCTATCTGTATGGGGCCAAGCCATTCATAGAATGCATCCAGCAAACAATGAGCGCCTCCAATGTTCTGCCAAGAAATCGCTTCGTCAAATTTGACATTGAAAACTATCTTGAAGAAGAGATGCACGATGTCATGGTTGAACCAGTCGTAGATGTACCAGTAGAAAGCCCATCATGATCCATTTCGTCAATGTCCCAATCACCCTTGATGCTGCCGCAAGTGAGGATGTCCCTAAGACAATCACCGGCATTGCAGTGCCATGGTTTCCAGTCTCCGCACAAGTCATGGATGGCACCAAGGTGACTTTCCAGCGCGGTGCTTTTGATCTCAACATGAAAGCCCCAAAGCTTCTAGAAAATCATGACATGAGCGCATTGCGCGGTGTCGTGTCATCCCTTGCTGACATGCCTGAAGGTTTAGGCTTCACCGCCACCTTCGCAAAAACGGGCGCGGCAGCTGACGCAATCGAACTCGTAAAAGCAGGCGCGTACGACTCGGTTAGCGTTGGCGCTGTCCCCACCAAGTTCAAGTACGACAAGAACGGCGTAATGGTCGTATCGAAAGCTGATCTAGTCGAGATTTCGCTTGTCGCACAGCCAGCATTCAAGGATGCTGTCATCACAGAAATCGCTGCATCCGAACCTGATGCAACCGAACCCACCCCAACAGATTCCGAGGAGGAACCAGAAGTGGCAACACAAGAAAACCCAGCGGTTGAGGTCGAGGCTTCAATCATCCCAACAACCCCTATCTATGCAACTGCAAAGCGTGAGTTCATCATGCCAACAGCTGCCGAATACATCTCAGCCGCATTTGTCGGTGGAGACCAGTGGCGCGAAATGAGCGAAGGCCTACGCGCTGCAGCTCCCAATGTAATCACCTCAGATATTCCTGGTGTCCTTCCATTGCCAATCGTGCAACCGGTGTACAACAACTTCATTGGCCGCCGCCCTGTCATCGATGCAATCGGTGCCAAAGCAATGCCACAAGGTGGCAAGGTGTTCATCCGCCCAGAGGTAACGACACACACCAGCATTGGCAACCAAGCTTCTGAAAACAGCGCGCTGACTCAAGGCACTTTTGTGATCACAGACAATCAAGTTACAAAGGCAACATACGGCGGATACGTCACCTTGTCCGAGCAGTCGATTGACTGGTCACAGCCTGAAATCATTGGTCTTCTACTTGACGACATGGCTCGAATTTATGCCAACGAAACCGACAACGTCGCAGCTGACAACCTTGCTACCGGAGCATCAGTCACTCGTAACTTTGCTAGCGCATCAGGTGCTGACCCTTCATATTGGGTTGAGTGGATCTATGGTGCAGCCTCAACAATCCTGTCCTCGAGCAATGGCAACTTGCCAACGCATCTTTTCCTTGCACCCAATGTGTGGGCCAGCCTTTCATCACTCAGTGACACGGCAGACCGCCCACTGTTCCCGAATGTCGGGCCAATGAACTCATTCGGCGCATCAAACGCAAACTCAACAGACATGATGGCCTTCGGGTTGCGTGTAGTGGTTGATCGCAACTTTGCGGCCTCAACAGTGATCGTGGGAGACCCAACTGGATATGAAATCTTCGAACAGCAGAAGGGTGCCCTCAGCATTGATGTCCCATCAACAATGAGTCGCACAATCGCATTCCGCGGTTACCTTGCCACGCTCATGATTGACCCAACCAAGTTCGTCAAGGCTGCATTCGTCTGATAAAGACGATCTAGAAAGACTGCAACACCATGGCCACCTTCAACCTCGCATTTCATACGCGGTTAGAGAACTATGCCGTGTTGCAGACTTTCGTTGACACAGACATCCAACCTCAAGATTCGGTAGTGGTGGCAGGAGCATCTCATGGCTTTAACGGCACCTACACTGTCATCTCTACCGAGCCTTACGAGTTCATAGGCGTTTCTGATGAGGGCGACCTTCTCTTTGACTACTCGGTAATCATTGAAAACCAGTTCATCTACGCCAGTGAAGGTGACGACCTAGATCGAAGCATCGCAACTGGCACTGTGACCTTCACGCCCAGCCCAAGCTGGATTACAAGTGCGGATGTAACCAGCTGGCTTGGCATCGAGGTCGCCACCGCCAATGACACCGCATTCATCGCTGTATGCGTTTCTGCCGCTAACTCGTGGGCATTTAGGAAGCGTAGGGAGGCAGGTTACACAGACAGCCTCTCGAGCTCTCCAGACGGGGCGGCGAAATTGGGGACAGTAATGTATGCAGCAATGCAATATCGCTCCCGTGGCGCTGTGGATGGATACGCCTCTTTTGATTCCATGGGCATGGGCACACCAACCATGTCCCTTGGTCAGATCATGCAGCTGCTCGGGTGCGGAAGACCGCAGGTTGCGTAATGGCTGCAACGGGCATTCTTTACGAAGCAGTCAACGCCACCAAGACAGCACTTACAGCTCTAGGCCTCAAGCCAGTTACTGATCCGCGCAACGCTCGCCCTTTGTCCGTCATGATCGAGCTGCCAACGCTGGATGTCTTTACTTACAATGTGGGCGACATCAGACTTGTCATTCGTGTATTAGCTGGCCCCCCTGGGAACCAAGATTCTGGGGACTACTTAATCACGACAGTGGACACCATCATGAACTCATCAATCGCCATAGTGGATGGAAGGCCATCTCTCGCTTCATACGGCGAGCAGATGCTTCCTTGCTATGACATGACTGTTGCCGTAGCAGTACGGCGTAACTAGAAAAAGGAGCCACCAATGGCAACAACAACATTCCTATCCAACGCAACTATCGGAATCACACAGGGTGCCACCACCACGGATTTGAGCGATCAGGCCAACGCTTGTTCCATCACAATTGGCCAGGATGCTCTTGAGTCAACTGCCTTCGGGGATACCGGCCACCGCTTCGTTGGAGGCCTTCAATCAGTAGAGGTAAGCATCACCTTCTTCCTCAGCTACGGCGCTACCGAGGTTGAGGCCATCCTTGCCTCATGCGTAGGCACTGGCTCCACAGTGCTGACCATCTCGCCATCAGGCGCAACCGAGTCAGCCAGCAACCCAGAGTATGTGATCACTAACTGCATGCTGGCATCCTTCACGCCAATCAACTCCACAGTTGGCGAGCTCGCAACCGTAGAGGCTTCCTTCACAGGCGGCACCTGGGTCCGCGACATTACCGCACCATAAACAAAGAAACACACAATGCAACTAACGCTCAAAGTCACAACAGACCAGACCACATACGAAGTCAAAACGAACCTGTATGTCATCATTGCCTGGGAACGAAAGTTCAAACAGAAAGCTTCCAACCTTGCCTCTGGCGTAGGTCTCGAGGACTTGGCATTTATGGCATTTGAGGCTTGCAAGGTACACGGCATTACAGTGCCGGCAGTCTTTGATGACTATGTGAAGCGCCTGGTCAATATTGAAGTTGTATCGGATGACGAAACAAACCCCACCGAGGGGGCACCTACTCTCGATCACTAGCAGAACTGCTGGTTGAGACAGGGTGGTGGCCTCCACAAATACCATTCGAGATACAAGACATGAACACAGTGATTGATGTGATCAACAAAAGTAGGCGCAAGTGACAAGTGAGCTTGGCCCTATTGAGGTCGTTGGCCTGAAGGAAGCGCTTGCTGAGCTGAACAAAATCGACAAAAAGCTTCGCAGGTCTATCACCACTGAGTACAAAGCAATCGTTGATCCTGTACTGGTTCAGGCTCGCCAGAACATTCCAGATGATGCACCGGTATCGGGTATGGCTCGTTCGTGGACTGGAAAGAGTGGCGCTGAGCTCATGGCTTGGGATGCAAAAAAGGTCAACAAGAATCTGAAGGCTTTCACCAGTGGCAAGAAGGTGCGTGATGCACCTGGAGGCTTCCGCCAGAACCTCGCAACCTTTGGCATCAGGTGGGGTGGGCCGCAGGCTACCCTGTTCGACATGGCGCGAAAAGGCACATTATCTCAGGCTTTGCAAGCGCGCTTTGGGCCACCATCTCGAGTTATTTGGCGAGCATACGCAGCACAAGAGACTGAGGTGGACAACCAAGTGCGTGATCTAGTTAATCGTGTTATGAAGATGACAGGCAACAACGGGAGAATCTAATGGCCATTACTATCCCAATTATCAGCGAGTTTGATGGCAAAGGCATTTCTAAGGCTGTCGCCCAATTCAAACAGCTTGAGACCACTGGCCAGAAGGCACAGTTCGCCATCAAGAAGGCAGCGGTGCCTGCCGGTATTGCCGTAGCAGGTTTAGGTGTCGCATTGTTTGATGCTGCCAAGGGCGCGATGGAGGATGACGCTGCACAGCAACTGTTGGCATCCACACTAAAGAAAACCACTGGAGCCACTGACGCTCAAATCAAATCCAATGAGAACTGGATTAGTACGCAAGGAAAGTTGCTAGGCGTAACTGATGATGAGCTAAGGCCTGTTCTGGCTCGACTTTCCAAAGCAACAGGATCAGTCACAAAGGCACAGGAACTAGCAACCGCTGCTATGGACATTGCGGCAAGTACAGGCAAGCCATTGGCTACTGTCACTGCCAGTCTTGAGAAGGCATACGGCGGCAACATGACTGCCCTAGCCAAGCTGTCGCCTGAGCTTCGCCAAATGATCAAGGACGGTGCCAGCTTTGATGAGGTCATGGCAGCAATGGCTAAGACCACTGGAGGCGCTGCAACCACAGCTGCTAACACGGCACAGGGACAATTCAAACGGCTAGGCGTGGCACTAGCTGAAACCAAAGAGTCAATCGGCGCTGCACTGCTCCCAGCTATTGAGGCAGTATTGCCATTCCTAACCAAGATGGGCGCTTGGGCTTCTGAGCATTCAACTGTGTTCGTCATCATTGCCGGTGTTATCGGTGGCCTAGCTTTAGCCATCGTGGGTGTCAACGCTGCCATGACTGTCTGGACTGCCACCACCAAAGCCTTCGCAGCAATCCAGCTTGCCTTCAACGCTGTCATGGCCGCTAACCCTGTCGTGCTCTTTGCCATCGCCATCGCTGCCTTAGTTGTGGGCCTAGTCATCGCATACAAGAAGTTCGATGCTTTCCGCGAGATTGTGGATGCAGTGTTTAGCGCCATCAAGACAGGCATCAAAGGTGGCATGGATGCAATCACCACATACCTCAGCTTTGTGATGGGCGTGTACAAAGCCATCTTTAACGGCATAGCTACCCTCTGGAACAACACAATCGGCAAGCTCAAGTTCTCAGTGCCTAATTGGGTGCCAGGTCTCGGAGGCAAAGGTTTCGAGGTGCCCAACATCCCAATGCTTGCTGCTGGAGGAATCGTCAGTTCGCCTACCCTGGCCCTTATCGGTGAGCGCGGCCCAGAGGCGGTTGTCCCCCTTTCTAAGATGGGCGATATGGGCAGTGGCACCAATGTGACCATCCATGTCAACGGAGGCGACCCGAACGCTGTGGTGGCCGCATTGCGAACATACATGCGACAGAACGGTTCAGTCCCCATCCGCGTAGGCAACGCCTTCTAATGACGATCCAGAACTATGCCGTGTACTACCTGTCAGGGGCCACAGAGGTTGCCTTGACAAATGTGCAAAGCATCAACATCACATGCGGTGTGCAAGCCCAGCTGCAACAGATCAGGGCATCCACCGGCACTATCGTCATGCGCTACCCAAACGGCTACGCCACCCCAATCACTGGCCTAGTGCCAGGCACCGAAGTGCTGGTACGCAACCTGACCACAGCAGACCCATACTCACAGCTTGTCTATCGCGGTTACATTTCAGATGTAGCTGTCAACTATGGAATCCCATACTCATCAAGCGTGGGTGTCGCTGACTATCTGACCATCACCCTTGAAGGCGAGTTCTCCAGATTGGGCCGTATGCAGGGGCTTAACTATCCACTAACAGGCACCTTGCAATACCAGATGCAAGACCTGACTGACTGGACTGGCGTGTTCATGCAGTGGTTCGGGCCAAACGACACCCCAGGCGCTGACACCAATGTCACCGGTACATTTGCTGACTGGCTCGCCCTCATCGGTGTTACCTACAACGCACGACTTCAGGAAACAGCCAACGGCTCAAATCGTGGCATCTACATGGTTTCGCCCTTCTTTACTGATGAGCTATCGCTTTATTTCACATCGCCTGCACTGGCCACAGTGGGCAACCAGAAGCAGATATTTGACCAGATCACCTTCGACTCATTGGCTGACAACTACTACACGCAGGTCACTGTTGATCCTGAAGACTTTGCAGCTGTCACTGTCACCAAGGCTGGGGCTCCAGAGCCTCTACGCACCTACCAGGTCAACACGCTGAATGCATCGACATCACAGGCCACGGACTATGCAAACTATTTGCTTGCCAACTTCTCTGACCCTGCCTTGGCTATCAGCTCAATATCAGCATTGGCTGAGGCCCAGCTAGTTAATCGCCTAGACAACGCTCAGAGCTTTGGCACCACCACAATCCCTGCACAGCTCCCTGCATACCCTGGCTGCCAAATCACTGTGAACTTTCGAGGCACTGACTATGTGTGCATCATCGAAGGTGTCACGATGTCAGCCACACCCGAATCAGCGCGGTTCACTTATTATGTATCTGGTGCAGATCAGAACGCATACCTGAGACTCGACAACGCAACCTTCGGCAGACTCGACTACAACAAGTTAGGATATTGATATGGCTATAAAGACTTTTACGACGGGTGAGGTGCTGACCGCTGCCGACACCAACACCTATCTTGCGAACTCAGGGCTCGTGTTTGTCAAGTCACAGACCGTAGGTAGTGGCGTTTCATCTGTCACCGTAACTGATGCTTTTAGCACTACTTATGATAATTACAAAGTTCAATACATCGGTGGGACTGGAACTGCTAGTTCAGTTCTTTCATTTAATTACACAGGGACAAACGGCAACGCTGGCTTTTATGGCAACTTGTTTTATGCAAACTTTGCAAGTGGTACAGCGAACACAGCCGGTTATTCAAACTTAAGTGCAATTACTCACTCAGGTGGCAATGCCAATGGCAGGTGGAATATGACATTAGAATTGCAAGGGCCGTTTTTGTCTGCCATTTCCTTTTTAAGTGCGCCTTATTGTGACAGTAGCAATGCTGGCAGCATGTCAGGTTTTCATAATTATGCCAACAGTTACACAGGTTTTGTATTAACGCCTACTGTTGGAACTTTAACTGCCGGGACAATAATTGTTTACGGATATCGAAAGGCATAACCATGACACGACCAAACATTCAAATTGACGATGAAGTCAGAGAAATGACCGAAGAAGAATACGAAGCACTACTGGCTACGGGCTGGACAGAAGGCACAGATGAAACGCCTACTGCTGATTAGCGCCACCCTCATCGCCCTAACAGGCTGTGCAGATCGTGAACGCCTCAACTGCCGACCTACAAAGAACAAAGCCCTTCGAGGCGTAACTGATCAGCTCGTACCTACTACCGCAACACCGCGCTACGGCACAGGAGGAAAGTGCACATGAAAATGCGACCACGACACACCAACGAAGAAATCAAAGCCAGGCTGATCCTGATGGTTGGCTTAGCCATCTCAATCGCCTTCGTAGGCACAGTATTCTCACTGCTCTTTGGCTTGCTATTCGTAACACAGCCTCTCGAGGTCAGCCCAAATGACAATGAAGCCTGGGCTGTCCTATCGCCGCTAACCCTTACAATGTCAGGTGTCCTTGCAGGCCTTCTAGCCTCAAACGGTTTGAAGAATTCCAGCAAGGACAAGCCAGATGAGTAAGTACACCGGCACCTCTGATGGCGTGGCCACAGCTAAACGACCAGGCACCGAACGCTTCGTATATCTATGCAATCGGAGATGGGGCTTTAAGAATCTAGGCACATGGGTAGTGCGCGACATCAAAGGCAAGCCAGGCCTCATGAGCGTTCACAGCACCGCAAGAGCCCTTGACACCTCATATGGCACTGACAAAGCGGCAGGCCGTGAAGCGATCCTGTGGTTTGTCGAACATGCAGCTGCACTTGGCCTCGAGGAGGTTCATGATTATTCAGGGATCACCAAGAAAGGCTGTGAGACCTGGGGCCGTGGCTGGCGTATCGGCAGGGGCTGGAAGGATTGGTCTGAGGATGACAACGGTGGATCACAAGGCGGCACCTGGATACATGTGGAACTTGCACCAAAGTATGCAGACATGAGTGCCGGTGACTATGAGGCGGTGTGGCGTAAAGTCCCCAAGCCGTAAGAACTCCCAGCTCGTTTGAGCGTGGCTGGGGCTAGGTGGTGGGTTTCTTTGTTTCCATTGGGAAATCCACCACTGACTTCGCCGTTTGTGTATAGTGACATCTAGCCACTCAAATGGCCCAACCAAAGGAAACACAAATGTCACGAATGAAGGATCACCTCTTAGAGGACCTACCACTCTTCAGGGCCACAGACCCTGACACCTCACGCCAGATAAAGCCAATCAGGATCAACAGCCACCGCGGCATCCTTCTTGCCATTTACGCTGGGAACATCAGTGGCCTTACAGATGAAGAGGCAGCATCAATAGCCGCATCTCGAGGTCACACCATAAACGGCTACTGGAAGCGCTGTGCCGATTTGCGCAACCAAGGGCTTATCCACGATTTAGGAGTGCGTAAGACGCTCTCAACGGGCTCTCAGGGCATGGTATGCGCTATCACGCGCTTCGGCCTTGACATCGCTACGGGATACTACGACTAATGACCTACACCCACGAACAAATGTTCATAGCTGTCCTTTTCGGCTGGTGCCTCTCATGGGCCTACTTCAGGCTTGCCAACCGCTACTGGAGGCGCTGATGCTTCCCACCTGGGGCTATCTCCCGTTAGTCTCAAAGGACAAGTTAACACTCGTTCAAATCTTCACAGATTTGGAAACAGGTGAACATCTCAGAGTTACAGTCGCCCACAGGTCGGCTCCCTACCTGACTTGGTTGCCGCCTATCGAAGTAGAGAGAACCTGAAACGCATCATGGCACTAGCCCTTCTCACTGTCCTATCCGTACCGGCTCACGCAAGTGCAGCTGCTGACCCTCACGCCAAGTATCGCGGTGTGCTCCCAGATCAATATTATGACTTGCTTGCCAGGTGCGAAACTGGAAGCAACTGGCAACACAGCACCAAGTCATACACAGGGGGGCTGGGGATAAACCGCCAAACATGGCGCACCTGGTCAGACACGCCCAGCGCAACAGGCAAAACCCCAAAGCAACAAGTTAAGGTGGCTGATGCCATCGCATTCCGAAGCCACATCAATCCTGATGGCCGTAAGGTTTGGCGCGTAGGCCCCTGGGGATGGGGCTGTCTGAAAGGGCAGCAATCCCTGCAAAGATTTATCTGTCAGTCAAGACACACGCTTGTTGTCAGATGGAAGAGAAACTGTGGAAAGGTACACACAAATGGAAACATCAACGGGCGAGCTAATCGCCAAACTAACTAACCTGAGCCATACGCTCGCTCTCGAGCTGAGGTTCAAAGAAGCCAGCCTGATCATGGAGGCAGTTGGAGCCTTTCATGCGCTACCGGACATTGCTGAAACTATCAGATGTGAATGGCACCCCTCAATGAATGCCAGTGGCCCATCTAAGGGCTTGTCATACATCTCGAGCGCGGAAATGGTGACAGCTGATGAGTGACAAAGTAATCGTGGGCAACATCGGCATTCACCAGGTCACTAAGGACAACATCAGTTGCAAAGTGAACCAGCACGACACCTTCACCGCCATCACCCTTGACTTTGGAATGACCAGCATTACGCTGTTTACCAATAATGATGATGTGGCAGCGATTCGCCGAATCCTTGGCGGTTGGTGATGGGTTTCAATCTTGATGATTATGAGCCAGTGGCCAGCAGACTTGACAGGTTCCTGAAGGCACACCCTGATGCCAGAATTATTACTGATCTAGTGCACTACCTGTCTGATGTCTGTGTCTTCAAATGTGAGCTTTGGCTAGAAGGTGAAATCATTGCTACTGGATGGGCCGAAGAAGTACGCGGCCAAGGCAATGTGAATAAGACCAGTCACCTTGAAAACTGTGAAACGGGCGCGGTTGGTCGAGCCCTAGCTAATGCCGGTCTTAGCGGCTCCGATTTTGCCAAACGCCCAAGTAGGGAAGAGATGAGCAAAGTGCAGAGGATGCAGGGCGACACTCACATTACTGAGAACAGCAATGTCGCTAGTGAGAAACAGCAGAACATGATCAGGGCAATGTGCAAGTCAATGGGTAAAGTGCCACCGCACAATCTTCAATCCTTTAGCAAGCGCGAGGCGAGCGCCTACATTGACAGTCTCAAGGCAGGCGAAACCCCAGCGCCTAGCTACGACACCCCAGAAGAGCCTTTCTGATGGTTGACCTTCTCATGATGATTATTATGTGCATCAGTCTGTTCATGTGTGGATTCCTACTAGGACAGACCAAATGATTGCCATCAGTGAAGCCTCATTCCTTCAGCAAGTCAAAACGCTTGCATACCTCCACGGCTGGCTTGTAAATCACCAAGCCCCTATGCGCACCCCTCGAGGCAACATCATCACCGGAGGCTCACCTGGCTATCCAGACCTGTGCATGGCACACGAACAGCGCGGCCTCATATTCGCTGAACTCAAAACGGAAAAGGGCAAGCCCAGCGATGCCCAGCTGCATTGGATGCGCACATTGCACCCACATGCAGAGTGCTACCTTTGGCGACCCTCAGACATCACCTTCATAGCTGAAAGATTGGCAAACGCATGAGCATGAGCATCCAACCGCATCTGTTCCCAATGCCACAGACAGACAACACCTCAGATGACTACTGGACACCCAAATGGCTATTCGATGCCCTCGGGATTGAGTTTGACCTAGATGTGGCCTGCCCTCCAGGTGGTCCACCAAACACACCAGCCAAAGCCTTCTACACCCAAGAAACTGATGGCCTTAAATCACCTTGGTGGGGCAATGTTTGGATGAACCCACCCTTCACAAACATCCCACCCTGGCATGCTCGATTCATTGAACACCGGCATGGCATATGTCTAGTCCCCACCTCGAAGAGCAAAGCGTTCTGTGAGCTGTGGGATGAGTGTGATGGGATGATGAGATTGCCTTACAACATGAAGTTTGACCAGGGTGGCATCTACATGCCCACTGTCCTTGCCGCCTTCGGTGAGGAAAATGTCGAGGCCCTCAGACGATCCAAGATTGCGCGTGTCCGATGCTGACGGTGGCTTGGTATGTCCTGATACTGTCCATCGGCATTGCCATCATCCAAGGCGTACGCAAAGACTGACCCTCGAGCACAACTGAATACGATCATGGCCTCGTACGGGATTGCACTGTGCAGGCATTAACACCTGGGGACAGGGGTAGAGCAGTGCGCCCCATTACCTGAGATGACTTACCTGAATGGCCGTGGGTGTCAGTCACTGTGCAGCGTTCCCTAACGACATAAAAGGCGATTGGTGTTCCACCCTAAACAGTTCCGGCAGCCATCAGCACACAGCTGAGAAATGTGGGGGGCACAAACCACCAGACCATTCACGCAATGACAGCAACCGAGCTTGCGAGGGCGCTAGTAACATCACCAACACACACCAAAGGAAACACACCATGACCAAACGAAACACACCAGAGTTCAGACGCAACCGCCTCATCATCCTCGAGAACGAACCCATCTGCCACTGGTGCCACAAAGCCCCCAGCACAGAAGCCGATCACCTAATCGAGACAGACCGCGGAGGCACAGACGACCTAGAGAACCTTTGTGGCTCATGCCAGAAGTGCAACGCAACCCGCGGAAATCGTTACCTAAACCACAAACGCGCCGCACAACAACACGCAAGATCAGAACACCTCCGACTCGACACAAAACCGACCAAACAACCGATTCCGCAAAAAACCGAACCAGATTTTTCCACAAAATCGAAGGCGAAGCC
>Ga0209597_1001699_pt1 | contig 14264 bp, 13 predicted proteins | sample M_140625_MF_Meta_FD_187316 | JGI IMG/M metagenome (GOLD analysis project Ga0209597, IMG submission 187316) | Freshwater microbial communities from Lake Montjoie, Canada to study carbon cycling - M_140625_MF_MetaG (SPAdes) (version 2) | ecosystem: Environmental > Aquatic > Freshwater > Lake...
GGTAACGATCGCTAGTTCGCCAGATTGTGTGCCCGGCTGAATGGAACCCGATGTCCCCACACGGATAAATGTCTTTGCACCAACGCGTACAAGTTCTTCCATAGCAATTGCAGATGAAGGACAACCGATACCGGTGGAAGTTACTGAGACCTTTACGCCATCAAGAAAGCCGGTGTAGGTGACATATTCGCGGTTAGTTGCAACATGGACAGCGTTATCAAAATGGCGAGCAATCACTTCAGCGCGACCAGGATCTCCTGGCATCAAAACATACTCACCGACATCACCTTCTTTGAGATGAATGTGGTGCTGTAGTTGGCTCATAGCGTCTTCACCCTTTCGATAAAGAAGTCCATAAATGCATCCACATCAACTTCCATCGCCACTTTTACATTCGGTGCCTTACCTGAGGTGTTGAAGTGATCTGCCGAAATCTTTGCAGTGGTGAACTCACCATGTAACTCAATATCGACGTGATAGTCGCGCATCTTTACTAGGTCCGGTTTTACCAAAATCGCAGCAGCTAAAGGATCATTAATCGCACAACCTTGGATGCCTTGATACTCGGCGTGAAATTCCATATAGAAGGCGGTTGATCGATCAATAAAGTTACGAATATCCTCTCGCGCCCCTGCCAGTCGCTCAATATGTGCCTGAGTAAAGAGGCATTGATACGTAACATCGAGCGGAACAATTGTCAGATCGATCCCTGAACGCAAGAGAATATCGAAGCTCTCTGGATCGCAGAAGACGTTGTATTCAGATGATGGGGTGGCATTACCTGGATAGTGGATCGTTCCCGCCATTGATACTACGTTCTTGATCTTCTTACGAAGTGATGGATCTTTAAGAATAGCTAACGCGAGGTTTGTCACGGGTCCTATGCACAAGATGGTGATTTCACCCGGGTTCGCATTAACAATATCGATAATCAAATTAGCAGCGTTACTGTCAACAATTGTGGTTGTTGGGTTAGGTAAGACAGCATGACCCAAACCTGTATCTCCATGCGTCTCTTCAGCAACCGAGAGTGCTTTTACTAAAGGTTCTGTCGCACCCATCGCGACAGGGACATCTCTCATACCTAGAAGCTCAACGAGCTTGAGTGCATTGGTCGTACATTTCTCCACAGTTGTATTGCCGTGTGTCACTGTGATTGCCTGCAGAGAAATTTCGGGCATAGCTTTGAGCAAGATAAATGCGAGTGCATCGTCGATGCCAGGATCGGTATCAAGAATTACTTTCATCCTTGCTCCTCCCCAACTTCACTTTTGTGGAAACCCCACCCAAAGCATGAGATAAGTGTGGCAAGAGCAGTCGCTGCTGTCATGAAGTAAAAGCCGGTCCACCCATCAAAAGTTTGGACAATCACGCCACCTGCCGTGCTTCCGATCGTAACTCCGATAGAAAGTGCTGCGCTGACGAAGGCAAAGGCTTCATTGAGGCGGCTCAACGGTACAAGCTCCTTCATGTAGGCATTGGCAGAGATGAGCGCTGGACCTATTGCGACGCCCGAGATGATGATCCAGAAAACGATCGTATCCAGATCCTGAAAGAAGAGAATGCCTGATGTACATACGGTCATCACTGCTAAAGAGACTGTAAATCTAATCGAGCTAGAGATTTTCCAATGGATAAATCCATATACAAGTCCCGAGATCGTACTTCCGATTGGGTATAAACCAACCCAAAGCCCACCCTCGCTGACTCGTCCAGCTTCTTTTGCAACTGCGATGATGACGACGAAATTTGAACCAAAGAGAAGTCCAAGTGCAATGAGTGCGAGCAATAGTGATTTTACATACGGGATCGCTAAAATTCCTCGAGAGTGATCATCGTGAACTCGCTCAAATCCACCGTGATCTGTACTTGTAAGAGCAAGACCGACTGCTCCGGTTACAAGAAAAACAATTCCTGCCAATAATGGAGAGTGCGATCCATACAGTGAGAGTAAAAACCCAGCAAGGGCAGGTCCTACAACAAATGCGGTTTCATCAAAGACTGATTCGAGAGAGAGCGCAGAACCAAGTTCTTTCTGATCATCAATTGATCTACTCCAGCGGGTTCGTGTGTAACTACCAATATTTGGAAAAGTACCTCCACAGACCGCCGCAATTAACAAAAGTCCAACGGTGGAGTGATTAATGAAATAGAGGAGACCTAACGTGGCAAATGCGTTGATGGCAGTAACTGGAAGCAAGACAGAACGGGTACCAAATTGATCGGCTAGTTTTCCAACACGCGGACTGAAAATCGCTCCCGAGAGAGTGTAGAAAGCTGAGGTAATGCCAGCTAGAGCAAAAGAATCTCGTACATCTGAGACTAGAAATACGATCGCCACAGTATTCATCGCCATCGGAATTCGGCCAATAGCGCCAAATCCAATCGTTGATAGAGCGTGGGGCTTGCGCATTATTGACGCGTAAGAACCAGCCAAATTAGGAGTCTATTTCTTGCTGCCACGTGAGCAGAATTTCAAATGCTTTATCAAAGCTATCAACTACATGACCAGCATCTTCCACGCATCCACGAACGAAGAGGTTAATACCCTTTCCATCAATCATATTTCGATCACGAATCACGCGAGTATCTGTGACCAAACCAATCATTCCCTTTTTACTCTTATCGTGGCGCATCTCCGCCCAGAAGATGCCGATCTCATTAGCCGTTCCGTCATCAACCATAGGCCCATCAAGGAGAGCTAAAACTACGTTTGCACCAAGGACCTCACGCGCATCGGTATCAAAGATGAACTTAGGAGTTACCGGATCTGGCAGCGCAATCTCATGAGGGACAAATACTTCCATCCCAGCATCGCGCATACGCTTGGCGCATTGATCAATAAATGTTCGTTCATACGGCGTAAAGAGCGGGCCAGCAAAGTAGATCTTCATTGTTAGTACATCACAGTCTTTGTTAGGTGGTGTGGCCAATGTGTTGCGTGATACGTCTTCCAGAATCGGAAATCAACTTGTGGTTGCAAGAGTGGTTCCATTCCAGGGCGTCGCTTATTAATCTCTTCAGTCAGTTTGGCGATGACATAGATCGAACTGGCACGTAGCTCAATCTCGGCCTCACTATCCCGCTTGAGCTCAACGAGGCTATTGATCTGTTTCTCAAGCTCTGGCGTGTATTCAAAGATATTCATCACGCGTAGACCTACAGGAACAATGTAGTCAGCAAAGGCGGTGAGATTGTCTACATCCTCTAACTTCCATGCCCCACGTGGTGAGAGCGCAAGATGCATTCCCCAGATACCAAGCTGGGCCAATTTAAAGATGTGAACTTCTGAGCCGTGATACATGCTGACATCACGGAAACGAGGGAACTCTGTCGTCAATCTTTCGAGTAGACCATCGCCATCGGCATATAAACGAGGTGCGCACGAGCGAACAAAGTTGGAGTAACGCCCCTGATACTTCTCAACCAGTACGCGACCAACCTCATTGAAGAGGACTACGCGTTCATCGAGCATCGGCATTTCAATCGTTCCCGAAAATACTGATTCCAGATCTTTACGTGTGACCTTTGCGAGATACTCACCGCTAAAGAAAGGAATCCCAGCGTTGATTGCGCGATGTAGAGAAGCCACCATCGCTTCAGAATCACACCAGCGCTTGCCCATGTAATCTGTTTCAAATTTCACACCGGTAGAGAAATCTGTAAAGGCAAAGTTCATGGTGTTTACAACCAAGGTGAAATCCATCAAGACATCAGGATCATTACCAAAATCAAAGAGCATCGAACCATCTGGCTTGGCAAACTCTTCGTATGCCATCCAATCAGCTACTTCAGTGATCTTCTCGTGATTGATATGAACGAGCTGTGCACCATCTACTACTGGTTGCAGGCTCGCTAAAACAGGAGAGTTCCAATTAATTGTCATCGTCGTTGCTATTCGGAGCCGCGTCGATAAGGCATACCTGCCGCGGCAGGCGGTGTTAATCGCTGGGCTAAGAAGGTAAGAACTATCAGCGTTGCAAAGTTAGGAAAGACAGTGACAAACTCTTGTGGAATTACATCTACACGTTGATGGATCCACCAAGCTAGAAGTGCGAGTGTTCCTGAGATCAGTCCAGGTCTCCATCGACGATTGATCGAGTAGAAGATAGAAAGGACTAACGCCACAATTCCTGCAACCATAATGAGTGACATTACTGATTCACTTTGGCGCACGCGGAGTGCATCTGTAAATCCAAAGAGGATAGAACCGGCAAAGACTCCGCCTGGCTTCCAGTTACCGAAGATGACCGTAGCTAAACCAATAAAGCCTCGACCTGCAGTCTGTCCTTCGCGGTATACAGATGAGGCAACGAGAGCAAGGTACGCGCCACCAAGAGAAGCGAGCATTCCTGAAACTGAAATCGCTATGTATCGGATGTGATACACATTAATGCCAAGTGACTCTGCAGCCATTGGGTTCTCACCTGAGAAACGCATACGAAGACCGAACTTACTTCGCCAAAGAATCCATGATGTCAATGGAACGAGAAGAAGCAGCGCTACCGTAACTAGGGATACATCCTTAACGAGACCATTGAGAAGACCAGCAAGATTTGAGATGAAGAAAATGTTCTGTGCGTCTATCTTTTCAAGGATCGGAGCAATAACTGGAATAGTAAATGTAGGGAAGGCATCAACTGGAGGAGAAACTGTTCGGTCACCGCCCACAGGAGGGAAGTAGACACCTGATAGGTATCTCGCACCGCCAGCTGCAATGAGGTTGATTGCAAGACCGGAAACTGCCTGATCGATACCAATCTTGACGGTAAGGATTGCGTGAAAGAATCCAGATGCTAAACCAAATATTGCCGCAGCTACAAAGCCCATCAATGGACCGTGAAGATATCCAAACCAGGCTGCTGTCCATGTTCCTACAATCATCATTCCTTCAAGACCGATGTTGATGACTCCAGCACGTTCCGCCCAAAGTCCTCCGAGACCAGCCATGAGGAGTGGAATAGCAAAGCGAAGTGTTGCACCAGAGGTTCCCGGTGATGAAATATCTGTAGCACCAGTTAAGTTCTCAACGAGTGAGAGAACGAAGAAGAGTCCGGCGATCATGAGTGTGATTCGAGCTGGAGATTTAAATAGCGATTTCACCTTACTTGGCGCTTTAATCTCATTCTTAGTATCGGTAGCCATTACTTGGACTCCTTTACAAGTTCTACATTTGCTTTACCGACAGCTCGCTGCTGTTGGCTCAAGTTGATGCGTGCCACAACTTCATAGGCGATAACGATTGAAAGAACGATTGTTCCCTGCATCACGATCACAATTTCAGGCGGTACACCTTCGTACTCCAACACTGGTGCAGCGCGCTCAAGGAATGACCAGAGGAACGCTGCAAAGAAGATTCCGATCGGATGATTTCTTCCCAACAAGGCCAGCGATAGTCCAGTAAAGGCGAAGCCCGATGGAAATGCCATGCTGTATGAATGAGTATCAGAGAGCAGAGTTCCGAGTCCAACCAAACCTGCGATTGCACCAGAGAGAACTGTTGTAATAAAGATCATTCCTGGTGCATTAACACCACTTGATCGCGCAGCGCGGAAAGATAAGCCAGTCGCCCTTAAGTTAAAGCCAAAGACTGTCTTATTAAGCATGATCCAATAGGCAATACCAACAAAGATCGCTACAAAGATAAATGAGTAAATCTCACCATCAAAGATTTTAAAGGTTGGCATCTGACCACTTAATGGGATCGGCCTAGTCTGAACGTTCTGCGATCCTTCAGGGAGAATTCCGAGCAAATCTTCGCCCAATAAGAAGGCAATAATCGCTGCTGCAATAAAATTGAGCATGATATTGCTGATAACTTCAGAGACACCCCGTCGAACTTTGAGATATCCAGCAATTGCTGCCCACAAACCGCCTGCAAGCATCGCAGTGATAACAATGAGCAGGACGTGCAGAACTGGTGGAAGACTTACAGCTGCGCCAACTACTGCGCCAAAAAATGCACCCATGCGATACTGACCATCAATACCAATGTTAAAGAGGAGCATCTTGAATCCGATGGCTGCTGCAACTCCTGCAAGATAGTAGGAAACTGTCTGATTAAGTTCTGAGACTAAGTTGCGAGGATCAAAGCCGTAAGAAATCATTACTTGGAAAATGGAGATCGGATTAGCACCGCGCAGGATCAGGATTACTGAAACCAAAAGCAGCGAACTCACTACAGCAGCAAGTGGAGCTACCGTCCCCCAAAAAATGCGATCTTTTTTCATGCGCTCTTTGCTCCAGTCATTGCTAGACCGAGATCTTCCGGCGTGGTTTTCAGTGGATTAAGAATTGAAACGATGGTTCCACTGTAAATAACTGCGATTCTATCTGAGAGAGAGAAGAGCTCTTCGAGATCTGCAGAGATGAGAAGTACTCCGGCACCAGCTGAGCGCGCCTTCATCAAGTGATCCCAGATAATTGCTTGCGCACCCACATCAACGCCTCTTGTTGGCTGGGCTGCAACAATCAATTTAGGATCTCCACTTAACTCGCGGCCGACAATAAATTTTTGTTGATTTCCACCCGAAAGAGCACTTGCCAACACATTCACACCAGGGGTGCGCACATCAAATTCTTCAACTACGCGCTTGGAATCTTCGGCGGCGGCCGCTTTATTGACCCACATACCGTTAGCCATTGGCGTTGCAAATTGATGACCAAGAATTCTGTTCTCCCACAATGGAGCTGACATGAGCAATCCATCACGTTGACGATCTTGTGGAATATAGGCAACGCCTGCATTGCGAATCTCTTTTGTATGAGCGGTGGATGCATCCAGCCCGAGGACTTCAACGCTTCCAGATGTTGCCGGAAGCAGACCCATAATCAACTCAATGAGTTCGCTCTGTCCATTACCTTCAACACCAGCTAGACCAAGAATTTCTCCACCATGCAGATCAAGGTTGAGATTATGAAGAATTTCACGCCCATCGTGGCGAGAGTATGAAGCGTCCTTGATCGAGAGAATGCTCTTCTGGCTAATATTTTGAACTCCAGCAATTGGCTTTGGAAGTTCGCCACCGACCATGAGCTCCGCAAGTTCTTTCTTATTGGTATCTGCCGGCTTCTTGGTCGCAACTGTTGTGCCTTGGCGCATGATCGTGATGTCATCTGCAATAGAAAGGACTTCATCCAATTTATGAGAGATGAAGAGGACTGTGAGCCCCTTATCAACTAGCTCCCTTAGATTTTCGAATAACTCGGTTACTTCTTGAGGTACTAAAACTGCTGTGGGTTCATCAAGGATGAGGATCTTTGCTCCTCGGAAAAGTACCTTTGCGATCTCGACTCTTTGACGCTCGCCGACACCTAAATTCGCAACTGACTCATCGGGATCAATCTCCAAGTGATAGGTCTCAGCGATTTCTAATAATTTTCTACGTGCTTCATCATATTTAACAATAAAGCCAAAGCGAGATGGTTCTCCACCCAAAATAACGTTCTCCAGGACTGTTGCGTTATCAGCTAACTTGAAATGCTGGTGAACCATGCCAATACCAAGTGCGATCGCATCTTGTGGGGATTTCAGAGTGACTTCCCTGCCAAAAACTTTGATTGATCCTGCATCTGGGCGAATCAAGCCGTAGAGAGTCTTCATAAGCGTTGACTTTCCGGCACCGTTTTCACCGATAATTGCGTGGATTGAGCCTTCGCGTACAAGAAGTGAGACATCACGGTTTGCAACTACACCAGGATATTTCTTCTCTACTCCTGCTACCTCGAGGATATTTCCCACGCTTAGCTTCTCTCTCTAATTTAAGTATGAAGTGCGCCGCCAAGTCAGCGGCGCACTTCACATTACTTAATTGACTTTTTTACTTATGCCTTTGGATCTGTTGGAACTACAATCGCTCCTGATGCAATCTTCTTCTGGAATGCATCGATCTTTGAGGTGAGGTCCTTTATGTAACCACCTGTAGTTGTGTAACCAACTCCACCTTGCTTAGCGCCCCAAGTCTTGACTCCAGCTGTCTTCTTGCCTGCAAGAGCATCGGCAACGAAACCACGGGTACCAAGATCAACACGCTTAAGCATTGATGTAAGGATTGTCTTCTTGTATGCAGAGTGTGCTGGGTAAGTTGCTTCGTCAGCATCTACGCCGATTGACCACTTTCCGGCCTCAGATGCAGCCTTGTGCATACCAGTTCCGGTTCCGCCAGCTGCTGCGTAAACAACATCTGCGCCGTTCTCGTACATGCCCTTAGCAGCTTCGTAGCCCTTTGCAGGATCGTTAAATCCTGAGAAGTCTGGGAAGTTGCTGATGTAGGTTGACTGAACCTTAATTGATGAATTTACAGCCTTAGCGCCTGCAATAAAGCCAGCTTCGAACTTAGCGATAAGAGGAGTGTTAACTCCACCGATAAATCCAACGTTACCTGACTTGCTCTTCAAAGCTGCTGCCACACCTACGAGGTATGAGCCTTCTTCTTCTTTAAAGACAATGCTCTGAACGTTTGGTGCTGTTACAGATGAGTCATCGACAATTCCCCACTGAGTCTTTGGGAATTCCTTAGCGACCTTGCCGAGAGCTGCTGCGTATGTGAATCCAACCACAACGATTGGGTTTGCACCCTTTTTTGCCATCAGGCGAAGGCGCTCTGCACGCTGATCATCTGTTGCTGTTGGGTTATCTTGAGACTCAATGAGCTTGAGCGCTTTGTTCTTATCAAGCAGTGGCTTTACGCCGATGTACGCAAGCTGGTTAAAGCCTGGCACGTCGCGTCCACCCAAGCTGTATGCGATACCAATTGTCGTTGTAGCTGCCTGAGCTGGAGCTGCAGCGACAAATCCTGTAAGCATAAGAGCAGCTGTAACTGTTGCTGCACCTAGCTTGCGGAGAGTTTTGTTTTGCATTTTTTTATTTCCCCTTTTGTTTATTTGAGTGATCACTCGTTTACTCAATGGTCTATCTTGTTGGAGCAGATCTTTTGCGATTCGCGAGGAAGCGCACACGACCCTCTCTCAACAAGGTGTACATCGACCATTGAATGCTCTGGTGGGGTTGCTCCCCCGTTGTTGAGATGCCTAATCATGAGATCCATCGCTTGCGACCCTTGAAGGCGCGCATCTCGAGCGATGACTGTGAGTGGTGGGCTAATGAGTTCTGCATATTCAAGATCATCAAAACCGATGATTGAAATTTCACCTGGAATACTCACGCCTCGATCGCGGAGTGCGTGAAGAGCACCCATTGTCATCAAATTATTTGCGACAAAGACAGCAGTCGGAGGAGCATCGATTTCTAATAATTGGCACATCGCGGCATAGCCACCCGCTTCTGAGAAGTCTGATTCGATGAAATAGTGCTCTACAGATGCAATCTCACTCTTTTTGAGCGCAACTCGGTATCCATCTGCGCGCTTCTTACCGGGCGTAGTGCTGCATGGCCCACCGATCATTGCAATCTTTTGATGGCCCTGACTGATCAAGTAATCGGTTGCAAGCTGTGCGCCCTTGGCGTTATCGGTAAGGACAGAGCTAAATTTTTCACCATCTTTAGTTACACGATCTACAAAGACAATCGGTAAACCAAATTGGCTAAAAAATGATGGACCTTGCTCATCTTCAGTAAGTGGGGCCATGATCACTCCATCGACGCGCCCAAAGAGTTGGCTCAGCGCTTTCTCCTCACGCTGACGCGAATCGCCGGTGTTGACCAGAAGAATCATCCGATCTTCTCCAACTGCGCTTTCAGCGCCTTCAACTATCGAGGCAAAGAATGGGTTTGTGATGTCTGGAACAACGATGGCGATTATTCCTGTACGCCCTGATTTTAGATTTCTAGCGGCAGCGCTGGGGCGATAATTTAATTCAATAATTGCTTCGCGGATTTGTTCTTGATTGCGAACTGTAAAGCCACTGAGATAACGAGAAATTGTTGCTACCGAGACGCCGACGCGCTTTGCAACGTCAGTGATTGTTACAGTAGACAACGCCGTCCCCTTTTTTTCCGTAAGGATATCGTTACTGAGAACGATTGCAGATAACCTATCCTGTGCAGTAGATTCCGTCTACACAGTTTAGTCTTTATTTCTTCGTGTCGTAAGGAGCTTTAATGTCAGCGCAACCGCATGTTGTAGTCGTTGGGAGCACAATGATTGACATGGTTGCCTACGTCAAGAAAGTTCCACATGCAGGTGAAACAGTTATTGGTGATTCGTTTGCACTTGGTTTTGGTGGCAAGGGCGCTAACCAAGCAGTGATGGCAAGACGTTTAGATGCAACAGTCTCGATGGTGAACACGCTTGGTGACGATGTATTCGGAGACACTACTCTGAGAAATTTCCAAGAGCAAGGGATCGACATCACATTTGTCGCACGAGCATCGGGTGCCAGTGGAGTTGCACCAATTTGGGTAGAACCTGATGGCACAAATCGCATTATTTGCGTGCCAGGAGCCAATAATGCGATGACTCCCGTACAGGCTAAATCTGCACTTGAGACTTTAAAGGGTTATCAAATCGTTATAGGCCAACTTGAAATTCCACAGGACGTAACGCTTGAAGCTTTTAAAACTGCCCATAAATACGGAGCAATTACGATTCTTAATCCCGCTCCATTTGCACGCATCTCACAAGAATTAATTGCAGAGTGCGATTGGATTATTCCAAATGAAAGTGAATTCGCAGGAATGCATCCGCAAGGATTAGAACCAACGAGTGATCAAATAATTCTTGAACTCTCTGCCACTTTGAAGACTAGATTCGCAGTAACACTTGGCGACAAAGGCGCTGCATTTACAACCCAGGATGGAAAAGTTCATCGAGTTAACGCCCCAAAGGTCACAGCTATCGATACAACTGGGGCGGGAGATGCTTTTGTAGGTGCTTTTGCCGTCGGCTTAGCATTGGGTCTGGCCGAAGAGCGGGCCATCGCACTGGGATGCGCTTGTGCATCCGATAGTGTCACTAGACTTGGCACTCAATCTTCATATCCAACACCAGCACAGGCGCAAGAGATTCTCACAAGAATTCCTTAGTCCGATAGCAAGAAAGAGGTACTCCCTGTGGCAGATGCCAGTTTTGACGTAGTGTCCAAGATTGATCGTATGGAGCTCGATAACGCAATCAATCAGGCTATTCGTGAAATTGATACTCGATTCGACTTTAAGAATACCGGTGCAAAAATTGAGTTGGTCGGCGAAAAGATTAATATCGAAGCTGACACAGAAGAGCGCGCGAAGGCAACGCTGGATGTTGTGAAGGATAAGTTAATTAAACGTGGAGTCTCACTCAAGCATATTGATCCAAGCGAGCCACAACTATCTGGAAAAATTTATAAGATCTCTTGTCCCCTCAAGGAGGGAATCTCGACCGAGAATGCCAAGAAGATCGCAAAATTCTTGCGCGATGAAGGTCCAAAGTCAGTCAAGAGTGCGATCCAGGGCGATGAATTACGTGTCACAAGTAAAAGCCGTGATGATCTTCAAGATGCAATTGCAATGATCAAAGATGGAAAATGGGACTTCGCAGTTCAGTTCGTGAACTTTAGATAACGATGGTTGAAGCTAAGGCGAAGGTTCGAAGCCTTGGCCTACTCTTTGGAGTCAGCGCCTACACGCTATGGGGGCTCTTTCCTATCTATTGGCCACTGCTTAAACCTGCTAATCCGCTGGAGATTGTCTCTCATCGTGCAGTCTGGACTCTGATCTTCTGTTTTATCATTCTCGCTCTTACCAAGACACTCAAATCAACGCTCTCACTCTTAAAGCGACCTAAAATTGTTGCAGGCCTCTTTCTTAGTTCGATCCTGATCTCCATAAATTGGATCATCTACATTTACGCCGCCAATACCGGTCATGTGATTGAAGCGTCTCTGGGTTACTTTATTAATCCGCTCGTTGTCATCGCCACAGGCGTCATCGTCTTAAAAGAGAAGATGCGCCCCTTGCAGTGGTCGGCGGTCGGTATTGCAACAATTGGTGTCGCAGTACTCACCATTGATTACGGTCGCCTTCCTTGGATCGCACTCGGCTTAGCTCTCTCGTGGGGAAGTTACGGATTAGTGAAGAAACAACTTGGTTTAGGCGCACTCGAAGGGCTCTCCATTGAAACTCTTCTCTCTAGCGGTGCCTATCTCGGCTATCTCATCTGGCTCGGCAATCGTGGCGAAGGCCAATTTTCACATTCGCTCAAGCTGACACTTCTACTTATTGGTGGCGGCGCAGTTACTGCAATCCCACTGCTCTTATTTAATGGTTCTACCAACCGACTTCCATTAACACTTGTCGGTCTCTTGCAGTACATCACACCGACAATTCAATTCTGCATTGGTGTCTGGTATTACCACGAAGATATGCCCGCAGCGAGATGGGCAGGTTTTCTTATTATCTGGGTTGCTCTAATGAGTCTTGCGTTAGATCTAATAAGATCAAGCAGAACGGTCGATCACAGCATCGCATAGCGAGAAGAGCGCACCTGTTGCATCATTGACAGGTAGCGGGCCAAGCAGTGTTCGTGCTTCCTTTGCAATTGCTAAGAGTTGGTCACGAGATTGTTCAAGGGCTGGGTGCGTCCGAAGCTCTGTGAGTACTTCATTGACAGTCGCTTGATCAGCAATCGGTGCTGAGAGCAAGCGTTGTAGCTCTCTATCTTCGGCTCGCGTTGATTTCATAACGTTGAGCGTCACAAGTGTTGGTACACCTTCTTTAAGGTCGGTTCCTGGGGTCTTACCTGACTCTTTCGAATCACTGGCAATATCGATAACATCATCGGCCAACTGAAATGTCACACCAATTTTTTCTCCAAAGATTGCCAGTGCATCAATCTGTTCACGTGGTGCACCTGCAAGCATGGCCCCAAATTGTGCACTCGCTGCAATCAGCGAACCAGTTTTATCTGCAACAACACGAAGATAATGTGCAAGTGGATCTTCACCTTGGGCAGGTCCCTGAGTCTCCATAATCTGTCCAATAACCAGACGTTCAAAAGTTTGCGCTTGTAGATGCACTGCTGCAGGGCCAAGATCAGCCAACATATCTGAGGTACGTGCGAAGAGATAATCTCCCGTAAGAATTGCAACGGTATTTCCCCAACGATTATTAGCACTTTCTACCCCACGGCGAAGCGGAGCTTCATCCATCACATCATCGTGATAGAGAGTTGCAACGTGTGTCAGTTCGCAGACCACGGCAGCTTCAACAATGCCTGGGGCTGCAGGGTTTCCAAAGTGAGAAGTAATGAGAGTCAATAATGGGCGTAAACGTTTTCCGCCTGCTTCAACGAGATGGCGTGAAGTCTCAACAACGAGTGGGTAATTTCCGCCGATCTGCTTACGTAAGAGCACCTCGACCTCTGCCATACGTAGAGCAAGATCTGCCTCAAGTACTGGCGAGAGATCAGGAATTCCAAATGAAGGCATTAGCGAAGGAAGGACGCGGTCTGGGCGATGTAATCGAGAACCGGTGCTGGAAATACTCCGAGTACCACTGTGATTGCTAGGGAGGCGATAATTGTAATTCGCGTATAAATTGATGGAATCACAATGCTGGTTCCATCATCAACTGAATCCTTGAAGAACATTAAGACAATAACTCGAATGTAGAAAAATGCTGCAATCGCAGATGAAAGAACACCGGTAATAAGAATCGCTGTGTTTCCGCTTTCATAGGCTGCTGAGAAGATGGAGAACTTTCCGACGAATCCGCTTGTCAGCGGAATTCCAGCAAAAGCTAGAAGTAGGAATGCAAACGACGAAGCGATCCAAGGAGATCTCTTCCCAAGTCCTGCCCAACGATTGAGATCTGTCACTTCACCCGATGAGTCGGTAACAAGGGAAACAATCGCAAAGGCTCCAACTGTGGCAACACCGTATGCAAAGAGATAAAAGATTGAGGCATCCAGGCCAGCTTTGTTTAGTGCGATAACACCTGAGAGCAAGAAGCCCGCGTGTGCGATGGATGAGTAAGCGAGCATTCGCTTTACATCGCGCTGTGAAATAGCAACGAGTGAACCAAAGACCATTGTGATGAGTGCGATTGCTGTCAGTAGCGGACGCCACTGCCAGACATCGCCAGCGAAGGCAACGTAGAAGATACGCAACATTGCACCGAAGGCAGCAACCTTTGTTGCCGCTGCCATAAATGCAGTCACTGCAGTGGGTGAGCCTTGGTAGACATCAGGAGTCCATGAGTGGAATGGAACTGCGCCTACTTTAAAGAGGAGGCCGACGCTGACAAATGAGATTCCAATAAGAAGGAAGACATCATTTGCCGTCCCACCGGTAATTGCCGAAGCAATACCTGCAAAGGTAATCGAATC
>Ga0209597_1001702_pt1 | contig 14256 bp, 13 predicted proteins | sample M_140625_MF_Meta_FD_187316 | JGI IMG/M metagenome (GOLD analysis project Ga0209597, IMG submission 187316) | Freshwater microbial communities from Lake Montjoie, Canada to study carbon cycling - M_140625_MF_MetaG (SPAdes) (version 2) | ecosystem: Environmental > Aquatic > Freshwater > Lake...
CAGCGTGGACGGCGGCGCGAATTACTACGGCTTTGACGTGGACGGGGCTGGGGCGGGCTTCAACGTGGTCGAATGGGACTGGCTGAGCCACGAGGCGACCGGAACCACGAACGCGAACGCCATCTACGGCGACCTCGCGGTGTCCACGGCCTCCAGTGTTCCCGAGCCTTCCACTTCTTGCATGGCCCTCGCCGGTCTGGCCTGCAGCGGCTATGTCGTGTTCTGGCGTCGCCGCGCTCGCTGAGTTGAGCCGCTCCTGGCACCGTTCGCGGCTGATTCGTCCCAGCCCGTGTGTCAGTTCGTGCGCGAATTTCCCGATTCGTGCGCGTCAGTCCCGTTTCGTCCCTTTTTTGTGTCCCCAAAACTTGTGGAGGAGATAGCCATAGGTTATCCCATTGCCTGAGAGGCGTGAGCCTGCCTCTAGGCGGGCCTCATGCGGGGCTTGCCATTCGTTGGCAGGTTTTGGCAGTTTGGTAGACACCTACGAGGAGATTTCTCGATGATGTTTCGCAAATGGATGATCGGCACCTGCGTCGCCGTCGCAGCGATGGTGGGCGGGGCGGCTGCGGAGGCCCAAACAGCAGCGGAGGGACCTTACGGCCACGTTCGGTACTCTATCACGATCATTAATCATGGCGCTGTGCCGATGACGGCTCAGGTATACGTTCCGGAAGATGAAGCTGCCCCGGCCGACGAAGAAGAAGAAGTAACCCAAACCACCGTGGCTCCATACTCCGTTGGGATGTTGAATCACGGCGATGTGGAGGCGACGCCAAAAAACGGTACGCGGAAACACACCTTGAAGATAAGGAATGCGAAGACAGGCAGAGTTGTGTTCAAGCAAGTGCTTTCCATGTCCAAGCTTCAGAAGCTTGCCACCACTTCTCAAGCGGGCGAAGTGGGATATCAAGTCGATATCGGCAGGAACGGAAAAGTCCGAGTGACGCCCGTCGCTTATCCGGCCGTGGCCCCCTGACGAATACGCACTGCACCGTCGGTCGCCTTCCGGGGACACCCGCTAGCGACATTCGTGATCTCACGCTGGGCAGGGCATCGCAAGGTGCTCTGCCCAGTGGTGTTTCTGGGCGGGGGCCAATGAGGCCGAGCGAGTCACGGAGGGCTGGCCGGACGGCGTGGCGGGGACGGGCGAGGGTTCGCGGCATCTCTCGCCCCCGAGTCGTCCCAGCCCGTGTGTCAGTTCGTGCGGGAATTTCCCGATTCGTGCGCGACAGTCCCGTTTCGTCCTTTTTTGCGTCCCCAAAAGTTGTGGGCGGGCGAATCGGAGGGTATAGAACAACTTGAAATGCTAACGCCTGCCGGTAGGCGTACGTCATGCAGCACGAATTGGTTGAGTGAACAACCAGCAAGGAGATTCCCCGATGATGGTTCCCAAATGGATGATCGGTGCCTGCGTCGCTGTCGCGGCGATGGTGGCCGGCGAAGCGGTTCAGGCGCAGTATGGGGACGAGGAAGCAGCCGTCGGCGTCCAAGTCACCAATCAGTCATCGAAAGCGGTAAAGGTGACGTTTGACCACGAAAAGCTTCACGCAGAGGGAGTGGTCGCCCCGAACAGTGTGGGGGTGGTGTCCGCCGTCCTTACAGGGACGGAAGATTCATTTGTATCAGTGAAGGTGGGGAAACTCGCCGCGAGAAAGTTCAAGATCAGTGGCAACGAAGTGCGGAAGCTCTATGAGCGAAGCGGTTTTACGCCCGACGAAACCTACTTGGTCATCGATGTGAGGGTGAACAAGTACGGCGTTGTTGAGTTGAGGCGGCTTTATTTGAGAAAGCGGATTCCCGCATAGGCTCAAGCCTTGGCCCACCGTTCGCGGCCAACTTTCAACTCACGCTGGGCAGGGCATCGCAAGGTGCTCTGCCCAGTGGTGTTTCTGGGCGGGGGCCAATGAGGCCGAGCGAGTCGCGGAGGGCTGGCCGGACGGCGTGGCGGGGACGGGCGAGGGCGTGGGGTGGAACGCATTTTGGTGAGCCATTTCGCAGTTTTGGGGAAATCATTTCGCAGTTTTGGGGAAATGATTCCGCAGTTTCGGCGAAATGAATCCGCAGTTTTTCTTGATGCTTCCCGTTTCGTGCGCGATATTCCCGTTTCGTGCTTTTCGGAGGATTGGCACGGGGTTTGCAGTTGTCAGAAAGCAGCTCGAGGAACGGCGACCGAAGGTAAACCCCCACCCGGAAAGAACGTTGCTATGAAAATGCATCCCAACTCGTTGAAGGCTATTGTGCTCGGGCTCACTGCGACGGCCGGTGGGCTGTTTTATTCAGCGTCTGCGATGGCCACCACGGCGACGAACACGAACGAGCAACCCCTGGCTGCCCTGCCCGTGTCGCAATCCGGCGGTGGGGCTCCCGGCGCGACCACGAACTACGTCACCCGAGCCCAGCAGTTCAGGCTTTCGACGGGCACGGCTGGGCTGGACCGCGTGGACTTTGTGGAGGCCTACCTGACCAATGGATCTGAGCCCAGTCCCTTGAGGATCGGCATCTACGGAAACACCACCCAGTCAAACTCGAGCGGGGGTGTCACGGAACTCTATAACGTTCCCGACTTGAGTAAGCAAAAGATCAGTTTTGCTCCGCCGAATGTCACGAGCATCTCCGACGGCTTCGACGTTTTCTGGACTGCCCGATTTGCGTCGGTGGGTGGCAATCTCAGCGATGTATCGCTCCCTGCGAGCGACGATCCGTACTGGATTGTGTACACGTTGTCGCAGGATGGCTCGTTCAACTTGAATGGTGTCGCGTCGCAGTCCAACATTAATCCGATCTACTTCGGAGATTCTGCCTCGCTGACCTACTCATCCGATGGAACCTTTCAGCCCCCGACCCCGTGGGTTGTCGGCAATCGGGCGGTATCGGCTTCGATCACCTTCGAGGCTGTCCCTGAGCCCTCCGCCTATGCTCTGACAGCGGCTGGGGTGATGGTCGCCGGGATCTTCGCGAAGCGTCGCCAGGTAGCGACGATCGCCGCCTGAGCAACGACTGAAGAACGTCCTGAAACACGCGCTGGGCAGGGCATCGCACGGTGCTCTGCCCAGTGGTGTTTCTGGGCCGGGACTGGGCGGGCCCTGCGAGTTGCAGAGGGCTGTCCTGAGGTCGTGGCGGGGACGGGCGAGGGCGTTGGGTAGCGGCACCGTCGGCCACGTGTCCACTGGCTCGTCGAGAGTGTTTCGCCGCGAAACGCACCGCTTGCGGCCCGACGTATTGCCTCTCGGAGAAGCGGGGAGAAGCGTGAAGCACGGCACTGGGGAAGGCACGGCAAGTCACACGACTCGCGTGCCTCCACCACTGCCGGCTCTCGAAACACGAGATGGATGGGTTCGGCTCTTTCCGGATCTGTCCTGGGCGTCGCTCGGGGTGGCTGAACGCGTTCACGCGAACGGCCATGAGCGCCGCGTCCTGTGACGGCCTGTTGCTTTCCGTCGCTCGCCTGAGTGCCGGGGCAGTTGCCGTTCCATACCCCAGTGAGGATCCACCATGAATCGCACCAAGTCCATTTGGCACATCGCAGCCGCGTGCCTGTCGTCCGTTGTGCTCCTTGAGGGAGCCGCCTCGGCCCAAATCTCCACGTTCATCGGCAACCTTGCCAACTGGCAAGCAAATCCGATTCAAAGCATCGGCGACAAGCAGTACACGTACCTCACGCAGAGTGGGAGTTGGACCGGTGCTGAGCTCTTCACGATGTCGGGGAATATCCCGCTGAGCTCCAACTCCCTGACCTGCAACGGGCTCGACAACTACGTCGGTCCGTTTACGCTGAGCTTTGGTTATAAGCTCCTGATCACAAACACAAGCAACTCCTTTGAGTCCATGTCGCTCGACGTGAACTCGACAGGCACCACCACGCTGATCACCAAAGACATCTTCGACACGGAGGCCGCGTTACTCTCGGGCACGGCAATACCCACGTGGTCGTTGACCTTGATCAACTCGAGTTCGGGCTCGACCGTGAGCCTACCGCCGATCCAGACGATCTGGGTGCGCGACACGATCGCCGTCAGCCCCACGGGCTCCCTTCTCGGACTTACCAACACGGCCGTGCAGGTGCCGGAGCCGAGTTCACTCGCGCTGGCTGGCATGGCCGCGAGTTGTGGCGGGGTGGCGTACTGGCGGAGAAGGCGGTCGGCGGGACGGTTCGAGTGTGCGGAGGGCTGGCGGCCGGGCGGTGGTCCGCCACGCGACGGCTCCGCCCGCTGCGACGAGGCCCACGAGCACGCCCACCAGCAGGTCGGCTGATTTTATTGCCAGCCCGAGCCACCACGGGCCGCCCGACGAGCCGTGGTCGGGCACGTGCCCGACCAGCCCTTCGACGAACCGGTGGATCCATGGCAGGCCATGCGCGACGATGCCGCCCCCCACCAGAAACATCGCCACCGTGCCGGCGATCGACAGGAGCCGCATCAGCGCCGGAGCAGCGCGGAGCAGCAGCAGGCCGATGCTCCGGCTTGCGCCCCCCCTCCGGGCCAGCAGCAGTCCGAGGTCATCGATCTTGATGATCGCGGCCACGAGTCCATAGACGCCAACGGTCATCACTGCGGCCACCGCCGCCAGCACCCCGACCTGCACGACCAGAGGCTGGCCCGCCGCCACTCCCAGGGCGATCACCATGATCTCCGCCGACAGGATGAAGTCGGTGCGGATGGCACCTGCGATCCGCGCCTGCTCGCCCGTCGTTCCCTCCGGCGGTGCCGCAACGCGGGGCCGATCGTCTGCGCCGGCGTGGCTGTGGGCAGCCTCGGGCATGAAGGCGTGCAGAATCTTCTCGACGCCCTCGTAGCAGAGGTAGGCACCGCCCGCCATCAGCAGCGGCACGATCGCCCATGGTGCCAGCAGGCTCACCGCCAGGGCAATCGGCACGAGGATCAGCTTGTTGACCGCAGATCCCCGGGCCACGGCCCAGACCACCGGCAGTTCGCGATCCGCCTGCACGCCGGCGATCTGCTTGGCGTTGAGCGCCAGGTCGTCGCCCACCACGCCCGCGGTCTTGGCCGCGGCCACCTTCGTGATCGTGGCCACGTCGTCGAGAACCGACGTGATGTCGTCGAGGAGCAACAGGAGGCTGGCGGCCATGACAGCAGCCTACCTCACGCGCGGCGTTGGGTGGTTCTCCAGGCCCGGTCGATGGATTTTGTCTATTCCCCCGGAAACGGGTGTGAAACTGGGCTGACGCCCAGCCGTCAGGTCTGGTACTTCTCCCCTTCCCCCGGGGATCTGCTGCACTGGCAGAGCCTGTGTCGACAAAGGGGGCGACCAGACCCGTAGAGGGAGCGAAATGCTCGAGACAGTCGCTTGGATCGCCGGATGGTTCGTGGCGATGGTCGTGTTGATGTCGGTCATCGAGCACCAGGTGCATTGCCGGCTGATGCATAAGAAGCCGCGGTACTTCCCGCTGCGCAACCTGCGGCTCCGGAACAAGATGTTCACGAGCCATGCGGTCGAGCACCACACGCAGTATCGCAAGACGTTTCACGACGATCCGGTGCCCCATGGTGAGGATCGGGGAATCCGGCTCAATGTCTTCGAGGGGCTCGTGGAGTCGCTGCCGGTGAGTGTGATTCTGGCCTGTTTCTCGCTCTATACGCCCGCGATCATTTTTCCGCTGGTGGTGTGCCTGCACCACACGATCTGGAACCTGATCCACCTGGAGATGCACAAGCCGGAGAACCGGTTCTTCTCGAAGTGGGCCGCCTACCGGGCGGTGGCGCGGCACCACTTCCTGCACCATCGCTACCCCGACAAGAACTTCAACGTGGCGTTTCCGATCGGCGACTTCCTGTTTGGCACCGTCGCGAGACCGTCGGAGGCCGATCGCCAGGCGATGAAGGCCGAAGGCATCGCCGCCTAGCCAGGGCGGCGTGTCGCTGGCCGCGCGGCCGAGCGGCCCATCCTTCTGTCCCATCCTTCTCTATAATGATGGGCATGCCTGCTCCCGAGTCTTCTCAGCGTTCTGAATCGTGCCGCTCGTGCTGTTTTTGGCGGCCCGAGGCGACGGTCGGCGACGGTCTGGGCTGGGGGCAGTGCCGGCGGATGCCGCCTGCCCTGCCGACAGCTCGCGACGACAAACTCGCCCTCGTGGGGATCTGGCCCCACACCGACGGCCGCGACTGGTGCGGTGAGTGGCAGCCCCGCGATCAGGGCGAAATCGCGAGTCTGCCGCGATAAAGGCGGTATCGGGCCAGGCCCCCGGCGGCCCCCCTGCCCCCCGTCGATGTTGTGGTGCGGGGGCTCGAGTGCTATATTTGCCTACGTTCGACTGACTCTCGTCCGCACGCTTCTCCGTCCGGGAACTGCGGTTTGTGCTTAGGCGATGGTCGACGCGTCGATGATTGACTCGTGATCCAGTTCCCGATTTCCTGAGGTTGAGTTTTATGTCCCGGAAGATTTACGTGGGGAACCTCCCCTGGTCCACTACGTCGGCCGATCTTGAAGCGATGTTTTCTGCCCACGGTGCCGTGCAGAGCGCCGAGGTGATTTCTGATCGCGAAACGGGCCGCTCGCGCGGCTTTGGTTTCGTCGAGATGCAGACGGACGAAGGCCTGCAGGCGGCGATCGCGGCCCTCAATGGGCACGAGATGAACGGCCGTCCCCTGACCGTCAACGAGGCCCGTGAGCGTACGCCGCGTGCCGGTGGTGGCGGTGGCGGCTACGGCGGTGGTGGCGGCGGCGGTGGCCGTGGTGGCTACGGTGGTGGTGGTGGCGGCGGTCGTGGCGGCTACGGTGGCGGCGGCGGCGGTGGCCGCGGCGGCTACGGCGGTGGCGGCGGCGGTGGCGGCGGCTACGGCGGCGATCGCTACTAGTCTCCCCTGATTCTGCGGTCGGCTTCATGGCCGTCCGATGTCGTTCAAATCGCATCGCGGGAGCCGGGTAGACCCTGCCCGGCTCTCGCGAGCGTGTTATAGTGTCCAGCCTCAGGTCTCCTGGGCTTCGATTTCGTTCCCCCTCCGTTCAGGTTTGAGATACCCGATGAGTTTCGCAGGACCCCGTGCCAAGTTGGCCAAGATGGCCCGCAAGAAGGCCAAGCCCCGCCCCAAGGTCAAGCGGCGCGACCCGATCTTCATCGACGGCGCCCGGCCTCGTCCGATGTACGTCGACTACAAAGACCTCGAACTCCTCGGCAAACTCGTCAACCGGCAGGCGAAGATCCTCAGCCGGCGGAAGAGCGGCTGCACTGCCGCCAGCCAGCACGCGGTGACCAGCGCCATCAAGCGGGCCCGCTTCATGGCGTTGCTGCCGTACGTCGGCGAGTAGCCTGCGGTCGATCGGTCGCTCCTCCAAGCACGGCCGTGATGTCGCTATGGCACCGTTCACGACTCGCCGTCGCGTTGAGTTTCGCGATACCGATGCCGCCGGGATCGTCCATTTCTCGGCCTTCTTCTTCTGGATGGAGTCGGTGGAGCACGAACTGCTCCGCGCCGCCGGGGTGGCGGTGATGGACCGCGGTGCCGATGGCGTGGATGCAAGTTGGCCGCGGGTGTCGGCGTCGTGCGACTACCTCTCCGCCGTCCGCTTCGGCGACGAACTCGAGATCAGCGTTTCGGTCGAGGCGATCGGCCGCAGCAGCGTGACCTACGCCTTCGAGTTTGCTCACGACGGGCGGATCGTCGCCCGGGGGCGGGTGGTGGCGGTCCGCTGCCTGATGCGGCCCGGCGCGAAGCCCGAGTCGGTTGCGATTCCCGCCGACATCGTTCGCCGCCTCGACGCGCACCGTGCCGCCAGCTGACACTCCACCCGTGCTCCACCTCGACCGCATCACGAAAGCCTACCCCGGTGCAGACGGCCCGGTTTGCGTGCTCGATGGAGTGACGCTCTCGCTGCCGCCGGGTGGTCGCCTGGCGATCATGGGGCCGAGCGGATCGGGCAAGAGCACGCTGCTCTCGGTCATCGGCGGACTCGAGCCGCCGACGGCAGGCCGTGTCACCCTCGACGGCGTCGACCCCTACGCGGCCGACGCGACCACGCGGGCGGCGTTTCGCAATCGCCGCATCGGCTTTGTCTTTCAGGATCACCACCTCCTGGACGGCTGCACGGCCCTCGACAACGTCCTCGTGCCGGCGCTGGCCAGCGGCCGCGTGCCAATCGATCTCGTGGCCCGCGGCTCGCGGCTGCTCGAGCGGGTGGGGCTCGCCGACCGCATGACCCACCTGCCGGGCGAACTCTCCGGCGGTGAGCGTCAGCGGGTCGCGGTGGCGCGGGCGCTGCTCCTCTCGCCACGGCTCGTGCTCGCCGACGAACCGACCGGCCAGCTCGATTCGCGGACCGCCGGTGACGTGACGGCGCTGATGGTCGAGCTGGTGGCGGAATCGGGGAGCATGCTGGTGGTCGTCACGCACGACGACGCGATCGCTCACCGCGTGGGCGACATCCGCTGGCTCCGCGACGGACGGCTGGAATCATGAGCAGCCCGGTTCGGTCGCTCGCGGGCCTGGCCCTCGGGCTCGCGGCGCGGTGGTGGCCGCAGCTCGTCGCCCTCGCGGCGGCCTGTGTGGTGGTGGCCACCACGATCACCGGCGCGCTGGGGGTGGGCGACGTGATCCAGGCCGGCCTTCACCGGCTCGCCATCGGCCGGCTCGGCCGGATCGACGCTGCCGTGCTGAGCGACGGATTCTTCCGCCGCGCGCTTGCCGACGAACTCGCCGCCGCTGGCGGTGCGGAGTCGCCACGACTCGCCTGCACACCCGCACTCGTGCTCCCGGTGACGCTTGCCGCCACCACGTCAGCCGCGGCCACGTCGCGGGCCACGCTCCTGGCCTGCGACGACCCAGCGGGCCTCGGCTTCGAGCCCCCGCCGCCACCGCTCCAAGAGGCCACGCTGCTCCTCAATCGCCGCCTTGCCTCGGCGCTCGGCGTGGCCATTGGCGACACGGTGGTGCTGCGGCTGCCGAAGCGGTCGGCTGTGCCGGCCGACAGCCCCCTTGGCCGCCGGGAGGCCGAATCGGTCGGCCGCCGACTGCGGGTGGCGGCCGTGGTTGATGACGACGGGCTCGGACGATTCTCGCTGCGGCCCACGCAGGCGGCCGAGCCGCTGGCGGTGATGTCGCTGACGGATGCGCAGGCGATTCTTCGTGAGGGTGATGTCGCCAATGCGGTGTTCGCGATGGCATCGGGAACCTCGGCGGGCGACGTGGCCGCGACGATCCGCTCGCGACTGAAGCCGCGCCTCGACGACTTCGGCGTGGTGCTCGAGCCCGTCGCCGGGGCGATGCGGCTCTCGAGCCGTCGGCTGGTGATCTCGCCGGAGATCGACCGCGCCGCCGCGCGCGTGCTCGGGCCGGCCGGCGGCCGGGCGACGCTCGCCTTCCTGGCCAACGACATCGTGCCGTTCGAACGCGCTGGTGGCGGCCCGAAGGCCCGGATCCCCTATTCGACCGTGCTCGGCATCGACACCACGACGCTGCCCGCGGGGCCGCTCGTCGATGCCACCGGCACGTCGTTTGACATCCCGCTCGACGACGAGATCATCATCGACCGCTGGATGGCAGACGACCTCGCCGCGCAGGGACGCTCCGTCTTGCCGGGCGACCTCGTCGTGGTGACGTCGTTCATGCCGGAGACGATTCACGGGCGGGTCGAGGAACGCAACGAAAGCTTCCGCGTCGCCGGCGTCGCCGAGATGTCGGGAGCGGCCGTCGACCGCTCGCTCGTGCCCGAGGTCGAAGGGGTGACCGATGAAGACTCGATCGCCGACTGGGATCCGCCGTTTCCGTTCGATGCCGCCCGCGTGCGAACGGTGCCGCCGCACGACGAGGATGACCGCTACTGGAAGCAGTATCGGGCCACGCCCAAGGCGTTTGTGTCGCTCGCGGCGGCGCGGCGGCTCGCCGGCAGTCGCTTCGGCACGACGACGGCCTGGCACGTCGCCGGGGATGGCGGCGCGGCCGCCGACTTCGAGTCGCGGATCGCGGCCGCCATCGATCCCGAGCGGGCTGGCATCAGGGTGGTCGCGATCCGCGCCGAAGCCGAGGCGGCGGCGAAGGGATCAACGCCCTTCGGCGGCCTGTTCCTCGCGCTGTCGTCGTTCGTCGTGGTCGCGGGGTTGCTGCTCGTCTGGCTGCTCTTCGGGCTCTTGGTCGCGGCACAGTCGCGGACGCTCGGCGCCTTAGCGGCACTCGGCTTTCCGCCGCGGCGACTGGCTGCGGTCCTGCTCATGGTGGGAGGGGCGTCGGCCCTCGCCGGCGCTGTGGTTGGTGCGGCGCTCGGGCCGCTCTGGACGCGGCTGCTCGTCGGGTTGCTGGGCCGCGCCTGGGATCGCGACGTCGCCGCCGGATCGGCCGCCGTTTTTGCGCCGCAGCCCGTCTCCGCCCTCGCGCCGGCGGCTGGAGCAGCCGCGACGCTGGCGCTTGCCGTCGCGGCGGTCGCAGTCGCGGCCGTGCGGGCGGGCCGCCAGCCGCCGATGGCGCTGCTTCGCGGCAGCGGGCCCGCGGCGGCGAGAAGGGGTGGCGGCCGCACCGCGTTGCTCGTGGCCACGGTGATGCTGACGGTGGCGGTGGCCGCAGCGGCGGCGGCAGGGCGGGCATCGGCCGACATGGCCGTGGGCCTGTTCTTCGCGGCCGGCTTTGCCGCGCTCGCCGGGCTGCTCGCCCTCGTTCGGATGACGCTGTCGTCGCGCGGTCGCCAGCCTGCACGCGACCTCGTGGAGTTCGCGGCCCGCACGCTCGCCGCTCGTCCCGGCCGCGCCTTCTCGATCGCCGCGATCGTGGCCTGCGGGCAGTTTCTCGTGGTGGCGGTGTCGGCGTTTGCGGTGCGGCCCCCGGCAGATCCTGCTGATCGCCGGTCGCCCACGGGTGGCTGGACGACGATCGTGACGTTCGGCGAGCCGACGTCGGTCGATGCTTCCGATCCGACGGCCCGCGAGGCGCTCGGCCTCACCACGGAGCAGGAACAGGCTCTCGCGGGATGCGCGATCGCGCTGCTGCGAACCAGCGACGGTGACGATGCGAGCTGCACCAACCTCAACGCGACCACGCGGCCGACGGTCGTTGGCGTGGGGCCGACGGTGATCGACCGCGGCGGGTTTCGGTTCGTGGCCCATGAGCCGCTCGACACCGAGGCCGGCGGCAACCCCTGGCGGCTGGTCGACCGCCTCGGCTGGGAGGGCGACACGGCCATTCCCGCGGTGCTCGATCAGGCGACGGCGCAGTGGGGCCTCAAGCTTGGCGGCGTCGGCAGCCGCTTCACGCTTCCCAACGAGTCGGGCGACGCCGTCGAGTTTCGCATCATCGGCCTGCTCGAGCCCGGCATTCTTCAGGGCCGCGTGATCGTGTCGGAGAGGGCCTTTCAGCAGCTCTTCCCTTCGCGATCCGGATACGGCATGGCGCTCCTCGACGCCTCCGGGCTCGAGCCGGCACTCCGGGCCACGGTGCCGGCGGCGGCACGGGCCGCGTGGGCCGACGCGGGCACGACACTCGAGCCTGCGATCGACCGGCTCCGCGGCTTGCAGGCGGTTCAAAACACCTTCCTCGCCGGCTTTCAGGCGCTCGGCACGCTCGGGCTGCTGCTCGGCACGGCGGGCGTGGCGGCGGTGCAGGTGCAGGGCGTGGTGGAACGGATCGGCGGCCTCGCCGTCTTGCGAGCCGTCGGCTTCACGCTGCTACGGGTGCGATCCCTGCTGGCGCTCGAAACGCTGGTCTCGGTCGGCCTCGGAATCCTCGCGGGAACGCTCGCGGGGGGTATCGCCGTGTGGCCCGCGCTCGCCGGCGGCACGGCGCGGCTGCCACTGGCGTGGATTGCCGCCTCCGGGGGCCTCACGCTGGCCTCGGCGATCGTGGCGGGCTGGCTGGCCTCGGCCCGGACGGCGATCCCGGAGCGTCCGCGGGCGGGCTGACGAACCGCGCGCGGGTCGAACTGGACTCGCCCGTTCGGCCTGCCGGCGGATACGTTTTCCACATGCACATTGCCGTGATCCTGCCGCGGTGGGTAGGCGACGCCGTCATGGCCACCCCGCTGCTCCGCGCCCTCACATCGCACTTCGGCAGCCGCGCGCGGATCACCGGCGTGATGCGGCCCGTGGTCGCGGATCTGCTCGACGGGACGGGCTGGCTCAACGGCCATGTCTTCTACGACCGCCACGGCCGCAATCCCGATCACACCTTCAGCGCTGCGGCGCGGGCCCTCCGCCGCGACCGGCCCGACATGGCGCTCGTGCTGCCCAACTCGCTCTCGTCGGCGTCCCTGGCCTTTGCGGGCCGTGCCCGGCGCCGTGTCGGCCATGCGGGGCATCGACGCCGCTGGCTGCTGACCGACGTCGTTCGGCCGCAACGCGATGAGGCGACCGTGCCGCCCCCGGTGGCCTTCATGGAGATCGCCGAGGCGATCGGCGTGCTGAGCGGTTCGCTCGACATGGAACTCGCGGTCGATGCCGGCATGCAGGCTCGCGGCGACGAGATTCTCGCCGGCCTGTTTCCCGGCCGCGGCGGGCCACTCGTGGTCCTCAACGACAACAGTTCCAACGGGACGGCCCGGACATGGGGCATCGACAACCACGCGGCGCTCGCCCGCTGGCTCGTCGAGCGCGTGCCCGACGTGCGGGTGCTCGTGCACTGCGGTCCCGCCGATCGCGAGCAGGCCCGGGCCGTCGTTGACCGCGCCGCGAGTCCGGCGGTTCGCGGTCTGGCTGATGTGGCCGACCTTCCGCTTGGCCTCTCGAAGGCGGTTTATGCGCGGGCCGACGCGGCCGTGTCGAGCGACAGCGGCCCGCGGCACATCGCCGCCGGCTTCGGCGTGCCCACGGTGGCGCTCCTGGGGCCCACCGATCCGCGGAGCGGCCGGTCCGATCCGGGGCGATGCGTGGAGATCCGCCGCGACCTCCCCTGCTCTCCCTGCGATCGCGGCGAGTGTCCGCTCCGCCACCACGACTGCATGCGGCTGATCGGCGTGGAGGAGGTCGGGGCCGCGACGCTCGACGCCCTTGGCCGCCGCTCGCGGTGAGCCGGGGTATGATTGCCCACGTTCGGAATCCGCGAGGAGTGAGATGATGCTGCAGTTTCTCGGCATGCTGGCGGCGATTGGCCTGACGGCGATGTGTTGGGGCATGTACGGCCCCGTGCTTCACTTCGGCCGCGAAGACATGCACTCGCCCCTGCGGCCGTTCGTCTGCGTGGGCGTGGCCTACTTCGTGATCGCCGTGCTCGTGCCGTCGCTCCTGCTCCTCAAGGGCGAAAAGGGAGCGTGGACGACGAAGGGCGTGATCTGGAGCCTGCTCGCCGGGGTGGCCGGGGCGTGCGGGGCGTTGGGAGTGATCCTGGCGCTCCACTTCGGCGGCAAGCCGATCTACGTGATGCCGCTGGTGTTTGGCGGGGCGCCTGTGATCAACACGCTCCTCACGGCCGCGATGAACAAGAGCTTCGACCAGCTCAAGGCGCCGTTTCTTGCCGGGTTGCTGCTCGTGATCACCGGGGCCGTGACGGTGCTCGTGTTCAAGCCGCAGTCGCCGCCGCCGCGGCCCGTTGCCGTGGCTGCCGTGGCCACTGCCGCCCCGTCTGCAGGGGTGGGCGAGGTGGCCGCGCCGGCGAAGCCGACGGTCGAGCAGAAGGCCGAACGACTGTTCGCCGTGCTGGCGTCGATCGCGCTGGCGATGGTCTCGTGGGGCTCATACGGCCCGGTGCTTCACCGCGGCCAGGCTGGCATGCAGGGAAGCCGGTTGCGGCCGTTGATCTGCATCGGCGCGTCGTACTTCCTGATCGCGGTGCTCGTGCCGCTGGCCCTGCTTGTGCCACTCGGCGACACCGGGCAATGGAATGCCAACGGCGTCCTCTGGAGCCTCGGCGCCGGCTCGCTTGGGGCCATAGGGGCGCTCGGCACGATCCTCGCCTTCACGCTCGGCGGTAAGCCGTTCACCGTGATGCCGGTCGTCTTCGGCTGCGCGCCGGTGATCAACACGCTCACCACGCTCGCGCTCAACGAGACGCCGCGCGACACGATCAGCTCGTTCTTTCTCGCGGGCATGCTGGTGGTGGCGGTTGGCGCCGCAACGGTGCTGGCCTTCGGCCCGCGAGGGCACGCCCCGGCCAAGCCGGCGTGATGCCTGACCGTAGCCGCAGGTTGGCAACCTGCGGTGGATTGGGGCGGGGCGTCGTGCGGGTGCAGGTAAACAACCTGCACCTACGTTGGGATCAAAACGCCTGAAAGTAGCCGCAGGTTGGCAACCTGCGGTGGATTAGGGCGGGGCGTCGTGCGGGTGCAGGTAAACAACCTGCACCTACGTTGGGATCAGAATGCCTGAAAGTAGCCGCAGGTTGGCAACCT
>Ga0209597_1001708_pt1 | contig 14232 bp, 6 predicted proteins | sample M_140625_MF_Meta_FD_187316 | JGI IMG/M metagenome (GOLD analysis project Ga0209597, IMG submission 187316) | Freshwater microbial communities from Lake Montjoie, Canada to study carbon cycling - M_140625_MF_MetaG (SPAdes) (version 2) | ecosystem: Environmental > Aquatic > Freshwater > Lake...
CCCGGATCGGCCTGCCCGTGCGAAAATGATGTTCGCCTACAAAAAAGTACAACGCGCTTTTAGGGACGAGCGATGGAAGTTCATCCGCTATCCGCAGGTGGATAAAACCCAGCTTTTTGATCTGCAAACCGATCCGCAGGAAGTCACCAACCTCGCTTATCTGCCGCAATACATCGGAAAAGTTGCCGAACTGACCGAGCGTTTGAAAAAAGAGCAGCAGGAATCTGGAGACACCGAGCCGCTCACCGTCGCCATTACCAAGCATGCCGGATGGACGATACCTGGCAAAAAATTGCCTCCCAAAATATCAAGGTGATTGATTAATAGTCGTCCACTGCAGCCAGAGTGCGACACGGTTGTCGCTTATAAATATGGCGTGCTTTATAGCTACCTATTGGCTTACTTGACGGGGTTATCCGTGCAAAACGGCTCGGCGGGCAGACCCGCACCATTGCACAAGTTCGGCTGCGCGATTTGATTCCACGCCAAGCGAACGGCCACGGGTTGCTCGATGCCGGCGGCGGAAACTTCCACGGTATCGCCGACGATTCTTGCCTCGGCGGGAACGAAGTTTTTGTCGGCCCCGGCAATCGTGAACCAGGTCAGTGGATTTCCATCCTTGCTCCGCAACCCGCCCTCGGCATGGTCAAATCTTAGCACGGCTTTGCCCCTGACCACTTTCATATCGCGAAAGGCCGGGCTGAAGCAGGTCAGGCTTTTTTGTCCGTAGGTTTGATTCAGCGCGAGCAGGGCCAGACGGTGACCCACGCTTTGTTTGTCGCGCGGGTGGATGTCATTCAAGTCGTCCACCAGATCCGTGGTCACGACCATGCCGGTGTTTTTAATTCGCTGCGCGGCGCGCGATTGTTGCAGCCAAAAATCCGGCAGGCGGTCGGCAGTGGCAACGTCATTGGTTTTGATATACCGATACGGCGCCACCTGGACGAAATAGAACGGGAAATCGCCCTCCTGCCAGACCTGGCGCCAGCCGCCGATGAGCGCCACCATTTTATCGGTGTAGTTGGTGTTGCTGCGGTTGCTTTCGCCCTGATACCAAAGTGCGCCGCGGATGGCAAAGGGCGCGAGCGGCGCGATCATCGCGTTATAAATGACGGAGGGCGCGTTGCTATTGAGGGCCGTGGTGGTGGTGAGGTTTTGAGTGAGAAATTTTGCCAGGGCAGGAACAGCTTTAAAACCGGCCTGCGGGGTGAACGGCTCGATGGGCCGGCCGCCCCAAGCGGATTCGACGAGGCCGACGGGGACATTCAAATTTGTGTGGATTTCGCGGCCGAAGAAATACGCGGCGGCAGAGAAACTGATGGCATTCAGCGCATTGGAGTTGCACTCGCGCCAGCCTTGAAATTTTACCAAATCAGCGCGCGGCGTGGCGGAGAGCCCCCTTCCCACGCTGAATAATCGCATGTTTGGGTAATGGGCGGCGGCCAGTTCCGTCTCGGCGTTGAGGCAGGGTTTTTGCCCGCGTTGCTCGCCGATTGGCTTTTCCATGTTCGACTGGCCGGAGCCCAGCCAGACTTCGCCCACCAGCACATTCGTGAAGGTTTTGGTTTCACCCGCTTCGATCGCCAGCGTTTGCGGCGAAAACGAGGCGTTCAATTTCGTCAGATCCACCTGCCACCGGCCCTCGGCGTCGGCCTGAGTCGCGTGTGATTGGCTGGAGAATTTAACCGTCACTTTTGCGGCCGGCGCGGCCCAGCCCCAAACCGGCACTGGCATTTGCTGTTGAAGAACCATGTTATCGCCAAAGATGGCCGGCAGTTTCAAATCGGCGCGGGCGGAAAAAGTGGCGGCGACGGCAACCGCCAGGGCTGTGGTAAAAGTGGAGGTTTTCATTCGTGTGCTATTGGACTAACGGCAGGTTATCAAAAGCCAACGACACGTGCCCACCCCCATGTTTTACGGGGTAGGCAAATTTCAAAAATGCGCGATGATAATAACCATTGAACCCGAATCTATGGCTGTCCATAAAATTTGCCGTGGCCCCGGGACAGTAAAAAATGAACCAAACACAAATATGCAAACAGCCGATTCGATGCCCGCGTCAACTAATGAACCGCTCCAGCCACTGAAATCCAATCCTCAAACTATTGCCAACCCAACCCGAAAACAAATACAACACATACAACACATGAAAATAAACATCCGCACACAAGCCCTGCTTTTGGGGGCAACCCTCCTCGGAACGATCCTGTTCACCGGCACGCCGGCGGCAGCGGTCAACATCACAAACACCGTGGATGAGGCGTCCCTCTCTGCTTCGAATTGGAATTCGGCGGTTTGGGGAACGCCCGCGGCCGTGCCGTTGGCCACCACCAACTATTTCATTGGTCTCGGTTCCATCCGCACATTGTCAACCACCGCAGCCCAGAGTTTCAATGGCGCTACGCTTCAAATAAACAACGGTAGAACCCTGTTTTTGAAGCACAATAATGGAGTGGCAACCGTAAGCCTCCTGACGGGCGGCGGCGGTCCCAGCTCTATCACCTACTCCGGGGGGCCTGGTGGCACCACTGTGCCGCTGGGGGGAACCCTGACGTTGAATAACAGTGTGACCATAGGCCAGAATCAGTCAGGGGCAAATACGCGCGACATCTGGCTGCTCTCCACCCTTAGCGGTGTATCAACCGCAAACTTGACCGTGGACCAGCGCGGTTCCTCGTTGGTGCTTTTCGGCACCAACACGGCTTTCTCTGGCGCTTGGAAAATACTTACGGGCAACCTTCAAATCGGTAATGGCGCCTCCAACGCGCTAGGGACGAACTCGGTGACTTTTACCACGGTTTCAACTCCCGTTTCACTAATTTTTAACTCCACCAATAATTTTACGGTGTCTAATACAATCAGCGGTCCAGGCTCGGTGATTAAACAAAACACCGGCACGGTGACCCTGGCCGGTGCTAATACCTTCGTCGGCACGGTTCAAGTCAGCGGCGGCGTGCTCCAGATCGGCGCCGGATCGTCCCTGGCAACGGCCACCAACATCACCCTGTCCGGCGGCACGCTGGATGCCGGACCGATTGGCGGGCTGAGTCTTGCAGCGAATGAAACCATCAACGGGTGCAACGGCACGGTGATTTCCAATCTCACGGCGGCTACCGGCAACAGCCTGAATTTTAATTTAAGCACCCCGACAAATGATGTCTTGAATGTGACGGGCTCACTCACGCTCAGCGGCACGCCGACTCTAAATCTGATTCTATCTAGCTACAAGCCCACGGGCACCTATCGCCTGATTAACTACAGCGGAACTATCCAGGGTGGCGGTTCTTTCACCCTGGTTCCGCCAGGAGGTGGGGCGTCGTATACGCTGGATACGGCCACGCCTGGACAAGTTAATCTGCTGGTCACGAATCCGGTCTACAGCCTTACCTGGGTGGGCGACGGTTCGGCGAACAGTTGGGATAGCAGCTCGCCGAATTGGACTGGCTCAGTCAATGTTTATGCGGATGGCGACAGCGTGACTTTCAATGATTCCGGATCCGCCACGCCCAATATTGCAGTTGCGACGACGGTTTATCCTGAGGCGATGACCGTCAACAATACGAGCAAACAATATATTTTTGACGGCGCCGGCATCTCCTGCTTGGGCAGCCTCACCAAGCTGGGCACTAACGAGCTGGATTTCACCAGCACCACCAATAACTTCACCGGGCCGGTCACTATTTCAGCCGGCATCTTGTCCATCGGAAACGGAGGCGGTTCGGGCTCATTGGGCTCCCCCAGTGCCATCACGAACAACGGCGTGCTGCGCGTGAACAAGAGCAGTGGCGACTTGACGTTGAGTGCGCCGGTCAGTGGATCCGGGGCGGTGGAAGTCACTGGTGGGGGCGCCAATTTTCAATTCTACGGAACGAATTCCTACACCGGGCCAACCACCATCGGAAATAATTGCCAGCTAAACATCGCGACGAGTTCGGGCTGCGGCACCACGAGCTCCGGCACCACCGTGCAGAACGGTGGCCGGCTGGGGGTCAACATTTTGGTGGGGACCATGACCGTGAATGAGCCGATTACGGTCGAGGGCAACGGCGTGGTGCTCTTCCCCGGCGCTCTCTACGTCAATTCTACTGGCAATGATGTCACTTGGGGTGGCCCGGTAACCATTAGCGCAGATGCGCGGTTCCGGGTGACCAACCCGGGGGCGCGGATGAGTTTTTCCAACACCGTTGTCGGAGCCAATGTGAATCTGCAATGCTCGGCGGGCAGTTTTGCGAGTGAATTCGCCACGACGATGACGTTCCAAAACACGCTGTCACTGGGCGCTGCGGGATCTTTGACCAAGGATGGCCAAGGGGTATTGGTTCTGGCCGGCAGCACCAATGTCTGGGGCACCACTACGGTGAACAACGGCACCCTGCTGGTGAATGGCAAAATGGACGGCGGCACGGTCACGGTAAATAGTCCTGCCACAGTCGGGGGCGCAGGAACTATTTTAGGAGGTGTCTCGGTGCAGGCCGGCGGCACACTGGCTCCGGGCAATGCCGGCATCGGCACGCTGACCCTTAGCAACACCGTCGCGCTAGATACCTCGGCGGTGACGCTGATGGAAATCAACCGGACCAATGCGCAAAACGCCGATCTGCTGGTGGCCTCCGCCATCCCCTTCGACGGCACGCTTACCGTGGTGAACACCGGCCCCGATTTGCAGGCGGGTGATAGCTTTTATTTGTTTGCAGGCACAATCAGTGGCGCGTTTGCGGCAACAAACCTACCGGCTTTATCCTCGACGAACCTGCTTTGGGATACCTCGCTTCTGGCGAGCTCGGGTGTCATCAAGGTGGCTGCTAACACGGCACCGATGCCGACCATCACCCAGCCAGCTGTCAGCGGGACAAATTTCACCCTGCAAGTGACCTCGTCGGCGGTGGGCTTTAACTATGTGCTACAGGCGACGCCATCACTGGCGCCCGCCATATGGACAGGAGTCCAGACCAATGCCGGAACCGGCGGGACGCTGAACTTCTCGATCCCGATCACCCCGGGCAATCCGCAGCTGTTCTTCCGCATCAACGTCCAGTAATGCGGTGACCGCTAAAACAGTTTGCGCCCTGGTTGCTGGAATGGCAGCCGGGGCGTATTTTTTAAAATAATCTGTGACAGTTGCTGCATGAAAAAAAGATTTTTTGTTCTGCTCTACTTTGTGGCATGCATGCGACTGTCCAGTCTCAATACCCTGGGGCAGCCTTCGGTTTATTCCGGGGTATTTGACGGCAACCAGGGCGGATTAGATTCGTCAACCAGCTGGCAGGCCATCACCAACTTCGTGAACAACGCGAAAAAGGACGTTTCCATCATCAACTTTTTCCGTTCCTGGACCACGGGTTCATCTACCAACGCCGACGCGCCCTTTGCTAGCTCGCCTATGGGCAAAATTCGCAGCCACGGTTCCATTCCGCTCTACTCTTGGTCACCACAAAACAGCAGCCTAGGGGTGACCCAATCATTCAATTGCGCGAGCATCCTCGCCGGAAATTATGATAATTACATTACCACCTGGGCAATGGATGTGAAAACCTGGGGGCATCCGCTTTTTCTGCGCCTGGCACACGAGATGAATGGCAACTGGTATCCGTGGTGCGCCGGAGTCAATGGCAACACCTCTGCCCAATACGTGCAGATGTGGCGATATATTCACGACATTTTTACGCAAGTGGGGGCGACTAATGTCACTTGGGTCTGGTGCGTCAACACCGCCTATTCCGGCTCAACGCCGATCAGCGAGCTGTATCCGGGCGACAACTACGTGGATTGGGTCGCGCTGGATAACTACAATCGCCTGTCAAATCCCTGGGCGGATTTTTCGGACCGGGGAACCAATACGATTGCCCAGTTGATCAGCCTCGCGCCGGGCAAGCCCATCATGGTGGCCGAGACGGGTTGCAACCAAAATACCAACTACAACAAGAGCCAGTGGTTTCTGAATGCGCTGACCAATTATCTGCCGGCGGTGCAGCCGCGCATCAAGGCGTGGGTGTATTTCAACGCCACCAATGCCAATGACGGCAATGACTGGGTGATCACGGATCCGACCCATGCGGTTGTCGGCTACCAGCAAGGCATCAGCCTGTCCTATTACGACACCAATCGGTATGGGTCGATTTCCAGTTATCCGATTCAGCCGTTGCTCAATGACGCCATGCCGACGGACACGATGCCGCCGTTCGTCTCCATCGTCAGTCCCGCGACGGACCAGGTGACGAACGGCACGGTGGTAAAAGTTCTCGCCGCCGCCTCCGACAAATCCGGCGTCAGCAACGTGGTATTTTCCGTGAATGGCGTGGCGCAACAGACCAACAAAACCGCGCCGTATCAATTTAATTGGACCGTGCCCGTTCACGGCGTGATGACCTACACCCTTACCGCGACGGCATATGATTTATTGGGCAATAACGCCGTCAGCACCATCCTAGTCGCTTCACAGAACTTCGGGACGGTGACGCTCACCAATTCGGATGCCACGAACACTTCCTCTTTCAACACCGCGGGCAAATGGGACAGCGGTCAGCCGCCGACGGTGGGCTATAGTTATCTGGTCGGCGGCACCAACATTCTGCGCACACCGACGAATAACAGTCCGTATGTTTTTGCCGGTGACTCTTTGACCGTGGCCGGCGCGTTTTATTTCAAGGAGACCAATGTGATTACCGTTGACGACCTGGAGCTGACGAACGGGCTAGTGGCAAACTTTAACGCCGGCGGCAATCCCAATACCGGACGCCTCAATGGCAATATCAATGTGATCACCAATGCCACCATTGACGCCGGTGGCAACAACGGCGGCATCACGGGGATGCAAATCCTCGCCCCTATCAGCGGCAACGGCGGGTTGACATTCATCCGGCCAAACGCGGTGACCTTGAGCGGCACGAACCCCTACAATGGCCCGGTGATGGTGGCCGGCACGACTCTGATTTTGGACGGCACGGCGGCGCTGACGCCTTCCAGCCTCACGCTTTCGAACTATGTTTCCGGCGGAACCGGCTACAACAGCGTCACCAATCTCGTGCTCGCCGGCGGCAGCCTCAATGTGGGCAGCGACTCGACTGGCGTGCTGCGCGTTGGCTATCGCAATACGCCGGGAACGAACTGCATCGCGGTTCTCGATGTCTCCTCGCAATCCAACTTCAACGTCAACGTGGGCGAGTTCAGTGTTGGCAACAATCTCAACAGTGATAGCTTCACCACGGTGGGTTCCGTATATCTGGCCACGAACAACAACGTCACGGCGACGAGTGTGCTAATCGGCTACAGCGGCGCCAGCGGCGCCAGTGCCAGCAATTTCATGACGCTCGGCGGCGGCAGTAATGATTTCAATACGCCCATCATGACCGTGGGCGGGCAAAAGGTGAGCGGGCAATTGAGTCTGCCCACGGGCGGCATCTTTCGATTTGACAACGGGGGCCTGCCAGCCGACCTGACTCTCGGCGGCCAAAATCTCAGCACCGCCTCCACTTGCGGCGGCGTAGCGGATTTCAGCGGCGGAACTTTCATTGCCTCGATCGGCACATTGACGCTCGGCCAGAAAAGCGGCGGCAGTTCTGGCGGTGCCAACGGCACCTTGACGATGGGCAATAGTTCCGCGAATAACGTGAATGTCAATTCGGTGGTCATTGGCAGCCTCGCGGGTGCGACCAGCGGTTCACCTGTGGCGCAAGGCACCTTAACCTTCAACGGCGGGAATTTACTGGTGAACAGCAACGTGACCCTCGCCAGTTTCAGCGGCAGCTTTGGTTCAGCGAGCGGAACCCTGAATATCAATGGCGGAACCTTCTCAGTGGCAGGCAGTGTCACGGACGGCGGCGGTGCAACCGCACTCAGCGTGAACGGCGGGCTGCTGGATTTGAAACCGGCGGGCGATGCGGGTGCCGGCAGCATCACGGTGGATTCGTTGCTGCTCAATGGCGTCATCACCAACGCGCTCAACGTGACCGTCTCAAAATTTTCGGGCAATGGCACCATTGCCAGTCAAACCGGCGTGACCACGGTGACCGGTTCGACGACGCCCGGCGGCAGCAACAACATTGGCGTCTTGACAGCTGGAGCGCTGGTTCTTTCCGGAACGACCCTGATAGAACTGAACCGGACCAACGCATCGAATGCAGACCGACTCGCCGCCAGCTCGATTGCGTGTGGCGGCTCCCTGACGGTGACGAATCTGGGCGGCACGCTGCTCGCGGGCGATTCCTTTCAAATATTTTCCGGCGCGATCAGCGGCGTGTTTGCGGCTACAAACTTGCCGGCGCTGTCCTCCACAAACCTGCATTGGGATATTTCGCTGCTGGCGAGCCAGGGCGTTCTTAAGGTGGCCGCTACTACCGCTCTTAAGCCAACCATTACGGCCCCGATTATCAGCGGAACGAATTTCAGCCTGCAGGTGACGGCTTCGCAGGCCGGATTTAATTATGTGCTCCAGGGGACAACCACGCTCGCTCCTCCCATATGGAAAGGTTTACAAACGAACGCCGGCACCGGTGGGACGCTGAATTATTTTTTCCCGCTCTCACCGGTCAACCCGCAGCAATTTTTTCGCATTGGCGTCGATTAAAACATAAAACTAAACGGGGGCTGAACCGAGCGGGTGGTTATTTTCGAACCAAAAGATTGCAATCCTTAGGGCTTATTCAACACTCTTCCGAACAGCCGCTGCCAGATGAATTTGCGCTCACCAGAATTTTTCTTTGGAAACCTGCAAGGTTTCCCGGGCGATAAGCTTTGGCGTGTCCTATTAGTCATGGGAGCGCTTTTCTGGGGAATGGAATGGTACGCAGCCGGAAAAATTCCTGTCGATGATTCCTATTCTGCGCGGGTCTGGCTGGCGGAAGACGGGCTTCCTGAAAACCGTGTGGTGGGTATTGTCCAATCGGCTGACGGATTTTTGTGGGTGGCGACGCAGAATAGTCTGGTCCGATTTGATGGAGTGCGGTTCCAGCCGATTGACATTGCGATAACTCCCAGAGGAATTACCGGGACGGTGCGTGTCTTGCTGGGGGATAATGCCGGAAAAATCTGGCTGGCAAAACAGGAGGATGGCTCGCTGTACTGTTTTGATGGCACGCAGATGCGCGTCATCACGCCCGATCCAGGGCTGGTGAAAAATGAGACGCCGCGTTCGATGGCAGTGACGGGTGATGGCGAACTCTGGGTGGCTTATACTTCTGGTAAAGTCCTCCGTTACTCGCCCGATGGCAAAGCACTGATTTTCACCGCCAAAGAAGGTTTGCCCAGCAGCGGCGTCACCTGCTGGTTGGCGACGGACCGCGACGGAACTTTATGGTTTGCGAAGGGCAGTAGGGTGGGCGTTGTACGCAACGGACAGTTCACCGTGCTGGAAAATTTCGCATCGCCGGCGGTGCGCATCGCCGCTGCGCGCTCGGGCGGTATATTAATATGCGCCGGGCAGGAGATTTTGAAATATGACGAAGGCGGCGAACCGGTGGAACTGGGTAAGCTGATGGTCGGCGAAGGGCAAGACCGGTCGAGTTTCGACCCGACGGTTTTACTGGAAGACCGTGCGGGATCGGTTTGGGTGGGCACGGTTTCCGCCGGGTTGTTTCGTTGCCGCAGCAACAGCGTGGTGCGGGTAGAAGCGTCCAATCCCGCCATTCTTAGTCTGGCCGAGGATCGCGAAGGCAATCTGTGGGTGGGCACGCGCGGCGGCGGTTTGAACCGGTTGCGCCATCGCCTGGTCTCCATGATTCAAGCGTCGGACGAACTGCCGTTTGTTGGTGTGCAATCGGTTTGCCAGGATGCGACCGGCGCGCTGTGGGCGGTGGGGCAGAATGGCGCTCTGGCGCGCGGCCAGAATACCAACTGGCTGGTTCAATCTCCCGCCGGCAGTTCAAATCAGGCTTACGTGACGTGCGCGACGGCCGACACCAACGGCCTCGTCTGGATTGGCACGCGGGAGGGCACCTTGTATCGCTGGGACAAAGGTCAATTCAAAGACCTTGGGCTTCGCGACAGCTTGCACGCCCAAACGGTGTTTTCATTACTGGTGATGCGCAATGGTGATCTTTGGATTGCCACTGCTTTATCCGATGGGCTATTCCGACTGCGCGGTGAACAATTAAAGGCCTTCAATCTGCCGCCCGGCCATCGGATCAATCGTGCGATGGCGGAAGATGCGGCCGGAAACTTTTGGGTTGGAGCTTCAGATGGGTTGTTGGTGCGCGTGTCCATAGAGGGCCAGGTGGAGGTGGTGGTTCCTCCAGTTCAGTCAACTGCGCTACCCATTCGCTGCTTGTTTGCAGCAGCGAATGGCGACTTATGGATTGGATATGGCGGAGCGGGAGTTGGGCGGCTGCGGAATGGAAGCATGACCCGGTTCACCACAGATCAGGGACTGCCAAATAATTATATTTCCCAGATTCTGGAGGATGATCGGGATGGCCTGTGGTTCGGCGGAAATCAGGGTCTGTTTCATGTGCGCGAACGGGATTTTGATGAAGTGGCTAGGGGGTCGGCAACGCGTGTGTGGCCAGAGATTTACGGGCGCAGCGAAGGATTGCCGGGACTACAGTCAAGTTTTGATTATTGTCCGAACTCGTTGCGCACCGCGGACCACCGGCTGATTTTTTCCATGCTTTCAGGGTTGGCTGAGGTGCGTCTGGAAAATGAACTGCTCAACTATCGGCAGCCGGGTGTTTTTATCGAACGCGTCACTGCCGATGGAAAGACCTTCGCTATTTATCAGGGGTACAAGCCATCATCATCCAGCAATCTTGCAGGACCAAAGGAATTAAGCCTTTCCGCCAAAAAAGACGAACTTCGGTTGCCGCCTGGATTGCAGCAAGTGCAGTTTGAATTCACCGCATTAAGTTTTGTTGCCCCGGAGAGCGTCCAGTTTCGCTACAAGTTGGAGGGCTTGGACCAGAACTGGGTGGATGCCGGTTCGCGGAGGGTCGTCACCTACACGCATCCGCGACCGGGAGAGTATTGCTTCAAGGTCATCGCCTGCAACAATGATGGCATCTGGAATACATTTGGCGACACGCTGCCAGTCAACCTTGCGCCCTACTTTTGGGAAACGATTTGGTTTAAGCTGGCGCTGACATCCCTTTTTTTTGGCGCTTTGTGCTTCGGGTTGGTGCTGGTGCAACGCCGCCGTCATCGACTGGAATTAAAGCGCCTGGAACATTTGCGCGCCGTGGAACAGGAACGCACCCGTATCGCCCGCGATCTGCATGACGATTTGGGCGTGGGTTTGACGGAAATCGGCATACTGGGCGATCTGGCCGGCGCAAACACGTTGGTGCCAGAAGCCAGCCGGGAAAAAATGCAGGAAGTCACCGCCCGGGCGCGCACGCTGGCGGCCTCACTGGATGAAATTGTCTGGGCGATTAATCCGGGCAATGACACGGCGCAATCGTTGGTGGAATATTTTTTTGAGTATGCCCAGAAGCTGCTGGAGCGGGCCGGTATCCGCTGCCGGTTGAAAGTGGATGAGCCCATGGCCGCCGGCAATTTAGGCTCAGAAAATCGGCATGAAGTTTTTCACGCTTTCAAGGAAGCCCTGAACAATGTCATCCGTCATTCTGGCGCTACTGAAGTTCAGGTGAGCATGTCGGCGACAGAAGATGAACTGCAAATCCGCGTGGCGGATAATGGCAGCGGCTTTGTGGCCCCGGGCGGCGATGGATCGCGCGATGGCCTGACCGGAATGCGCGACCGCCTGCAACGATTGGGCGGGCGTTGTGAAATTAACGGCGCCTCGGGCAGCGGCACTACCGTCATCTTTATTATTCCACTGCAGCTTAAAAAACATGATTAAAGTCGCCATTGTCGAGGATGACGCTCGGTTTCGGAAAAGCCTGCGTCAGGTCATCGAATCCAAACGCGGTTTCACCTGTGTCGCGGAATGCGGCACGGGCGCGGAAGCAATCGACGTTATTCCACGCGACCCGCCAGAGATTGTTCTGATGGATTTGAATCTGCCGGACGCATCGGGCGCGGAAGTGACCGCGCGCCTCAAGGCGATTCTGCCCGATCTGAGCGTCGTCGTCCTAACAGTTTACAACGACACCGAACACATTTTTAAGGCGCTGCGGGCAGGCGCCAACGGTTACCTGCTCAAACAGGCTAGCACAGCCGAGATCCTTGAGGCTATTACCGATGCACATAACGGGGGTGCACCGATGACCAGTGGAATAGCTCGCAAAGTGATTGCGGCGTTTCATGAGTCACCTCCGGCTGATTCAGTCACAGCTAAGTTATCTCCGCGTGAACGGGAAATCCTCGAGTTAGTGGCGGATGGCTACACCAGCAAGGAAGTGGCCGAAAAACTCGCCATCACCAAAAACACGACTTATTGGTATTTGGAGGAAATATATAAAAAACTGCATGTCCATAGCCGGGTGCAGGCAGTCAACAAGTTGCGCCAATCCCAATCCGGCTCCCCAAAAAGGGGCGTCTGAAGTCATAAAAATTTAAAATAACTATAATGGTCGTGGTGAAATAGAAATTTTTCTTCCCCGCCTATTCCTCTCATGAGGAGGCGAGGGAGAAAACCGAGGCAGTGAGTCCAGGGGAGAGCAGGCTGTTCTGAAAATATCTACCGAGTCCAATCCACGATGCCATCTCTTGCGCCGGCCGCTTCCTTGCTCGCGGATTTCAGACCGGTCTGAGCCTGGGTCTTCGATGGAAGATTCGCATGGAACGGAATTGAACCTCCCTCCTCTTTTGGCTAGCTTCATGCCATGGAATTATTTCAGCGCCTCAGTTGGAGCCTGTTCGTCGCCGGGTTCGGCTTCGCGCTGGGCGGGTGTGCCCCGGCCGGGCCGGGCGCGGCAGACGACGAGCGGGAACCCCATTATGTGCTGGGCCAGAACCGCGTCAATGCGATGGATTTCCAAGGCGCAGCAGAGGCGTTCGAGGAATCCTTGGCGGCGAATCCGCGCTCGGCGGCGGCGCATTTTCAGCTGGCCATGCTCTACGACGAAAAGGAGGCCAATCCCGCCTCCGCCATTTATCATTATCAGCAATATCTGCGCTTCGAGCCCAAGGCCTCCAACGCCGAAGTCATCGCCCAGCGGATTTACACCTGCAAACAACAGCTGGCTGCCGACGTGCTGCCGCTGCCCAGCGCGCCCGCCATCCAGCAGCAGCTCCAGCAGCTCGCGGACACTAACCGGGTTTTACAGCTGCAGTTGGAGTATTACACCCGCCAGCTCGCCGCCGTCCAAAATAATCCGATTCCTCCGCCCGAGAACGCCACACCCACACCGTCCGTCTCCGCGCCGGCGGTCCGGATAAAGCCGACCCCGCCCCGCCCCGCCGCGGCCAAAGCGCGGGCGCACACGGTGGCGGCAGGCGAAACCCCGGCCGCCGTCGCCCGCAAATACGGCATCACCCTGAATTCCCTGATGGCGGCCAATCCGGGCCTAAACCCCAAAAAACTGCGCGTCGGACAGACCCTCAACCTGCCCCCATTATGACTGTCCCATGAGGTCGCGCGTCACATGGTTTTTAGTTGCCGCATTCTGGGTCGCCATGAATGTCCTGCTGTGGCGGGTGGAATATGGGACGCATGGCAGCGGGGTGCCGGTGCCGGCGGATCTCGTCTGGAAAAAAATCATGACGGCGCCCGACGCCTCCTCTCTGAACATTTATCAGAACGGAAAGCGGACGGGTTTCTGTGAATTTTCAACAAGCGTGGAGACGGAAATGGCCAAGCTGGATGACAACAGTCCGCCGCCCGAGGGCCTTGCAGCCCGCGCCGGCTACCAGATCCGTCTGAACGGAAATGCCAGCCTGAGCGAGTTCACCAACCGGCTGAGCTTCGATGTCCGGCTTAAGTTTTCTGAGGACCGGCACTGGCATGAATTGGCCCTGAAAGTTTCCTCGCATTACGGGTCAGTGGAAATCAACTCCCTGGCCGCCGCCCGGACGGTCCACCTCAAAATCACAGGCGACATCGGCCCGTTCGAACGCGATCTCACCTTCGATGCCCTGCGCGACCCCCGCGCGCTGCTGGATATGTTCGCCGGGGAGTCCGGCGGGTTCGGGTTGTCGCAGTTGCCTTTCCTGCCGCTGGCCGCCCCGGGGGCCGCCCCGGAACTCCGCTGGGAGGCGCATCGGGCCCGGCTACAAGTCGGCCCTGAGCCCGTATCGGCCTACCGGCTGGAAACCCGGCTGCTTGATTATCCAGTCGTTTTCTATGTCAGCACGCTGGGGGAAATCCTGCGCGTGGAACTGCCCGGCAACCTCGTCGCCACG
>Ga0209597_1001709_pt1 | contig 14231 bp, 12 predicted proteins | sample M_140625_MF_Meta_FD_187316 | JGI IMG/M metagenome (GOLD analysis project Ga0209597, IMG submission 187316) | Freshwater microbial communities from Lake Montjoie, Canada to study carbon cycling - M_140625_MF_MetaG (SPAdes) (version 2) | ecosystem: Environmental > Aquatic > Freshwater > Lake...
TATCTGGACGATTTGTTACAGCAGCTATTTTTGTAATCGAAATTGAAGATGTATTTGTCGCTAAAATGACATTTTCACTAGTTGCTGCGTCTAATTCTTTAAATATTTGAAGTTTCAAATCAATATTTTCTGTCGCTGCTTCAACAACTAAATCCACACCTTTTACACCGTCAATAAGTGAGGTAAAAGTTGTTAGATTTGATAAAGTATTCTGTTTTTCAGACTCCGTAATGGCTTCTTTTGCAAGTTGGCGATCAAGATTTTTGCCAATAGTAGCTAATGCTTTGTCTAATGAAGCCTGAGAGACATCAATTAAATTCACACGATAGCCAAATTGCGCAAAAACATGTGCAATTCCATTTCCCATTGTACCAGCACCAATAACAGCGATATTTTTCATAATATAAATTTTAATTACAAATATAAGCAGTAGAATGAATCGATAAGAGATAAGGATTAAATTATTATGAAATAATGATTTTCGAAATGTTTACCTTTGTTACTTATTAAACCATACCTAAATTCAGGAAAACTCATATTTGGATGACATTAAGTAATCAAGTTTATAATCGAAATTTCTTGACTATGTTATCTGGTAATACAATTAGCCAAATAATCCCTTTCATTCTTGCTCCAATTCTTGCTCGGCTTTTTTCTCCTGAAGAATTTGCTGTATTAGCGAATTTTATGGCTATTGTTGGTGTTCTCGGTATTATTTCGACAGGAAGATTAGAAATGGCGATTGCGATTCCAAAAGACCATAAAAAAGCCCAGGAAATCGTGTTCACTGGATTTATAATTACTTTATGCCTTGGACTTATTAGTATTTTAATTCCTCTTTTTGCATATCAAATTGGAGAGATGTACAATGATGAACAATTACCTATTTTTTTATGGATGGTTCCGTTCGCAGTTATTAGTTATGGGTTATTAGGTCTATGTAGCAATTGGAATTTACGTCATGAGCGCTTTCAACAACTTAGCATTGGAAAAATTTCACAATCAATTATCAATAATTGTCTAGCTGCATTTTTAGGATATATCGCTTGGGGAATATATGGCTTAGTAATCGCTTGGTTACTCTCACAGTATATAAATATTATTATTCTCTTAATTGGCGTTAATAGAAAAGTAAAATATAAAGATTTTGGAATATCTACCATGAAAACTATCTTAAGAGATTATAAGGATTTTCCACTCATTAACTCATTGCATGCCTTTTCTGATATATTTATTACTCAGTTTTTACTTTATTGGATAATTTCTACTTATTTTGGATTATTAGAATTAGGATGGTTTGCAATGATGACAAAATACGTAAAAGCACCAATTGTTTTGATTTCAAGTTCTGTTTCCCAACTCTTTTATGTAGAAACAAGTAAAGCAATAAATCAAGGTGTCTCCTTTATTCCTATTGTGAAAAAAACCGTGCGAACCTCTATCCTATTTGCAATACCATTCACCATAATTTTACTTGCTTTTGGCCCACTTATTTTTAGATGGTATCTAGGAGAAGAATGGCGACAAGCAGGATTATATGCACAAGGTCTCGCACCCATGTTTTTTTTATACTTTATTCTCTCTCCAATTTCAGGATTGCCAATTTTACTAGGCAAACAGAAGAAAGCATTTTTATTTAGTTTAATTGGTTATTCACTTACGATTATGGCAATGTTTGTAGGGATTTCACTTAAATTTTCTTTTAATAATACATTATTGTTATATGGTGGAGTATACGCGTTGTTCTACTTAGCGACACTGATATGGTATTTTACTTTGATAAAAAAAAGCAATGAGAGTCTTAATTAATGGATTACCCTTATTTGCAAAAAGATTGGCTGATGAACTTCAAAAGTTTGATCCTCAGTCAAGCTATATTTTCTTAGATACTTATAATTCCAAGTGGGCTCAATTACTCTTTTTTATTTACCTACCATTTTCAGATTGTGTGATTTCAATGAATGGAGTTACTGATAATAGCGGTAGTTTAAACTTGGTTTTAAAATGGAAGAAAAAATTGATTCTTCAATGGATGGGGACTGATATTTTATTAGCAATAGAACGCTTTAAAAATAGTAACATTGACAGAAAATACATTGATTACGCAACTAATTTTGTAGATTCAGAATGGCTCTTTGAAGAAGTGAAAAGTATTAATGTTCCAGTGGAACATGTTTGTTTTAAGTCTGTAACCATTCAACCACTTATCGAAAAATATGAGCAAATTTCGGTTGTGAGTTATGTTGCTGAAAGCCGTCAAGAATTCTATGGAATGTATAAAATTTCTGAGATTGCAAAAATTTTTCCTTCAATTGACTTTCATCTTTACGGCTTGAAAAACACTGAATTTCGTACGACTTCCAATGTTCATTTTCACGGTTGGGTAACGCCAGAAGTTTTTGCAGAAAGTTTAAAATCTACGCCAATATTTTTGCGATTAACTGACCATGACGGATTTTCAGTTTCTGTTATTGAAGCTCTCGCTTACGGCTGTGAAGTCATTATGTCATTACCGTTCGATATAACACACTTGGCAACTACAACTGAGGAAGCAATCGACAAAATTAAAATGTTATCAACAAAGATTGAAGCACGCGGAATGACACCAAATCACACATTAATTGAAGCGGTAAAAGTGCGTTTCAATCCAGAAATAATAGCTAGAAATTACATTCAAAAAATCAAAGAAATTGTCAGTAAATAAACGAATAGCACTTATTACAACTTGGTATCCACCAATTACTGGCGTTGCAGTTGGGCGCATGGATGCTTTTGCCAATTACCTTTCGGAAGATTTTGAAGTGGAGGTATTCTGCTTGGGAAATACTGAAGAATCAATAACTAAATCTGAAAAACTAAGCGTACATTATTTAAGAACTAATAAATTATATCAACATTTAAAAAGTAATCAGAGAGATTCAAAAATCATTCATAATTGTAAAACTCTTTTTAGAATATTCTTGAAAAAGGTAATTAAAAATCCATTAAAAGATTGGGAAATCGATACTTTATTAAAATTGCAAACGGTTCATGAAAACAAGGCCTTTGATTTAATTATTAGTTCATTCTCCCCAGAAGAAGCGCATCTTGTAGCAATAAATTTTAAAAAAATATTTCCTGCAGTACCATGGATTGCAGATATGAGAGATGAGATGGCAGCAAATCCATATTTGGATCTAAGTACAAAAAATAGATTGCTGACCATTGAAAAAGAAATCAATGATTACGCAAATGGAATAACAACAGTAAGCAAACCAATTTTATTAGACTTTCAAAAATCAATGCCAAAAATCTCCATTTTTGAGGAAATTAGAAATGGTTTTGATCATTCACTTATATTTAAACAGGAAGACAAGAAAAAAAATAATGTTCTTAAGTTTGGTTATTTTGGAAGTTTTTATGGTTTAAGGAAACCTGATATTTTTTTTTTAGCAGTAGAAAAATTTCAAAATTTCAATCCTGAATTTATCTTTGAAATACATATTTATGGTGCGCACAATAATTATGAAATACCACATTCCCTACACAATAAAGTTTTTAAACATCTCGGATTACCCTACTTAAAAGCAATTGAAGAGATGAATAAAATGGATATAAATTTATTGTTTCATCCCAGAAGTATTCGTAAAGGTGTTTTTTCCGGAAAAATATTTGACTATATCTCTGCGAAAAAGCCAATTTTTGCGCTAGTTGATAAAGACGATGTAGCTGCAAAATTAATACATGATTTAAAGTGTGGTTATGTTGCTGAATTTGATGATTTAACAGAAATAAAAGAAAAATTAGACGAAATAATTACTGATTTTAAAAAACAAACTTTAAGGATTGCAGAAGCAGATGATATTAAAAAACTCCACCGTCGAAATTCAGTTTTAAGATTAACAAAAATGATACATAAAATTATTTCCAAATGAAAATACTAATAGTTGGATCTAAATCTGTTCATGTTTCTTCTTTTATTGAAAATTTATTTTTGAAAGGGCAAAGTATTTCTTTGCTTTCCGAGGAAATTTGTGCTTTCCCAACTATTGAATCAGAGAAAAATATATCTTTCAGATCATTGAACCCATTTACTGTAATTCGAAATTATTTTAAGTTAAAAAAATATCTGGGAGAATTAAATCCTTCACTTATTCACATACATCAATTAAATCGCTTAGCCTATTTTGCCTCAAGAGCAGCAAATAAATTAAATATCCCCTTAATATCAACAGCTTGGGGAAGTGATGTACTTTTGATTCCTAAGCAAAATAAATTTTTCAAGTATTTAGTGACACAAATATTAAAGAATTCTGCAATTATCACGGCTGATTCACAAGACATGATGGAAGCCATGAAAGCATTACATCCACAAGGAAATTATAAGCTTTTACAATACGGAATTGACACAATTCAAGCGCTTGAGAAAGAAAAAATCGTTTATTCCAATCGTTTGCACGAACCGCTTTACAGAATCGAAAAAGTCATCGAATATTTCAAGGAATTTTCAGCTCAAAATCCAGATTGGAAATTAGTAATTGCTGGCACAGGTTCGCAGACAGAACTATTAAAATCACTAGCAAACAATAGCGAAATAACAGAAAAAATAAGCTTTGTCGGTTGGCAAAAAAAACCTGAAAACAGCGCTTGGTATGCCAAATCAAGTATTTACATTTCAATCCCATCAAGCGATGGAACATCCGTAAGTGTTTTAGAGGCGATGTCTGCAGGATGTTTACCTATTTTATCTGATATAGCTGTTTCTTATGAATGGATTGTAAATAACGAAAATGGGATAATTGAAGGTCAGAATACGAATCCTTTTACTTCAGTATTATTATTAGATGACAAATTTGCAGCTCAAAAAAATAAATTATTAGTGCAATCAAAAGCATCAAGAACCGCTTGTACTGAAAGGTTTATAGAATTATATACCTATGCAATTAACTATGACAGAAAAAGGATTTATTAATTTATTTGAAAAAACCTTAGGGCTTCCTTTAGATTTGTTTTACTCGAAGTAATGCCTGTAGTCTATATTCCTGTTTTAGTAGAATTACCCGTTTCCCACGAATGGATTATTTCATAAAAATAGAAATACCGAAAAATAAATCGTAATAAATCCTCTGTTAATAACACTTGAAATTATCAAAGTAATAAGTACAAAACTAAATTCAGACCTCATCCATGAAAAAACTACAAGAAATAGTAGTCTGAAAGAGTATGTTAGCCATTAGCAAATTAGGAATTCTAATAATATACTTTTCAATTAGCAACCATTAGATTCTAAATTCTCCCTAACTTCGATTTGCAAAAATTACATAAAACCTAAATGGCCAATTTAAAAACTAAATTTTATTCTTTTCATGCCATAGATGTTGCAATTCTAATCAATGCCATAGGATTAAATTTTATAAAATTTGTGCCAATTGGGTTAATTATATTAGTACTTGCTTGGTTGTACGAATCATTTATTGCAAAAACGATAAACCTAGACTACAAGACTAAGTCTTTAAAAAAATCGCTAATAATTCTCACTATTCCTTTTACTTTAGCGCTTTTAGGCTTGATGCATACTTCAAATTTATCAAAAGGATTTGAGGATTTATCTCGCCTTTTGCCTTTTTTAGTTTTTCCGGTATTACTATTGAGTTTACCACATGATCGAAAAAATAAGCTCCTTACAACAGTACTTATTGGATTTACTTTCGGACTATTTATCCGTTTTGGACTTGACTTCTATAAATCTTCAATTGACTACACTTATGATTACAAAATTCAAAATTTTTTCTACACATACTTAGATTCCGACACAAATATTATATCAATCATAACACTTTTTTCTGTCCTTTATTTATTAGATTACTTGCTTTCAAAAAATGAAATTTCAAGCAGAAAAAATGTTCTAATTCACTTAATTGTTCTATTCTTAAGCTTCTGTATTTTACTATTACAAAGTAGGCTTGTGATTTTATTTTTCTTTGTCTCCTTGGGAATTATTTTTATTATTTATTGGAAAAACAAACAGAAATGGAGCATCTTCATAACAGGTATTTTTTGTGGTTTATTGATGCTCATACCAGTTTTTAAAGGTAGATTTCAAGTTGTTGTCACCGAAAGTAAAAAGCTGAACACTACTGACACAAATATTGTTTCAGATTCCGTTCCCATTGAAAGTTTGCCTTGTATGTCATCCGAAGAATTACGATTTAATTCACTGAAATCGAGTTGGAAAATCTTTCTTCAACATCCAATCATAGGTGTTGGAACTGGAGATTGGCGCGATGAACTCTTAAAAGAATACATAGATTCAAATTTGCAGTGTAACGCTCATGAGCAAACAGCTCCACACAATCAATACTTGCGAACCCTTTTGAAATATGGTATCCTTGGTTTCTTAATTTACTTATATTATATTTTTCAATTATTCCATTTTTCACGTTCCAAAAAGCTATTCGGACAAATTCCATTTTTATTGACATTGATTTTTTGCGGTTTAGGTTATGATTTGTTAGACGTTGGTTCTTCAGCGCCATTTTTTGCATTTTTTTCCACTTGGTTGTTTATTGACGAAAAGGAATGAAATTATTAATTCTTACTCAGTACTACCCCCCAGAAATTGGAGCTCCGCAAAATCGCTTGCATGAGTTAGCTGTTCGATTGAAAGCTGCTGGAATGGAAATTGACGTACTTACCGCCTTGCCGAATTATCCGAGAATGGAAATTATGAATGGCTACGAAAATCGGAAAAATAGGTATGAGGAAATAGACGGTATTCCTGTTCATAGATCGTGGATTTATGTCACAAAATCTAAAGGTATTTTTTCTAGATTGTTGATCTATTTCAGCTTCGTTTGGTCAAGTTATTGGAAGGGGCGAAAAATGAAAAAGTATGATTATTTGTTAGTTGAAAGCCCTCCCCTATTTTTGGGTTATTCCGCGATGGTTTTGTCAAAAAAACTAAAAGCAAAATTGATTTTCAATGTTTCTGACTTATGGCCTGAAAGTGTGGAAAAATTAAGAATTGTCACTAATAAAATAGCCCTGAATTTAGCCTATAAATTAGAAGCAAAATGCTATAAACAAGCGTTTTTAATTACAGGTCAAACACAAGGAATAGTGGACAATATTCGTACTCGTTTTCCAGATAAAAAAGTCTATTGGCTACCAAATGGTGTTGATGTTTCATTTTATAATCCATCTCAAATTCAACCAGGAAATTTCAGAGAGAGAAACGGTTTTAGCAAAGAAGAAATTCTTTATTTCTACGGAGGAATTATTGGTCACGCACAAGGTTTTGAAGTGATTTTAAATGCTGCCAATTTACTTCGAGAAAACTCGAAAATTCAATTTATTCTTCAAGGTTCAGGGCCTGAAAAAGAGATGTTATTGGAATTAAAAAAGACTTTGAAACTGAATAATGTTCATTTTTTGGAACCAGTCAGCAAAAAAGAAATGCCATCGATTTTGAAATCCATTGATGTCGCTTTGGTTCCTCTAAAAAATCTACCCTTATTTAAAGGAGCCATACCTTCCAAAGTTTTTGAATCTCTTGCAATGGAGGTTCCATTGCTTCTTGGTGTTGACGGTGAAGCAAGAAATCACTTTATCGAAAAAGGGAAAGCGGGTTTATTTTTCCAACCTGAAAATGCCGACGAGCTAGCCAAACAAGCTCTATTTCTAGCTGAAAATTTAGGTGAAAGACTTGAAATGGGTAAAAATGCAAGACGGTATGTTACTGAAAATTTTGATCGAGAGAAAATTGCGAATGATTTTATGAGACAATTAGAATGAGTTTTTGCTTTCAAAGGATACTATTTATTGAAAATCATTACTTTTGACCATGATTCCTTTTTCACCACCTCGAATTGATCAGAAAGTTATTGATGAAGTATGTGCAGCTTTAAAAAGTGGATGGATCACAACTGGCCCTAGAACGAAATTATTTGAAAAGAAAATTACAGAATACTGTGGCTGCAAAACAACAGTAGCAGTTAATTCCTGGACAATGGGAGTTCAAGTTCTTTTAAATTGGTGGGGTATCAAAGAAGGTGACGAGGTTATTTTACCAGCTTATACCTATTGCGCAAGTGCCAACGTCATTATTCATGCGGGAGCAAAACCAGTAATGGTTGATATCAACAAGGAAGATTTCAATATTTCTATTGCCGCAATAAGAAAAGCAATAAGTCCAAGAACAAAAGCAATTATGGCCGTTGATTTAGGTGGTTTTCCCTGTGATTACAATGAAATAAATGCTTTGGTAAACGAAAAAGAAATAAAAGAACAATTTAACCCAAATTCAGCTTTACAAAACCAACTCGGACGTATTTTAATAATTAGTGATGCTGCACACAGCTTTGGAGCTGAGATGGATGGAAAACGATCCGGATCTTTGACAGATATTTCTGCCTTTTCCTTTCATGCTGTCAAAAATTTAACAACAGCGGAAGGTGGCGCACTTTGTTTTAATCTTTCTGAAGAATTTAATCACGAAGAAATTTATACGAAATTTTGTACGATGATCTTGCACGGGCAGAATAAAGATGCGCTACAAAAAACACAAAAAGGAAATTGGCGCTATGATGTGGGAGAACCTGGATTCAAATGCAATATGACCGACTTACAGGCAGCAATAGGTTTGGTAGAATTAGAAAGATATCAAGAAAATTTAGATAGAAGAAAAAGGATTTTTGAATTATATGATACTGCCTTTAAAGAGGAAAATTGGGCTCTTATTCCACTGCACACAACAAATGAAAAGATTACAAGCTACCACTTATACCAATTAAGAATTAGTGGAATTACTGAAAATCTACGCGATAAAATAATGCAAGAAATTTTTAATCAGGATGTTTCAGTAAATGTTCATTTTTTACCCTTACCAACATTAACCGCCTACAAAAATTCTGGCTTTAACATTAATGATTATCCGGAAACTTGGAATAAGTACCAAAATGAAATTTCACTTCCTGTCTATTTTGATTTAACTGATGAACAGGTTAAAACCGTTATCAAAGCTGTAGTTTCTTCAGTTGAGAAACATATTTAATAAGCTACATGAAAAGAATTTTTGATGTTCTTTTTTCCTTAATTGTTATCCTTTGTTTTTTTCCGCTTGGATTAATTATCTCTATCTTGATTAAATTATCTTCCTCTGGCGGAATATTTTACAGTCAAATTCGAATTGGAAAAAATGCTAAGCCCTTTAAAATCTATAAATTTAGATCTATGAAAATAGATTCCGATCATTCTCAAAAATTAACAATTGGAATGAAAGATCCGCGCATAACAAGTATTGGCTTTTTTATTCGCAAATATAAATTAGATGAATTTCCACAATTTATAAATGTTTTAATCGGAAATATGAGCATTGTTGGTCCTCGACCAGAAGTGAAAGAATATGTTGACCGCTACTCCGATGAACAAAGAAAAATCCTCAGCCTGAAACCAGGAATTACAGATTATGCATCAATAGAATATTTTAAAGAGAATGAACTTTTAGCTGCTTCTTCAAACCCTGAAAAAACATACATTGAAGAAATTATGCCTGCAAAATTAAAGCTGAATGAAAAATACTTAGAGAATCAAAGTCTAAGTCACGATATCCAAATTATTTGGAAAACAATTAAAAAAGTTCTTAAAAATTAATTTGATTCTTGTTGGATTAACCCAACTTATTGACTAACTTAATGTAGATAATGTTTAAATTATTCTATTTATGTTAGTCAAAACCTACTCCAGTACAGTGTTTGGAATAAATGCCACCACAATTACAATCGAAGTAAATTTAGAAATCGGTATTAACTTTTATTTGGTTGGGCTTCCTGATAATGCGGTTAAAGAAAGTCAGCAACGTATAAAAGCTGCATTTAAAAATAATAATCTCAAATTTCCAGGTAGAGAAATTACCGTAAATATGGCGCCCGCTGATATTCGCAAAGAAGGTTCTGTTTTTGATTTACCAATTGCCATAGGGATTTTAGCTGTGAGCAAGCAAGTTAAATTAGAATTACTTGGCAAGTATATTTTAATTGGCGAACTTTCACTTGATGGTTCTATTCAAGCCACAAGAGGTATTTTGGCTATTGCGCTGCAAGCAAAAGAAGAAGGATTTAAAGGAATCATTGTTCCTAAAGCAAATGCACTGGAGGCTGCTGTTGTAAATAACTTAGAGGTATTTGGCGCCGAAAATTTATCAGAAGTAATAAAATTTTTAAATCAAGAAAAAGGAGGAATGCAACAAACAATTGTTGATGTAGAAAAGCAATTTGGACAATTAATAGAAAATTTTGAGCTTGATTTTAGAGATGTAAAAGGACAAATGAATATTAAAAGAGCCTTTGAAATTGCAGCTTCTGGTGGTCATAATGTAATTTTAATTGGTCCACCTGGCTCAGGAAAATCAATGCTAGCAAAACGATTAGGCAGTATTTTACCTCCCATGAGTTTGGATGAAGCACTAGAAACTACAAAAATTCATAGTGTAGCTGGGAAAGTTAAAGGGCAAGTTGGAATTATTTCTCAAAGACCATTTAGAAAACCACATCACACTATTTCTGATATTGGATTAATCGGCGGCGGGTCTTATCCACAACCTGGAGAGATCTCCTTAGCTCACAATGGCGTTCTATTTTTAGATGAATTACCAGAATACAAAAGAACTGTGCTGGAAGTCATGCGACAACCCTTAGAAGATAGGACAGTCAATATTTCTCGAGCAAAATTCTCAATCGACTATCCCGCAAGTTTTATGTTAGTTGCAGCAATGAATCCGTGTCCATGTGGCTACTTCAATCACCCCGAAAAAGAATGTGTATGCGGGCCTGGAGTTGTGCAAAGATATTTAAACAAAATTTCTGGCCCTTTACTTGATCGGATAGACATTCATATTGAAGTAACTCCAGTTTCTTTTGATGAATTAGCAAATTCCAAACCCAGTGAAGGAAGTAAAGAAATAAGAGAGCGTGTTGGAGCTGCAAGAACAATTCAGAAAAACAGGTATCTCTTAAGAAATGGTATTCACTGCAATGCGCAAATGTCAATGAAGGAGTTTGAAGAACACTGTAAAATTGATAAAGCAGGAAGTCAGTTGTTAAAAATTGCAATGGATAAAATGGGTCTTTCTGCTCGTGCTTATGATCGCATTTTAAAAGTAGCGCGAACCATTGCGGATCTTGACCAAGTAGAAAATATTGACTCTAACCATATTGCAGAGGCTATACAGTACAGAACCTTAGATAGATGTAGATGGTCACTAAACTAAATGAAGCATTTTGCTAATCCTAATTTAAGAACATTGAAAATATATTATTAAGTTTATAATCAAACATTTATATATTTATAGTATGGCAAAGCAAATATCTATAATATTATTAATTACAATTTCTCTCTTTTCTTCTTGCTCAAAGGAAAAATACCCAATTGTAAAATACAAAATAAATACATCTTCCTCTACCCAAATTTTATATTCCATGGTAACACCAACTCTTACACAAGAAATAGTAAGTGGGAGTTGGACACTCTCTTTTCGGTATTCTAGAGGAAAAAAAGTCTTTCTTTCTGCCTTAACTCCTCTTTTAGGGTCGACTACCATTTCTGTTTATATAAATAATGAACTTCTTTCGACAAAATCAACCCAAAATACAGGTGAACTCATTGTTATCGATGAAGAAATTCCATAGCGACCTGGATATTAAGAAAAAGTTAGCATTTTGAAAGACCTAAGAGTAATAGATAAAGTTAACAGGAAAGCACATGACATTTTTAAAAAGAAATTAGTATATTTGTGCCACTAAAATGGAGGTTGTAGCTCAGTTGGTTAGAGCGTCGGTTTGTGGTACCGAAGGTCGCGGGTTCGAGACCCGTCTCCCTCCCATTTTAAAAAGGCTGATTAAATTCGGCCTTTTTTATTTCTGAAAGTTATTCAAAAAAGATTAATTAGTATCCCAATCAAAACGCTTTTTCTGATAAGGGAAAACATCTAAAAGTTCTCCTGAATAATAAAATTCAAAAGCAACAGCTCCAAATGTATATTGACTTTCTCCAACTTGATAGTTTGATCCACCGACACTTGGATTTTTTTTAGGTTTTGATTTGGTATAACCTAAGTTAAAAAGTGATGCTAAAATTTCAGGTCGATTGTCCAATGGAAAACCGGCGCGTTCCCATTGCATTTTTATTTGTTTTACAAAAAGTGCAGCATATAAATAGGAATAATAATGGTCATTGAATTGAACGAGGCGTCTTAATCGAACACTCATTGTATCATTTATCGAATTAATATAGCTTTGCGTACTATCATAATCTAAAAGATGCTCGTATTTTTTTCCTAAATAATATTCGCTATTGGGGTCTTTAAGATACCGTTCAATATTCATAGCTGTATGTTCTTTTATACCTGTTACACCGTAAGAAAGATTATTTTCCAATACCAATGATTGCAGCGGACTTATGTATTTTTTAAACGACTCACGTCTAGAATTAAACAAGCGAATTTGTTCTCCGGCCAGACAAGAAACTATTAATCTGCCTTCAACTCCAGTTATTTTTGCAACAGAATCAATACATTTTTTATCTTTTTGAACAGCAATTCTAAATGCTTTCCATTCCCCTACATTCATCCAATCAAATACACTCAAACCTGTTGTTTTGCGTTTTTTTAATTTACTATTTCGCATCTCTTGAAGTGCATTTCGATATTCTTGATTAGATTTCATTTTTAAATCTACAGCATCAAGCATTTGAAGTGTTAATTTTTCATCTTGATTTCTAGCCCATGCATCCAAAATATATTTTGCATTTAAAGGATAAAATTCATTTAACACAATAATGCGATTTAGAGCCTCATAACGGTATTTTTGCATTGAAATACTGTCAATTTGAAAGGACTGATTGTACTTATCATGCATGTTTTGAAAATAGCGATTATTGGAATCAATCATGCCATTATCTTTTGTCCATTCAAATTTCATTGCAAAATATGTTACAGTCAAGAAAAAGCCATAAATAGAAAAAGCATACAATAAAATAGTATAAGGAATTCTAAACCATTTATTTTTAAAAAACTTAAGCATAAGCGATAGAAAAATTTTAATTCATGATTTATTATTGGAAAGTACCGAAGCCAAAAGGCAATAAATTTTGGACTGAATCTATGCACATAGTTCTATTATCCTGATTTACAAGAATAATACGAATAGGTTTATTTTGACGGTTTTCAGATTCAAGCATCACCTGTCGGCAAGCACCGCAGGGAGAAAGTAGCTGACTTATAGGCATTAAATCTCCTTTGGCAACAATACAAATCAAATCAACTGCTATTCCAGGAAATTGGGCACCAGCATGAAATAAAGCCACTCTTTCTGCGCAAAGTCCAGACGGATAAGCGATATTTTCTTGATTATTTCCTTGAATTATCTGGCCGTCTTCTAAAAGAAGTGCTGCACCAACTTTAAACTTGCTATAGGGAGCATATGCCTTTTCCATCGCTTCAAAAGCTTTGTTAACTACAGATTTATCTACTGTCTGAAGACTTTCCCAATTTGGATAAAGTTGAAATTTAAAGCTGTATTCTTTTTGCACCTCAAGCTATACGCAAAAGGATTTCTTTTGTTCCGAAAAATCTAAAATTAAACTAAGAGAACAGAGAACTTCCAATTCGCACCATTGTGCTTCCTTCTTGAATAGCAAGTTGGAAATCACCACTCATACCCAATGAAATTTCATTAAAAGAAGTTTGGTCAGAGAAATAGTTGTGTTTTATTTCACTAAATATAGCCTGCAAAGCTTTAAATTCATTTCTAATTTGATTTGAGTCATCTACAAAAGATGCCATTCCCATTACGCCTATAATTTTAATATTTTGTAATGCTGAATAACTCTCAGACGATAATAATAGCTTCGCCTCCTCCCTACTCAATCCAAACTTTGTTTCTTCATCTGCAATATGAAATTGTAAAAGACAAGCTATAACTCTGTTGTGTTTTAATGCTTGTTTATTTATTTCTTGAAGTAATTTCAAACTATCTACAGCATGAATCAAATGAACAAATTCAGCAATGTATTTTACTTTGTTGGTTTGTAAATGTCCAATTAAATGCCATTGAATATCTTTTGGGAGTTCACTGGCTTTTTCGCTCAACTCTTGCACTTTATTTTCTCCAAAATGCCTCTGCCCTAAATTATATGCTTCTAAAATTAGTTCCTTTGGCTTAGTCTTAGAAACAGCAACTAGGCAAACATTTTCTGGA
>Ga0209597_1001712_pt1 | contig 14221 bp, 11 predicted proteins | sample M_140625_MF_Meta_FD_187316 | JGI IMG/M metagenome (GOLD analysis project Ga0209597, IMG submission 187316) | Freshwater microbial communities from Lake Montjoie, Canada to study carbon cycling - M_140625_MF_MetaG (SPAdes) (version 2) | ecosystem: Environmental > Aquatic > Freshwater > Lake...
GGCTCTGGCGCGGGCCCACGCCATCCACACCGATCTCACGGTGGTGGGGCACTCCCACAGCCACCTCCAGGCCGGCATTCCTGCCGCGGGCAGCAAGCTGGAGCTGGCCAGCCAGTTCTCCACGGGCCTGCCCGCCCGTGATGCCAGCGTGCGGTTGATCCCAGCCCAAGGGGGTACCGGGATTGAGCTGGGCCGCACCGATGCCGACGGGCGTTTGGCCTTCGCCCTGCCCGCCGGCATCGGTCGTGATGCCGAAATCCAGGTGGATGCCGGCGCCGGTCACCGCGACTGGATCGAACTCTCCGAGCTGGGCCGCCCGGCCCGTCAGGCCGGGCGGCCCTGGGCCACCCTGCACGGCAACCTGCTCACCCTGGCTCCCATCGCCGGCTTGGGCCTGCTCGGTGGACTGCTTGGTGGCCTGGCCCTCCTCAACCGCCAGCGCGGTTGAGGGGCCCCTCCGGCATGGCGAGCACCGGCAGCGCAGCACTGGATCGCATCGTGGAGCGGCTCGGGAGCGCCGCCGACCCCAAACGCCGCTACGAATACGTGCTCTGGCTGGCCAAGCGCCTCGAGCCCCTGCCGGATGAACTGCGCACCGACCACCGCAAGGTGCGCGGCTGCGTGTCGCAGGTGTATGTGGTGGGCAACCTGGTGGAGGGCAAGCTCCACTGGCAGGGCGATTCCGACGCCCAGATCACCAAGGGGCTGCTGGCGCTCCTGATCGAAGGCCTGGAGGGCCTCAGCCCGAATCAGGTGATGGCGATCGATCCGGCCTTCATCGCCGCCACCGGCCTGCAGGCGAGCCTCACCCCCTCCCGGGCCAATGGCTTCCTCAACATCCTCAGGGCCATGCAGGCCCAAGCGGCGGCGTTGGTCGCTGGGCCGATGGCTGCGGAGGATGCCAGGGAGGCGCCAAGCCCCGGCGACGGGGCATCGCCCGAAGGCGGCGGCAAGGGCTAAAGAGCTGGACTCTGGGCCAGGGGGCACCGCGCTCTGCGAGGGCGCGGCTTTGCTCCGATCTCCCCGCAGGCCGAAGGTTCTGCCCGCCGATTTCTAGGATCAGACGTTTCAGGGATCTGCGGCCCATGGCGATCGGTGTTGGCCTGCTGGGACTGGGAACGGTGGGGGCAGGCGTGGCCAAGATCCTCATGGGTCCGGAGGGCCGCCATCCCCTGGTGGGCCAACTGGCGCTGCGCCGGGTGGCGGTGCGCGATCTCGACCGGCCCCGCCCCCTGGCGCTCGATCCCCAGCTGCTCACCACCAGCCCCGAGGCGGTGATCGACGATCCCGCCGTGGAGATCGTGGTGGAGGTGATGGGCGGCCTGGAGCCGGCCCGCAGCCTGATCCTGCGGGCGATTGCCGCCGGCAAGCCCGTGGTGACGGCGAACAAGGCGGTGATCGCCCGCTACGGCGAGGAGATTGCAGCGGCGGCAGCCGAGCGCGGCGTGTACGTGCTGATCGAAGCGGCCGTGGGCGGCGGCATTCCGATCATTGAGCCGCTGAAGCAATCGCTCGGCGGCAACCGCATCCAGCGGGTGAGCGGCATCATCAACGGCACCACCAACTACATCCTCAGCCGCATGGCCGATGAGGGCGCCGCCTATGGCGACGTGCTGGCCGATGCCCAGCGGCTGGGCTACGCCGAGGCCGATCCCGCCGCCGATGTGCAGGGCGGCGACGCGGCCGACAAGATCGCGATCCTGGCGGGCCTGGCCTACGGCGGTCCGGTGTCCAGGGCCGGTATCGCCACCGAGGGAATCGACCGCCTCGATGCGCGCGATGTGGCCTACGCGGCCCAGCTGGGCTTTGTGGTGAAGCTGGTGGCCACGGCCGAGCGCGTGGGCGATGGGGTGGGGGACGCTGGCGAAGCCATCCCCCTGGATGTGCGGGTGCATCCCACCTTGCTGCCGAAGACCCACCCGCTGGCGGGGGTGCATGGGGTGAACAACGCGATCCTGGTGGAAGGGGATCCGGTGGGACGGGTGATGTTCTACGGCCCCGGCGCCGGCGCCGGCCCCACGGCCTCCGCGGTGGTGGCCGACATCCTCAACATCGCCGGCATCCGCCAGGCCACCGGCTCCCAGGCCGGCGCCCCCCTCGACCCGCTGCTGGCGGCCAGCAGCTGGCGCCGCTGCGACTTGGTGGATGGTTCAGCCACCAGCCACCGCAACTACGTGCGCCTGCAGACCCGCGATGAGGCCGGCGTGATCGGCCGGATCGGCACCTGCTTCGGCGACGCGGGGGTGTCGATCCAGTCGATCATGCAGTTCGAGGGCAGCGAAGGGGAGGCCGATGGCGGCAAGGAGGGGGAGGCCGAGATCGTGGTGGTCACCCACGAGGTGCAGGAATCCGATTTCCAGCGAGCTCTGGCGGCGATCAAGGCGCTGAGCGAGGTGAAGGTGATTGCGGCGTGCTTGCGCACGCTTTGATCCCTTCCTGACACGACACGGCCTCTGGTCGCCGGCCCCTGCGGGAGGTCCCGCTGACGAAAAAGGCGCACCATCCCGGGGGACGGCACGCCTGATGAACTCAGCTCGCTGTAGGTCGGCAGCTCAGGTGATGCTCCCTCCCAGCTGGATGCGCCGACGAATCCGGCGACTGAAGCCAAACGCTGCGCCAGCGCCCAGCAGTGGCAAAGGACCGGGCACCTTAGAACTAGACTTTTGCGTGTAGGTGTCCTTAAAGCTGTCCAGAACCGATCCGGCTGGCACATTCCAAATGTTCTGAACGGTGAGGACAGAGCCACTCACCGGCACTTCGGGCTCATTCGAGCCATCGGTGGACACGATGTTGGCAAAGCCGAAGATTTTTTTGGTGACCGTTGATCCCACGGGCTTTCCGGACACGATGCTGTCGAGCTCGGCGGTGGCGAATTGGAAATGCGGATTGGTGGCGAAGATCTGGTAATCGAACTGGCCCGCATAGGGGCCGTTGCGATCGGGGTTGAAGTTGAGGATCAAGCTGTATTGATCAGCTAGCGGACCGGGCGGTGGATCGATCGGGGTGTACTGGAAGCCGAGAGTTCCCTCCCGGGGACCCCCGACTGGCGCGGGGTTGAACCCAAAATTCAAGGTGCCTAAATTAACAAGCTTGTCTGCGAGCTGGAACTGCGTACCAAGGCCGGTGCTGGGATCGAAGCTCTGGCACAGCGGCGTTCCAGCTGGCACCGTATCGGTGAGCGCGCCGAACCAGCAGAGGTTGCCGGGCACGATCGTGGCCTGGGCGCCACCGGCGGAGAGAAGGGAAGCCGTAACGCCGGTGAGACTGAAGGCAGCAGCAGCCCTCGACCACCGGAACACGGCCGAGCAATCACCGCTGGGGCGTTGAGCTCCAGCAGGGATCCGACGAGCAGAATTCATCACGATGTGGAATACAACTCGACAAGACTAGATAACTTTCATCGCCCAGTACAAAATCGCACGGATATGGAGCTCAATGCAGCAAGATGCGCACTAATGGAGCCATTAGACAGCAAAAAACATCCATTCATGCGGATCAATGCACGGCAACATACGTGCGTGCTGAACAACCCATCTCAGCCAGCCGTTGCAGCGGATCTGGTGCAGGCGTTCCACGGGATTCAGCCTCCCGTGATCTCGCTGGCCCATGGCCCGCCAGGGATCTCCAGTGTTCGAGATTCCCCTCCACCAGCTGCAACGACCGTCAAAAGGGCAGCACCGACCCGTCCCGGCAGGCCGCCACGAGGGCTGAGCGGCAAGCTCCCAGCTGAGGGAAGAACCGGTGATCCAGCGATGGCGCGGAACCGGGTGCTTGAGATGGCGCCGCACTAGGTGCTGATGGCGCTTCCTGATGGAGCTGAATGCTCCGCTTGATGTCCTCCAAAGCCCATGAAAAAGCCCCGCCAGATGGCGGGGCAACAAACGCTGGGTGGACCGCAGCCCATCCCGGCACCATCAGGCGAGGCGAGCCCCTTTGATGCGGCCGCGGATCCGGCGACTGAAGCCGAAGGCGGCACCGGCTCCGAGGAGGGGCAGGGGGCCGGGGACGGGGGGAATGTCTCTAGCTTGGGTAAATGTGTCTTGAAGGAAGGTAAGCTTGCCGCCTGGAACAACCGTCCACACATCTTGTACCGTAATTGGCCCAGGGTCGGAGAAGGCGATCGGACCAACCTGTGCACCATTGATTGATGTCAAGATGGGAACGCCGTTCACCTTTTTGGTAACGGTCACATAGTTAATGCTCGGGACTGGAGGCTTAGGAACCGTAACCGTGGTGTCGAGCTGAACGCTATCAAAAGTATAGCTTGAATCGAGAATACTGAGCTTGTAATTGAAGAATCCAGTCTTAGGGCCAACCACAGGAGTGAAAAAGGCTAGATTCAGCAAGAAATCATCATCTTGATAACCGGAAGCCAGTCCCTCGACCCACACAATGTTCACAAGCCCCGAATATCCACCGTAGCTGGAAGTACCAATATCATATTTTTTGTCACCACAAGTTACGATGTCGCCTTCAATAAGCTCAGCAAAGGACTTCGTAAAAATCCACCCTTGTCCCCTTGCGCAGGGTCTGGGGCGCACGCATAGGCAGCCGCCTGGGCCGAACCAGTCGACAACATCAAACCGCTTCCACCAAGCAAGGCGGCAGCAATCAGAAGCCTTGGAATGGATGATTGCAGTGCAAGGCCTGGCTTGAAGCCAACCCTTTGCAGCAGTGAATAGAACATGTCATGCAAAGAATGAGCTCACAAAGCTTAATTGCTTTAATCACAATCAGACCGATGCAGTCGCTCTCTCTTACGCCTATTTTACGCCGCCGATCTGCAGCACAATGCTCATACCCTCCCGTAGGTGACTCCCTAGCGATCGCCACATCGACGAACCAGGGCGAGGCCATACCCAGCCCCCCAGCGCCTCCCTGTTCGCCTGGCGGAGGCAAGACCATCCGGGCGTCCCCGATGGTCTTTCGGCGTCCTTAATCCCCCACATAGCGCCTGCGGGGCCCCATGGAACAGTAGAAATGCTTAAGAAATTACCGTTGCCCCTCGTGGCAGCCCGGCCATGGACCTTCACCAGGGCGACTGCATCCAGCTCCCGCCTGCTGCCATCGGGGTCTCCGAGCCCCTGGACCCGGCTGGCGCCGACGCCCAGCTCTTTCAGGTGATCGGCGTCGACCAGCACGGCAACCGCTGCTGGGTGCGCCGCTGGCCCCTGGCCCGCCATGGCTCGCCAGTGTTTGAACTGCCTCTGGGCCAAGTGCAGGGGGCGCTGCCCCACAGGCCGTTACCGGTGGCGCGGCACGAGGGCTGAGGGCGGGGGCTGCGGATTTGGCCCACCGACCCCCTTGAATGGGGCCGACTCGAGCATCCGGGCTTGCCTCCCGCCACCGGCCAGAACGTGCCCGCAGCATCGCCACGACCCCTATCGGCAGTAGCGGCGATGGGTCTGATTCCCCGTCTCCGAGGCTGCGCTGGAGCAGCGCGGAGGCCGCGCTGCCTGCCAGCGGCGGCGCTCCGCCAGCAGGCGGGCCTCCTGGCCGCCCTGCTGGCCCTCGCCACCACCGCCTGCGCCCCGCCCCATCCCGCCGGCACCTTGATCGTGGCCAGCAAGGCCCGCATCGATTCCCTCGATCCCGCCCAGGCCTCGCGCTCCGGCCAGATGCAGGTGCTCAGCGCCCTGGGGGATCCCCTTTATGCGATCGCCGCCGATGGGGCGATCGAGCCGCGGCTGGCCAGCGGGCCACCGGTGCTGAGCGCCGATGGGCTGTTGGCCCGCATCCCGTTGCGCAAAGGCGTGCAGTTCCACGACGGCAGCCCGTTTGATGCGGCCGCCATGGTGTTCTCGCTGAAGCGCTTCATGGCGATCGGCACCCTCGGCTACCAGTTCAGCGACCGCGTGAAGGCGGTGCGCGCCACCGGCAGCCATGAGATCGAACTGGAGCTCAAGGCCCCCTTCAGCCCCCTGAGCCGCCTGCTCTCGGCCATCTTCCTCACCCCCGTCTCCCCCACCGCCTACCGAACCCACACCGACAAACCCCTCAACGACCGCTTCGTGGGCACCGGGCCCTATCGCCTCGCTTTCTTCAACGGCCAGCAGCAAAGGCTCACCCCGTTCCAGGAGTACTGGGGAGCCCGCCCCGCCAACGGCGGCATCGACCTGGTGACCCTCAGCAACTCCACCGCCCTGCTGGGCGCCCTGCGCAGCGGCGAGGTGGACGTGCTGCTCGCCAGTGGCGTCGAGATCGACCACCAGCAGGCCCTCCACCGCGATGCCGCCGCCGGGCGCCTGCGGGAAGGCAGCGGGCCGCCCCTCTCGATCGGCTTTTTCTCCCTGCTCACCGACCAGCCGCCGCTCAACAACCCCCTGCTGCGCCAGGCCCTGGCCCGCAGCCTCGATCGCGCCACGATCACCCAGCGGGTGAGCCTCGGGATGCGGCCGCCCCTGCGCCAGCTGATTCCCCCCAGCCTGCCCGGCTCCGATCCGGAAGCCTGGCCCACCTACGACCCCGCCGCTGCCCGCGCCCTCTATCGCCAGGCCGGTTACTGCAACGGCAAGGTGTTTGGCCTGCCCCTCACCTTCCGCTCCGACATCCCCACCGATCGCCTGCTGGCCCTCACCTGGCAGGCCCAGGTGCGCCGCGACCTCGGCGATTGCCTGGAGCTCCAGGTGAGCGGCATGGAATCCACCACCGCCTACGACCAGCTCGGCAAGGGCGCCCTCACCCTCTTCTTCTACGACTGGATCGGCGACTACCCCGATCCCGAGAACTTCCTGACCCCCCTGCTGGGTTGCGAGAAAGTCGAAGCCAACCGCTGCGCCAAGGGCAACAGCGCCCTGAGCGGCTCCTTCTGGAGCGCCCCCGGCCTCGATGCCGAGCTTCTGCGCAGCAGCCGCATCGATGGGCCCGAGCGGGAGCAGTTGCTGCGCGCCATCCAGCGGCGCACCGCCACGGCCGTGCCTTACCTGCCGGTGTGGTTGATGGCGGAGCAGGCCTGGAGCGGGCTTCGGATCAGTGCGCCGCAGTTCGATGGTTCCGGCCGCCTGCGGCTGGATCAGCTGCGCCGGTTGCCCGAGGCCGCGCCGGGCGCGACACGGGGCGCCGCTGCGGGGTCCGTCCCAGCCGGGGCCGCCCCATCCCGGTCCGCCCAAAGCCTTTCATCCAAGAGCGGGCTCGCCCCTCTCCCTGCCGCCCCGGGCACCGCCGCTGCCACGCTGGCGGCGTCCGCTGGGGGCCCGGAGGCCCGCCGATGAGCCGCCGCTCCGACCTGCTTCGCTACCTCGGCGCCCGCCTCGCCCTGGCGCCCTTGATGCTCTGGCTGATCGCCAGCTTGGTGTTCCTGCTGCTGCGGGTGGCGCCGGGCGATCCGATCGATGCCCTGCTGGGTCCGAAGGCCCCCGCCGCCGCCCGCGCCGCCCTGCGCCACCAACTCGGCCTCGACCAGCCCCTGCCGGTGCAATACGGCCACTTCCTGGGCGATCTGCTGCACGGAAACCTGGGGGTATCGCAGGCCAGCAAGGAGCCAGTGACCACGATCATCCAGGGAAGCCTCCCCGCCAGCCTCGAGCTGGGCCTGGTGGCCCTGCTGATCGCCGCGGTGCTCGGCCTGGCGGTGGGCTTCAGCGGCATCGCCCGCCCCGAGGGGAAGGTGGATCTGGCCGGCCGCCTCTTCGGCATCGGCACCTATGCCCTGCCCCCCTTCTGGGCGGCGATGGTGGTGCAGCTGGTGTTCGCCGTGTGGCTCGGCTGGTTGCCGGTGGGCGGCCGCCTGCCCGCCACCGTGCTGCCGCCGGAGGGCAGCGGGTTCTATCTGCTCGACAGCCTCCGGGCCGGCAACGGCCAGCAGTTTCTCGGCGCCCTGCGCCACCTGGTGCTGCCCGCCTCCACCCTCGGCCTACTCCTGAGCGGCATCTTCACCAATGCCCTGCGTCTCAACCTGCGCCGCGCCCTCAGCTCCGACTATGTGGAAGCCGCCCGCAGCCGCGGCCTGAGCGAAACCCGGGTGGTGCTGCGCCACGCCCTGCCCAATGCCCTGCTGCCGGTGCTCACGATCACCGGCATCACCGTGGCCTCCCTGATCGGCGGCGCCCTGCTGATCGAGGTCACCTATTCCTGGCCGGGCATCGCCTTCCGCCTGCAGGAGGCGATCGCCCAACGGGATTACCCCCTCGTCCAGGGGATCGTGGTCGTGGTGGCGGCCCTGGTGGTGCTGGTCACCGTGGCGGTGGATCTGCTGGTGGCCCTGCTCGATCCGCGGGTGCGCTTCTGAGCCGTACCCCACTTCCATCCCCCCCAATCCCTGCCCTCACAACCCTGCCCGCCAGCGCCGGGCCGCCGCCGGATCGAGCACGTAGGCCGTGATGCCGTCCTGCAGTCGCCGCTGGACCGGTAGGGGGTCCGCGGCGATCCCGGCGGTCCCGGCCGGTTCCAGGGAGTCGAGGAAGGCGCTGGTGAGGCTGAGCAGCACCCCCTGCACCCGCAGGGGATCCACCCCCACCAGCTCCCGCCCGAGCCGCAGCAACACGTCGTCGCGCTCGGCCATCCGCACCGGGGAGAAATGGCTCCCACCATCCACCACCACCAGGCGGCTGCGGCGGTCCGCCGCCGGCAGGAACAGGGCCAGCTGCTCATCGAGCGGCGGCGTAATCAGATCGAGGCTTCCGCCCACCACCAGGAGCGGCACCGGCAACGCCGCCAGGCCGTTATCCGGCCAGAGAAGGCTGCCGAAGCCGTTGAACACCACCACAGCCCGCAGGGCGGGGGGGCGGGGCGGGGTGCGGGGCATGGCCCGGGCGGTGAGCTCGCACTGGAGCAGGCGGGAGGGATTGCTGATCGGCAGCCGTTCCAGGGTGGAGCGGCAGCGGGATTTCAGGCCCGGAGTTGGGGGCACCCCTGCCGCCAACAGGGCGGTGAGCCCGCCGAGGGAATGGCCAGCCAGCACCACACCCTCTCCCTGCACCGGCAGCCGGCCCTGCCGCTGGGCAGCGATCACCGCCTCGGCATCGGCGAGGCGGCGGGCCAGGCTTTCGGCCCCGGGAGGTGGGCGCTGACCCACCAGGGCGGCCCGCATGGCCTGGCTGTCGCTGCCGGGGTGCTGCACCACCACCACCGGCCAGCCCCGCTGGGCCAACGCCCCCGCCAGCCAGCCCAGTTGGTGGGCGTTGCCCCCCAGGCCGGGCATCAGCAACACCCATGGCCTGGCCTGGAGGTCGGTGGCGCTAGCCGGTGGGGTCCAGATCCGCAGGGGCAACCCCTCGGAGCGGCCAACCACGGCCAGGCGCATCAGCTGGGGGCGAATCGCCGGACCGGCCTCAGGGCTGCCTGCTCCCCGGGTGCGGGGCAGGGGCATGGCCTGCAACGCCTGAAAGGCCCGCTGCTGGCGGACCAGCTGGCTGCGCCAGCGCTGGGCCAGGCCGATCAGACCATCGAGCTGGAGGTTGAGCTGCCGCTCGGGCATCGCCTTGAGCACATCCAGCAGCGAAACCTCCCGGCGCTGCTCCAGCAGCCGGCGCAGGGTGAGCTGCAGCATCGGGGTGCTGCTGCGGCCCTCCGGGGTGGTGAGCAGGGTGCCCAGTTCCCCCATCAGCTGGCCGCCGGCCCAGGTGTCGAGCAGCTGGCGGCCGAAACTCTGCTCCCGGAGCAGCGGTGCCGTGAGCATGCGGCGCAGATCGGCCCGACCCACGGGATCCAGCAACCCCAGCCAGGGGGTGAGGTCGTTGTCGGAAGGGATCCTGGCGCCGGCCTGCCCATTCCAGGCCTCCAGCTGGTCGAGGTGGATGGGAATCTCCAGACCCTCCAGCCGCATCTCCAGCACCTCCGCGGCGCCGGCCGGGCGCCAAGCCGCCAACGGGCCCACCGATGCACCAATCAGCAGACTGGCGGCCAGGGCCCCGAAGCGGTGAGAGCGTGTTGGAGCAGCCGCAGGGGCCATCCGGATCGGAATCCTGGGTGTCCCAGTTTCCCGCGCCGCTGCGGGAAGTGGCGATCGTGCGCCTGATCGCCTCGCTGGGGGTCGGCGGCGTGCTCTATCTCACCCCCCTGGTGTTTCACCAAGGGGCCTTCTCCGCCACCCAAATCACCACGGGCCTGGCCCTGGCCGCCCTGGCCGGCACGGGCGGGAGGCTGCTCTGCGGGGCGCTGCTGGATCAGGGGCTGCGCTGTTCCGTGCCGGTGCTGCTCGCCGCCGCCAGCGCCATGGCCGGCGACACCCTGCTGCTGCTGGCGCACGCCTTTCCCGCCTTCGCCGCCGGCCAGGTGCTGCTGGGCATCGCCGCCGGCCTCTACTGGCCGGCCATCGAGCTGGCGGTGCCCCTTACCTGCCCACCGCTGCCCTCAGCCCAGGCCTTTGTTCTGGTGCGCACCGCCGATGCCGCCGGCATTGCCATCGGTGCCCTGGGCGGAGCCGCCCTGGCGGCGGCCGACCGGCTGAGGGGCATCTACGCCATCGACATCGCCTGTCTGGTGGCCCTGGTGCTGCTGCTGGTCTGGCGCCCCCTGCCGGACCACCGCCCCAGCGAAGGCCCCCGGGGGCCGGCAGAGCCTGGCCGCTGGCTCCCCCAGCTGGTGCCCCTACTGCTGGTGTGCCTGCTGGCCACCACCATGCCCGCCCTGATGCAAAGCGCCCTGCCCCTGGACCTCGTCCAGGGGGGGCTGCGCCGTCCGGCCCTGGCGGCGGCCCCCGGCGCCCTCACGATCGGTCTGCAGCTTGGGCTGCTGGTCGTGATCCAGTGGCCGGTGGGACGGGCCCTGGCCCGGCGGCCGGTGAGCACCGGCCTGGCGCTGAGTCTGGTGTGCTTTGCGGTGGGCTCGGTGCTGCTGGCCCTTTCGGCGCTGCTGCCCTGGGGGCTCGCCTTGGTGCTGGCGGCCCAGCTGCCCCTGGCCCTAGGCGAGGCCGCCTTCTTACCCACCGCCAGCGAGGCGGTGGTGGAGCTCACCCCCCCGGAACACCGGGGTATGGCGATGGCTCTCTTCTCCCAGTGCTTCGCCATCAGCGCCGTGGTGGCGCCCCTGCTGGCCGGCGCCCTGCTCGAGACCCAGCGCCACGGTGCCGGTCTCTGGATCGCGATGGCCACCTTGCTGCTGGCAGGCCTCAACCCAGTGCGGGGGCTGCAGCGCCAGCTCCGGCGAGGGGTGCGGCCTCAGTCGCTGGGTTGAGACTTGGGGCTCCAGGCTTCGTGGGGCAGCGGCTCGGTGCCGTACTCCCAATCGTCGTAATCGGGATCGTTGCGGATCTGGCGATGCACATCCTTCTGCACATCAAAGTTGTGGGGCTGCTCCGGGCTGGGCGGCTGGGCCGCAGCCGCTGCCGCCTCGGCCGGATCGTTGGCCTCGCCCGCGGGGCCGGCCTGGGGAGAGGCGCCGGGGGGATGGCTCATGGAATGCCTGCTGAAAACCGATCAACCCCCATCTTCGCCGATCGCCCCAGCCCTGGAAGCGTTCGCAATCGAGGGGCCGGGCCACCACTGCTGCAGCTGAGCCGAGGGCAGGGGCCTGGAGAAATGGAAGCCCTGGAAATGGCTCACCCCCAGATCGAGCAGCTGGTCCAGCACCCCCTGGTCTTCCACCCCCTCCGCCACCACCCGTAAACCCATCCGCAGGGCCATGTCCACCACCAGGGTCACGATCTGGCGGGCATAGGGATCGGCATCCATCGCCATCACAAAACTCCGGTCGATCTTCACCTCATCCGGTTGGAGCGTGCCCAGAAGGCTCAGGGACGAATAGCCGGTGCCGAAGTCGTCGAGGGAGATCAGCACCCCCCGCTCCCGCAGTAGGCGCAGGTTGGCGCTCACCACAGCGTTGGTCTGGAGCACCGACCGTTCCGTGATCTCAATCGTGAGCCGTTGGGCAGGAAGGCCGTGGCTATGGAGCTCGCGATCCAGCTGCCCCACCAGCTGGGGGTCGGCGAGTTTGGAGGGGGGCAGATTCAGTGACAGCCGCAGGTCCCCGTGGGTGTCGGCCCAATCCTTGAAGTTGTCCAGTGAGAGCTGGATCAGGTGGTCGGTGAGGGCATTCATCTGGCGGTAGCGCTCCGCCAGTTCGAGGAATACGTCCGGAGCCACGGGTCCCCGCTCGGGATGGGTCCAGCGGACCAGGGCTTCGAGGGCCTGCACCTGGCCGTTGCGATCAAGAATGGGCTGGAACACCATCTGGAAGGCGTTGTCGCGGATGGCCTGGCGCAGGTCTCCATAGAGGCGGTAGCTATCGAGGTGGCTGTCGCTTTCCTTGGCATCGAAGAAGGCGATGTGGCTGCCGCTGATCTGCTTGGCCCGATACATGGCGATGTCGGAACGGCGCATCGCCGCCTCCCCATCGGCATCGCTGGGTTCGATCAGGGCGATTCCCACGCTGATGGTGAGCTCCACCTGCATGCCCTCCAACTCGACGGCGCCTTGGAAGGGGGAAGACAGCTGCCGCGCTAAGTCCATCAGGCTGCTGCGCGTGGCGTGATCGCTCGAATCCGCCAGGCTGCCGAGCTCGATCAGGATCGCGAATTCATCACCGCCATAGCGGCCGAGAAAGTCCTGATGACGGGTGATCTGGCGCAGTTGATCCGCCACCATCACCAGGGCCGCATCGCCCACGGCATGGCCGTAGGAGTCGTTGATGTTCTTGAACTTGTCGACATCAACGAACAGGATGGCCAGGTGCTGCTGTTGCCTGCGGCAGCGCTCCACCTGGCGCTGCATGTGCTCCATGAAGTAACGGCGATTCGGCAACTGGGTGAGGGGATCGAGCAGGGCCAGATTGCGGGCCCGCTCGAGAAAATGCTGAAACCGCGCGGTTAGCCGCTCCAATTTCTGCTCCATCGGCGCCGCCGCCAGCAGGCCAGTGGCCTGGGCGGATTCCCCCTCGATCAATCGGACCATCACCCCGTCCTCCCCCTCGAGCCCAAGGGGTCCCATGCCCATCCGCTTCAACAGCAGATCGAGGTCGCGGCTTGCCTGGCGGAGGCGTCGTTCGCTGTCTCGTTCGATGCTGCGGCGGATCAGCAGCTGCCGCCGCCTTTCCATCAGCATCACCGCCCTGACCCCCAGGAGTGCGGCACCAAAGCCCAATCCCACCAGCAGATCCCGCAGCCATTGCCTCAGCCATGGGAACTGCAACTGCTCCTCCACCAGGGCCAGGGAGACGCCCTGCGGCCCATAGAAGTTTGGGGCCATCAATGGGGTAGGCGGGCCTTCACCCCCCTGCCGCTGGGCCGCTGATGGGAGGGAGCTGAGCTGCGGGATCCTGTGCAACAGCCAGCGCAGCGGTTCGTTGTGGGCCGGCCCGAAGGCAGGTTGGATCAGCGGCTCCAGCATCGCCAGGCTGCCGCGAGGGGGGGCGGTCGAATCGCTGTTGGTGATCCAGGTGGCCACTCCCACGTAGGGCTTACCCGAGGCCCCCGAGCAGATCAGTTGAATGCGGTCCCTCTGGGATCGTAGGCGCCCCAGATTGCTCTGGGTGCAGGCCAGCAAGGCCCGGTCGCGCGGATGGTTGTAGCCGCGGCGGCTGTAGCTCAGCCGCGGGCGGCCATCGGTTTCAAAAAACAGGAAGAGCGCATCACCATCGAACAGCGTTGTAGCTTCAAGATCAGTGTCAGGGAAGCTGGGTTCTTGGCCACCGAACCAGGCGTAGAGGCTGTCCCACTTGCCCCAATCGAAGGTGCTCCGTGCGATGCCATCGGCGCTGGTCTGCAGGATCGCTTTCGCTTGCTGCAGCTTCGCTTTGTAATCAGCCCTGAGGGCATCCATCCGGATCCAGCCGTCCGCTGCCAACAGGCTGGCCAGCACGAGGGAACCGGTGGCCAGGCGCCGCCAAGGAAAGGACTGGCCGCGGAGCGAGCGCCGTTCTTCCTTCCGCCAGGCCCGCAAAAAACCAATCACCCAGGCTAGGGGGGCACCGCCTCGCCTGCGTGATTGGAGAGACCCAAGGGAGGAATGGTTCAGAATCACCTCAGAGCTTGGACAAAAGCTTCATCACATCCAGCTTTTATAAGGGTTTTACCCCTAAAGGACGCTGAAACATCGCTGCAGGCAAGCGCAGTCATTTTACCGGAAATGCGCAGGTCTCGCGAGACGCGGATGAAGATTTAACCGTTTAGAGCCCAGGCTCTTTGCCTGTGCCATGAATCAAAGCCCTCACATCCCAGCAGGGCGAGCAGCTTCGGCACCCTCCAGGCATACCGGCGAAGAAGAATGATCAAGAACCTCAATCCCACTTGAAGTTGTCGCAAGGGTATCAAGGCGACTGCGTAGAAGCGAAACGAGATCACGGACCT
>Ga0209597_1001713_pt1 | contig 14216 bp, 9 predicted proteins | sample M_140625_MF_Meta_FD_187316 | JGI IMG/M metagenome (GOLD analysis project Ga0209597, IMG submission 187316) | Freshwater microbial communities from Lake Montjoie, Canada to study carbon cycling - M_140625_MF_MetaG (SPAdes) (version 2) | ecosystem: Environmental > Aquatic > Freshwater > Lake...
CCCCATTGCCGCCATCGCCAATTTGAATGTTCATGCTCACATTCGCGCTCACGCCCATGTTCGACGCGCCCTCATCACCTGTTGATGTAATCACCATCATTGTCTTGGCGCCCTGCATTGCGCCTTCGGGCATGGCGTTTCCATCGGCCGCAATTAGTGTTGCGCCCATTCCCCCGCCCGTGTCGCCCATGATTTGCGAACTGCTCACGCTGGTGAACATCATCGCGCCACCTTGGTTGCCCAACTCACTCAAATCAATCGCGCCGTCGCCATCGCCGCCTTCAAATGTGAAGGGCATGGCTTCATTCGCGGAACCCAACTCGGGCATGTTCGCGGCCTGGGCAATATCGGCAATACTGGCCGCGTTCATCTGCGCGAACTTTGCATTCATGTCCTGCATGGCCTCAGGGGAAAATTTTTCGGCGGTCAACGCGTCAAGCGCAGCGTCATCAAGTTGATCGCGTTGCTGTTGCCACTGATCAATCTTGGCAATGGCGGATGCATTCTCTTTCGCCGCGCGATTGGCGTCGGCAAGTTGCTTGCGAATCGCGTCTGGAGAACTGAATGCAAACGGACTCCAACTGGACAAGCCAGCCAATGCCTTGCGCGCAAATTGCGCCTTGTATTTTTGCGCGGCGTCCGGCGGCAACTGCGCCGCAATGTCACGCACCGCCGCGCGTTCACTGGTGATCAGTTTTCGCTTTAGTTCCTCTATTCGGTCCGCGGATTTGTCGTCCAAACTTGCGGAGGCGATGCGCTCAATCAATGGCGTGGCGGAAACTTCCCACTCGCGCGAACGCTTATCAATAGCCGCAAGTTTTTCCTCGGCAAGATTGGGAACCTTGGGAACACTGGGCAAATTCAACGGAACGCCACGCACCACAGCGTTCGCGCGCTTGCGAGCGCGCGCCGCCGCAAAGCGATCAACTTTGGCTTGTTGAGATTCATTCGCTTGCGACTCGCGCATGGCGCTAAACATGGCGCGCTCCATGTTTCCAATGGTGTCATATGCACTGGAGACCGTGCGACTCCACGCAATTTCGCTTGGGTTGTTCTCGCTCGTATCACTTGAGACATTGGCATTCACATCACCGCCGCGAATTGGCGCGTCATGCTTAGCCTGAGCAGGACGAATGACTTTATCGCGCAACAATTCCCACTGATCCACGTACACGTCGAAAGCCTGCTCGCATTTCACGCGCTCCACATCCGCAGGCGCCAAGTCCTTCATCCAATTTTGCAGATCCTTGGACTTGAGTGGTTTTGGAATTTCGAGCGCATCAAATGTGGCAGCGAGTGTTTGCTCCGAAACGCACGCAATGCTTGTTATAAGACAACTGATCACGCGCCAAGAATAAAATGGAGAATATTTTTGAGTGCTTCGGCTTTGCATATAAAAAGTCTACCTTTGCAATTTAAGAAGTTTGAAGCAATTCAATTCAGTCGTCCCCGTTGCAACGCCACCTGCAATAATGCGGGCACCGTCACTATGTCATTTGGCTTTGAGCCAACTTAGTCTTGCTTGAATTTGGTCCACCATGATCTAGGAAAATTCACTCGATGAATACCCTGCTCTGCATTTTGCTTGTGCTGCTTCAAGCTGTCGCTCCCGCAAAGATTGCTATTGCGGATGCTGAGGACACTGCCACGAATGCCGGGAAAAATCGAAGCCCAACCACAAAACCGAATTTCGTTTTCATTCTTGGCGAGGGTCATGGTTGGTCAAGCACGTCGGTGGACATGGACGGTAAATATCCACCAAGTGATCGAGTGGGTCTGACCCCAAACTTGGAACAGCTTGCAAATGACGGAATGCGCTTCAGCGATTTCTACGCAACATGCCCGCGCTGCACTCCATCGCGCGCCAGTTTTTTAACCGGCATTAGTCCGGCAAAATTGCACATGACGTATGTGAATGAGGGCGGCGTTGGCAAGCGCGAACAAGACGGTGGCAAAGGTGTCGGTGAAAAAAATGCTGGTACGGATGCGGAAGCGCAGAAATATCCGCTGATGAAATTGATCGCGCCAACTCCTGATATGGAGTTACCTGATGGAGTGAAGACCACGGGTGATGTCATGAGCGCGGCGGGTTACGCAACAGCGCACTTTGGCAAGTGGCATGCGGGCCGGGTTGATCCAATGAAACACGGCTTTGATATTTCCGACGGAGCGAACACGAATCAAGGTCCTGACCGAGGCGAGGCGCCCAACCCAAAACAATCATCCATGATCACCGACCGCGGCATTGCTTTTATGCGTGAACAAGTGAAGGCGGGCAAACCGTTCTTCTTGCAAATGTCGCATTACGGTTGCGGAAGTGAAGCCGAAGCAACGCCCGAATCATTTGCGGAAACCGCACAATTACTGCCAAAATTAACCGGTAAATCGTTGGCTTCCGCGGCGGGCGTGCGCGACATGGACAAAGCCGTTGGTCGCGTGCGCGCGGCGTTGAAAGAACTTGGAATTTCCGACAACACATATATTTATTTCAGCACGGACCATGGAACGCCAGGCGGCGGAACTGGCCGCGGGGTTGGCGCCAATGCGCCGCTCACGGGTTCCAAGGGCAGCGTGAGCGAAGGTGGCATTCGCGTTCCTTTCATCATCAGTGGTCCGGGCATTCAAGCTGGCGCGATCAGTTCCGTGCGCGCAAGTGGCATGGATGTATTGCCAACCATGATCGATCTCGCCGGCTCGCCGCTTGCCAAGTCCTTCACACCAGACGCGAAACTTGTTGTAGAAGGCGGAAGCTTGAAGCCCGTATTGAAAAATTCAGGCGCTGGAAATGTTTCGCGCCCCAACGATGCAATCGTGATCCACTTTCCCCATTATGACTTGAACAACGGCGGACCCGCGTCGGCGATTTTTGACGGCGATCTAAAACTGATTCGTCATTACGACACCGGCAAGGTGACGCTATTTGACATTGTGAAAGATCCGTCTGAATCAAAAGATCTTTCCGCCGAGATGCCCGAAAAGGTGAACTCACTTCAAGCGCGATTGGATGCCTACTTGAAAGCGGTCGACGCACAAATGCCAACCACCGCGCCAACCACAACGGATGCGACCGCGACAGGAGACGGGCAACCACCAACCAATCCCCCCGCTTCTAACGGAACCCAAGGCGACAAAAAGCAGAAGAAAGGAGGAGGAAAAGGCGGAAAAAACAATAAAAATGAAACCACCGCCTCGTTTGCGCAAAATGCAAATGGCGGCAAAGGTGGCAAAGGTGGCAAAGGAAATAATGGCGCAAATGACGTGAGTGGCTCGGCCTCTGGTAGCGAGAAAGGTCCGCCAGGCTCCCTGATTGCGCGCATGACTGCGTTTCAGACGGAAGTACCCGCTCACGAATTCGATATTGTGTTGATGCGCCCAACCGAAACATCAATCACCGCGACTGTGAGTGTGGCCGCCGCCGCCGAAGCCTTCATTGAATATTGGCGAAATGGTGAATCCACCAAACAAAAAACAAAACCTATTCAAATTACTCCAAGCAAAGTTGCGTTGATTGAGCTCAGCGACCTGAAAGCAAACACGCAATATTCCTATCAACTGTTTCTCAAGAACCAAAGCGACGCAGCGGCGAAACCAACTGAAGAGCATTCCTTCCGCACGCGCGCTTCCAACGGAACGCCATTCACTTTCACTATTCAGGCGGACTCGCACCTAGACGCAAATATGGATCCAAAAGTGTACGAGCAAGCGCTTTGCAACGCGCTCACGGAGCATCCGGACTTTCATATTGATCTAGGCGACACATTCATGACCGACAAGCGCCGCGACTTTCATGATGCGGCGCCGCAGTATGACGCGCAGCGCTACTACTTTGGGAAACTGTGCCACTCGGCGCCGCTGTTCATGGTTCTTGGAAATCATGATGGTGAAATTGGCAGTTCTGACACGCAAAGTGATGCCATGGGACCTTGGTCGTACAACATGCGAACGCAGCGTTTTCCCGCCATTATCAATGAAAATAAGGCGGACGCCATGTACAGCGGTCGCACAGACATGAAGAATGGTCGCGGCGCAAACTACTACGCTTTTGAATGGGGCGACGCATTGTTTGTTGTGCTTGATCCGTTTTGGCAATCAATAGAAAAAATGCGCGGTAGTGGCGGCGGAGGTGGCGGCGGCGGAGATAAAAGCAAAAAAAATCTAGAGCCAAATGATGACAGTTGGAGCCGCACTTTGGGCAAGGCGCAGTACGACTGGCTTGCCAACACGCTTGGCAAGTCCAAAGCAAAATATAAATTTGTGTTCATCCACCATTTGGTTGGCGGTCTTGGCGGTTCTGAATCGCGCGGTGGTGTTGAGAGCGCGCCTTTGTTTGAATGGGGCGGCAAGAACGCGGACGGCAGCGAAGGCTTCGCGGCGCATAGACCTGGCTGGTCCATGCCCATCCATAATTTACTTGTGAAGAATGGAGTGACCGCGGTATTTCACGGGCACGACCATCTGTATGTGCAAAGCGCGCTTGATGGCGTGGTTTATCAATGCGTGCCGCAGCCTGGCAACGCGCAGGGCGGCACGCGCAGCGCTGAGGAATACGGATACAAGTCCGGAACAATTCTTGGCAGCCCTGGCCACATCCAAGTGAAAGTGACCCCAGACAAGGCCACGGTTGATTTTGTGCGCGCCGCGATTGCTCAGCAATCATCATCTAAAAATAAAGAGGAAAATGGTTTGATCGTGAAGACCTATGACATGAAACCCGGCGTGCAAAAATAATCCAAATCCCTTGAACTTCATGGCATTTTCTGTGATTTAGATAAACTCATCACAACCCCGATCACGATTACGAATATTGAAACTTAAACAAATCATCCTGTCCCTTGAATAGTTCAAAGCCGCAAAGGATCATCACCATGATTTCATTTCCAGCCATTCTTATTCTCTTTGCCAACGCCACCGCGGCTCATCCACCGAGTGACCATGCTGATGTTCAAACTTTGGATCAAACCCAAGCGCACAGCCATGGCGAGGGCGACCATAATTCCATTCATGTATGGCAAGATGAACGCAACAAACTCGACCTTGAAGGTTGGTTGCTCACAGTGCGTGACAGTGGCGTGACCATTGATTTGCATGATGGTGGCACAGCCACAATTGCTATGGCTGATTTGAATGATCAGGATCGCGCGCTTGCTCAAGCTCAATTGGCGCGCGTGCGTGCGATGAACCAAAGCATGAGTCCCATCAATCCATCAAACGATCCGTGGCAAGCGGCGATCTACAAACTTTTCGCTCCCAGTGTGAAGACGCACTGGGATTCGCAGTGGCTTTATGTTGAATCCGATGGACTTCCGCACGCGCCACTTGACTTCACCATGATGGTGGGAATTACCGCGTGGCAACAACAAGTGCCGCTGCCACAGAATTACACTGGCACAAATTCATGGCAAATACCGCTTAAATCCACGCTTGCTGACAAGCCAATTTCCGGGCGCACTCAACTGCGCCGTGGGGCCATTGCGCTTGCGGCCAATGGCATTCCAATTTTCAACGCGCTCAACAATCGCGGCGTTGATTCGTTTTCTATTGGCGAGTTGGACGAGTTCGGCGGGCACTGTGGCCGTGGCGATGACTACCACTATCACGCGGCGCCTCTTGCTATTCAAAAAGTGGTTGGCCCCAAAAGTCCTATCGCGTTTGCGTTGGATGGGTTCGCCATCTACGGCTTGTATGACCCCAAAGCAAAGGCCGGCGCGCTGGAATCGTGTCCGCTTGGAAGCACCGATGCGCTTGACGAACTGAATGGACATTTCTGCGCGGTTCCCGCCGGACAGGGTATCGATAGCGGCACTCGCTCGTACCACTATCACGCGAGCAAGACATATCCATATATCAATGGCGGCATGCGCGGCAATGTAAAAGTGGAAGGCGATGAGATTGTTCCGCAGGCGCATGCGCAACCATTGCGCCAAGCCACCACTCCTTTACGTGGCGCCAAGATCACCGATTTCAAACAAACTGCGCCCAAGGCGTGGAAGTTGACGTATGAAGTTGGCGGCAAGCCAGGCTTTGTGGAGTATTACGTGAATGCTTCAGGAAAAGTCATTTTCAATTTCACCGGTGTAAACGGGGAAAAAAGCACTGAAACATATTCAGCCAAAGAAAGTCGCGGTGATGGCAAAGGCTCTCAGAAAGAGGGGCGCCGCGGCAAAGGCGACAAGCCACCACGTGAGGATGGCCCTCCACCTCCGCGTGAAGATGGTCCTCCGCCGCCACGCGAAGATGGTGACGCGAATGATCGACCTAGCGCGGGCGAAACTTCATCCACCGCATCCACTCCGCGCGCGGCCAATGCGTTTCCATTTTCCAGTTCGGGTGTGGGAGCGAACGGTTTGCTTGATGCGAAGTTCACCTGTGACGGTGAAAGTTTGTCGCCGCCATTTCAATGGAGCGATTTGCCTGCAGGAACAAAAAGCCTTGCGTTGACCATGCACCATATTCCGAGGCCTGGCGCGGAGGAACATGTCTACATTGTCACTTGGAACATTCCCGCAACAACCAAGTCGATTGATGCTGGCCAGAAAAATGTGGGCGCATGGGGAGTAAACACCGTCAACGGCCGCGCCCAATACGCTCCGCCTTGCTCCAAGGGTCCTGGCGAAAAAATTTATGTGGTCACGCTTTATGCGCTTAGCGGGGAACCAAAACTTCCCACTAGCGGCAAAGTGACGCGTTCAGATTTGTTGGCTTCTATCAAGGACATTACTTTGGGCAGTTCAGCGATTGATCTTCGATACGCGCGAGTGAGTGGCGCCAGCGCAAAAACGCCAAAATAACCTTATTGAATTGGCATTCCATTGGCATTCCATTGCCATTCGTTCATGTTCAGCGGGGTGATCCGCTGTGCTGTGTTACGTTTATCAATAAGGAAAGTACGCTTAAACTTAGAACTTGAACAACCATAACCCAATGCAATCATGAAAATTTTAATTCTTGGCGGCACATCTTTTCTTGGACCCGCAATTGTTGAAAGCGCAACGGCGCGCGGATGGACCGTGACGCTGTTCAATCGCGGCAAAACAAATCCTGGCATGTTCAAAGATATTGAGCAGATCCATGGCGATCGAGATCCCAACAAAGCGCCAGGCCTAGAGCCCTTGGCCGCCGCAATTCGAGGAGGTAGAACTTGGGACGCGGTTATTGATACAAGCGCTTTTGTTCCCCGCATCACGCGCGCAAGCGCTGAATTGCTGAAGCCCGCCGCGCGCCAATATATTTTGGTCACAACTCTAAATGTGTACGCGGACCCACTGCCTGTGCACGCGGATGAATCAGCTCCGCTTGCGGCGGATCCGCCAGTGATTGATGAAAAATTATCCAATGAAACATACGGTCCGCTCAAGGCCGCATGCGAGCGCGCGTTGACCGCCGTGTATGCGGATCGCGCAACCATGTTGCGGCCAGGTTTGATTGTTGGGCCTGGTGATCCAACCGACCGATTCACCTATTGGCCCGTGCGTTTACAGCGCGGTGGCGAGGTGTTGATTCCCAATTCAAAAAATCCGTGGGGCAGTGAGACATCATTCATTGACGCGCGCGATTTAGCGGATTTTGCCTGTGTTTGTGCGCAGAACGGCCACGGCGGGGCTTTCAATTGCGCGGGCCCGGACGGGACGCTCACCTTTGATGGATTTGTTTTTGGCTGTCGCGGCGCGTTTGGAAATCTTGTCGAATTTGTTCCTGCGGATGATGATTGGTTGCTGGAGCAACAAGTGCAACCTTGGATGGGCATGCCGCTGTGGATACCCGCCTCCATGGCCGCCGAAGCGCCAATGGGCGGCATCAACCGCCGCAAGGCCATAGAGCAAGGATTGAAATTTCGTCCTTTAGCGCAAACTGCTCGCGACACTGCGGAGTGGTTCCTGAAAACAAAACCAGATTTTGATTTCGGCGCCAAGCCTGGAGCGCCAGGAATAAGCCGCGCACGCGAAGCGGAATTGATCGCGGCTTGGAAAGCTCATTCAAAACTTAAATGAGCGCTCGAATTTCAAATTAAATTTTGTCAACAGTTCACCCTTGCTTTATACAACATCAGCGCCACGCAACTCAAAAGTAGTCGCGCCGATTTGCCTAGCAAGAGCATCAAGCGCCTCGAAAAATTTACGTTTACGCGTGGCCTTATTTCCAATTAAATCCGACCACCACAATCCGCGCACAACCAACGCGCCTCGCTGTCGATCAAACTTTAAATCCGTGCGCCCCACTATTTCATCGCCCTGCAACAAGGGCAGAACGTAATAGCCGTGTTTGCGCTTGGCGGCTGGCGTGAACGCCTCAAAGCGATAGTCAAATTGAAAGAGCCGCAACAAGCGCGCGCGATCGCGCACCACCGGATCAAATGGACACAATAAAATAATGCGTTTATCCGCGGGTTCTTGGGCAAATTCACGCCAATCAGGTAGCGCGAAACATTTCATGGGCGTACCCGCCGCGCTAAATCCGTGCTTCATGTTTGGCGCAACAATCGCTTCAACAAGTTTGCCTTGCGCAAGCGCGCGTTCACACCAAGCGCTTGCTTGAGCTGGCGTGACTGCGGAGAAAAAATTCGCAATTTCTCGTGCCGATGCAATCCCTAAACGATTGATCGCCTCGCGGCACGCCCACTCCACATGCTCACCATCACTGCTTTTCGATTGCGGAATCGCGCTGGGCAAGACACGTTCCACAAGATCGTAAACTTTTTCAAACCGCTCGCGACGCGCAATCGCCAACCGACCAGAACGCCACAAATGTTCAAGCGCCGCCTTCTCCGGATGCCACTGCCACCAACCCCCGCTCTTGTGTCCATCTGGCGCTTCAAAATCACGCGTGCGCAGGGGCCCATCGCGACGAACCCGCGCAAGCGTGCGTCGAATAATTGGCGCGGAGTCACCACGAAATTGTTCGCGCCACCACGCGCTTCGCACCACTCGGTTGTTGTAGCGCGCGAAGCGGTGCTTCCAATGCGCAAACCACTGCGTTGGAATGGCGCTGGCATCATGCGTCCAATGCTCAAACAACCCTCGTGATTTCTCAAGCGTGTGCGTGAAATGTTCGTGGCGATACTGCGTGAGTCTGGCGCCAAGAATGAGGTGATGCGCGCGCTCAAGCACATTGATGGAATCAATTTGCACATACCCCAGCCGTTGAACAACTTTTTGCACCATTCGAGCGCTTGAACATTCTGGGGTAGCACCAAGACCTTGTAAATTCAGTAGCACACGCCGCGCTTGCGCGTTTGAAATCATTTCTGCTTTGTTGCTGATCTTTGGCATTTGCGCAATGGACATCGTATGAAATGCAAGCAAATCACAATATGACTCACATTGACCGCACCGCGCACACCATCATCTTCAAATGCGCGCCGTGGATTTCATCTTCTATCATTGCCATATGAGTTCCGCGCAACAAATAGTTTTTCGAAACGCCACGCTCGCCGATGTCTCGGCTGTGGTGTTCTTGGTGGAGAGCGCTTATCGCGGCGATGCCAGCCGCGCGGGTTGGACTACTGAAGCCGATCTATTAGATGGTCAACGCACCGACGAAATCGAAATTCGCGAAATCATTTGCGGCGCGCATTCACGAATTCGCCTCGCGGAGCAAAGTCATACGACTGAGCGAATTCTCGATCAGAATCAAGCCCACACGCCTTCGCAAGGGCGTGCATTGCCCCACCTTGTTGGATGCGTGCGCATAGAAAACGCGGGAGACGCGGGCTACATCGGCATGGTGTCCGTGCTTCCAAATTTGCAAAGCGCCGGCATTGGTCGGCAACTGTTACATGAAGCCGAGCGAGTGATCCGCGACGAGTTACGCTTGCCGCGTGCTCGCATGACTGTGATTGGCCAGCGCGACACATTGATCGCGTGGTACCAACGCCGCGGCTATTCGCTAACGGGCAAGCAGGAAAAATTTCCATATGGCCAACCGCGCGCTGGAACACCGCGGCGCGACGATTTGTATTTTGAGGTGCTTGAAAAGTCGCTGGCCACAAATCCCTAAGCATCTATTTCCACGCCTTTGTTTGCGCTTGAAGTATTGCACAATCCATCCATTTCCAAGACACGGCCACTTCAACCGCGCCTGACTAAAAAATAAATAGCTACAAAAAAATCGCCCCGCGCAACGCGCCGCGGGGCGAATATATCTTTGTGAATATGTGAATGACAAAATTTATTTAGGCGCGATTGGTGCCGTAGGCGCAATGCCTGGTGCCGTTGGCGCACCTTCGCCCTTCTCCTCATTCTCCTCGTACTTGAACATTTCGTGACCCTCATTCTCCTCGGCGTCAAGTTTGGAAACCAACTCCTTGGCACCGGCGGCATCGCCACGAATCACGGCGTTCTCCAAAGCGATAGCCACAGTCAGCGCGGCCAACAACTGAGAACGCATGTCAGATTCATACTTCGCCGTGTCAGTTCCGTACTTCTGCTTGGCTTGCGGAGCCATCTTTACCGTAGCAATCATTCCCTTGGCGGACACCAAACCCGCTTCAATCATTTGAATACTCTTTAAATCTTTAGCTTTGCTTGATTCTTCAAAGGTTGATTTTTCAAGGGCCTTGAAAGCACGATTGATCTGCTTCATAGCGGCCTCAAAATTCTGCCCGGCTCCGCCACGGCTTTGTTCGCGACTTGCCATAATTTTTGTGAACGCCAAAACCTCGCTCTCATCCAAATAACCATCGTGGTTCAAATCCATCGCGCTGAAGGAATCGCGCAATTGCGCGGGCAATTCATCTTGAGTCAACTTACCGTCTGCGTTTTTATCTTCTTGCCAAAGTCTCGTGGCCATTTGCTCCGGGGTCTTCACTTCCGTGGCTCTCGGTCGAATACCCGGACCGTTCTCTGGAATTCCATTTGGATTGAGGAGCGGATTTGCTGGTGGATTTGCCGCCGGATTTGCTGTTGGATTTGCCGCCGGATTTGCTGGTGGAGATTGCGCCAAAGAAATATTGCACAGAATTAATAACGCCGCGATGGAATAATTTTTCATGGAAACAAAATTATAACAATCTTTCAACGGCAAGCCACGCTTGGAACGCAGTGCAAATCCGTTTAGTACTATTCCTTACCCACGCGAGCGAATCGCCCATACCAGTACCGCGGTTTGGGCAAAAAAACCACACGCCACCAAAAGCGCCAGTTTCCATTTGAACTCCACAATTTCCTCCAGCGCTTTCAAAGGCCGTAACCCTTGCAATTCCTGCAAGCTCTTTATGTTCTCAAGATTTTTTAATTCTTGTAGCGCCTGCAATTGATCAAGCCCCTTCAGTTCCTTCAAATCATTCATGGCCTGTAGATTTTTTAACTCGTCCAACCGCTTGAGCTCTTGAAGCCCTTGCAACTCGCGCAATTCCTTCAACTGCGCCGCCATCTGCGCAAGATTGGCGCGCATCTCCACCACAATCGGCTCGTTCAACGTCATCAACATGGCGCGGCGCGCGCGCAACTCCATGGCCGTGGGCATTAATCCTAAAACAGCGGCGGCTTTCTCGGCGGCTAAATTCATGTCATGCAGTTCGCTAATGCCACGCTCGAATAAACCGTTGTCATCAAATTGCAGAAACGAAGAATCAATTTGAATTCCCATTGGCTCCTTAAACTTGGTGGTCAACATTTCATTCACCTTCATCAAGTCCGCCGTTGGAGTCCAGTTATGTTTGGTGTCATCCAAAATCGCCTTCTGAATCTGCGCTTGTACTTGCGGCTCCAACCATTTCACGCCCAACACTTCCAAATCAGCCATGATTGAGCTCAAGGTTTGACTCATAGGGGTTAACGATGGATACGGCCCAGCCTGGGCCATGCTTTTTACAGTCTCCTCGATCGAGTGCGTGGTGATGATCAGATCCGCCAATCCCACGCGTGGGTCGGATGCCCACACACGATTGGATGCGTACAAGCCCGCGCTGGCGGCAATGTTTAAAATATATTCACGAATTTGCGGATCCTTGATGTCCCGCAACGCCACATCGCAATCCACCGGAATCACAATTGCAATCTGCCTTGCGATTGGCAACATGTCGTGGCGCACTGTCCAGAACTGGGTTTGCTGATCCAGATACGTCTGCAACTTCGCGGTTTTTTCGCTGGCGTTCAGTTTGGGCTGACCACTTTGACAAGCGCCACCAAACCACGTGAAGGTGCCAAGAAGTACCGCATATAAATACATCCGCATCCACCCATGCTATAGACCAAGTCGCGTTGCTGGGAGTATTGCTGGAAATGTTGCTTATGTTGTGGAATTCAAATTGCCTATCTTCCTACCCTTTGCATGAACACACTATGTATAATTTTTGAGCCAATGACTTCGTCCACTCTTGTCAATTTTTTATGGAGCCCTCATGTACGGAATGGTGAACAAATCAGTACAAGAACTTGTCACGATCAACTTTGGCGTTGACAAGTGGGAAGCCATCAAGAAAAAAGCGGGCGTGACCGTTGAGGCTTTCATCAGCAATGAAAGTTATCCTGACGCCATAACCTATGGACTGATTGGCGCCGCCACCGAAGTGCTGGGCATGAGCGCAGACGAAATTCTTTTCACCTTCGGCGAGTTTTGGGTGTTGAAGACGGCACGTGAGGGCTACGGCGACTTGCTTAGTTCAGCGGGGCGCAATCTGCCGGAATTTCTTGATTACCTTCCAATGTTCCACACGCGCGTGGCGCTTATTTTTCCGCATCTCAAGCCGCCGCGCTTTGAATGTTCCGATCGTCAGCCGAATCGAATCACCATGCACTACTTCAGCCACCGTCCTGGCTTGTCCGTATTTGTGCATGGACTCTTCAGCGGCGTTGCGAAAATGTATGACACGCCGGCGCAGATCACGCAGACCAAATTTAAGGACAAAGGCGCCGACCACGACGAGTTCTTGGTGTGCTGGGGCGATGCGATTTCTAAATGACGCGCCCTGAGTTCAATTTAAATCACGCGCAGTTTGCGCAACTGTTTCCATTCCACTTTCTTTTGGATGCGAACATGTGCGTAATCGATACCGGCGCCGTCCTTGAGCGCTTATGCCCACATATTGCCGTGGGCGACGATATTCACAAGCATTTCACATACTTTCGCCAGGCGCTGGTGCCGATGACGCGAATCACGCCTGAATATATCAAGAACCAACTTCACACGATGTTTATCTTTAAATCTACCACGTCAAATCTCATGTTGCGCTTTCAAGCCATGGCCTTGCCCAACCCAGAGCGATATCTTTTTCTTGGATCACCTTGGATACGCAATTCATCGGAATTAAAAAACTTGCATTTGGTTTTGCATGACTTCGCGGTGCATGATTCTACGGTTGACTTACTGCACGTTATTCAAACCACCAATCTTTCTCTGCAAGAAATTAAAAAACTCTCTGAAGATCGGGCCCGGGCTTATCGTGAATTGCAAGACGCGTACGATGCCACGCTGAAAGGGTGGGTACGCGCGCTGGATTTACGCGACAACGAAACCGCGGATCATTCTCGGCGCGTGACACTGCTTACCGTGGAACTTGCGCGCTTGATGGGAATGTCCGACAGCGAACTGATCCATGTGCAACGCGGCGCTTTGCTTCATGACATTGGAAAAATAGCCGTGTCCGATCAAATTTTGCAAAAGCCAGGTCCTCTTTCAGAAAATGAGTGGGTGATCATGCGCAAACATCCGCAACACGCCCATGACATGCTGGCTCCAATTGAATACCTGCGCCCAGCGCTTGATATTCCTTTTTGCCATCACGAACGCTGGGACGGTACTGGTTACCCACGCCAACTGAAAGGCGAACACATTCCATTGGCCGCGCGCATCTTCGCCGTGATCGATGTGTTTGACGCCCTCTCATCGGACCGACCCTACCGCAAGGCATGGCCACACGAAAAAATCATCGAGCACATCCGTGAACAATCTGGAAAGCACTTTGACCCCAAAGCGGTCGAACTTTTTTTACCCATGATGGCTGGCGCTCACGCCTAGCAGACTTCACGCGCCAAATTTATTTTGGCTTGTTGGTGTTGGCGATCGCGATCACTTTTGCGCCGTCGCCTGAGCCTTGGAACACGGCCAAAAACGGCGCTGGATCAGCGGGAATAGTGGTGAAAGCCACTTTCTGTCCCATGGTTAGATTGCAAGTCACCACAAGAAGATCGCCGCACTTGGTGGCGCGCGTGTCGGCCAACACCGGCATCTCCGTGGTCGCCCGCTTGGCGCCATTGATCATGTCATCACGCCCAAGTTGT
>Ga0209597_1001714_pt1 | contig 14212 bp, 11 predicted proteins | sample M_140625_MF_Meta_FD_187316 | JGI IMG/M metagenome (GOLD analysis project Ga0209597, IMG submission 187316) | Freshwater microbial communities from Lake Montjoie, Canada to study carbon cycling - M_140625_MF_MetaG (SPAdes) (version 2) | ecosystem: Environmental > Aquatic > Freshwater > Lake...
AGAGCCAGGTAAAACTTACACGCTTAAAATACCTAGTGAGTTATTGGATGCATCAGGAAACAAGCTGGCGCAGGGGTTCGAGAAAAAAATCATTGCAGGGGCAGAAGTTCGCACAAGGTTGGATGTCAATCAATGGAAAATAACCCCACCCATCAAGCAATCAAAAGCTGCTCTTGCCATCAACTTTCCTTATGTCATCGATCCCTATTTATTTGCAAGAGAAGTGATGGTTGTCGGGCCTACTGGGAAAACAATCGTAGGGAAAACCTCGATGGGGTTGGAAGAAAAAGTCTGGCAGTTTGTGCCTGATGAAGCTTGGCAGTTGGGGGAATACACGATTCGTGTGGGTTCAGAAGTTGCAGACCTCGCAGGCAATACGATTTCACGGCCTTTTGAAGTGAATTTAGAAACGCTTGAGCCACTTGCTGGCGTACAAAAACTAAAATTTCTCGTGAAGTAGACAGTTTAATAAGCTGCTTTGAAAACCTCTAAAGCAGCAGCCTAATTCCTAGCCCTTCATGTCCTACAAGCCTGAAGCGCAAGCGAAGGAAGTATAAGCAAATGTAAAAGGGGATTGACAAACCGTCGCTAACGCTTCCGGCTCTGAAAGAAATCTTCCTTCGCGTCCTTAGCGTCTTAGCGGTGAGAATGCTTAAGAGCTTTGATAAAGCACAGCAAGGTGATGCCAGCCTGAAGAACTTGGAATGAGTTCAGAAGCTTTTTGCAATTGTTCGAATGCGATCTTTTCCTGCCCTAATCTTAAATGTGCCAAGCCTCGATTGAAAAATGCAAACGGCTCTGCGCCTAGTTTATCCCAAGCTTGTAGTGCTTTCGCATGATCGCCCATGGCCCAATAGTTCGCACCTAATTCATTCTGAACTGTATCAACGCTTAATTGGTCTTTAATGGTATTTAGTAGCGTTGATGCTTGGTCATGCCTTCCTGCAAGCCTGCAGATACCAACGCTGATGAGTTGTTTTTGCAGGTTCCCTTTAGACCATCCTTCGAGTTCGGGCAAAGGCAGCAGAGTTGACCAACCTGTTTCTTCACGAATAAAATTAGAAAGTTCGATGGGGTTTCTTACTGCTTGCGGGAAGTGCCCGCTGGCTAAAGGAATTCCAAATAGAGCAGGCAGGCTAGAGAGCAGCGATTGCCAACCTGGAGGCGCTGATATATTTGCAGTTCCCGCCTTGGCATTAGTGAGGGTAGGAAAAACACTATCTTTCCATGCGGGGATTGGATCGATCCCCACATCGGATAGGGTACCATGCGGTATGGCTGTTTCTGAGGCTGAAGGCGACCCCAACCCCTGTTCAAAAAGATTGATTTGTTGCTTTAAATGCGAAGCGAATAATTCGCCTAAAGCTTTGTTTGCCAATGGTTTGCTGTTGTTGTTCATGTTTCTAAAGTACTCAAAAGTTCCTAATGGTTACACCCTAAGAACGGCAATAACCATTTTACTTGCGCTTTAACCTCGAAGACCCGCTTGTTTTAACAATTTACTTGTGCTTTGGTAGGCCTCTAGCACCCACTCGTAGATTTTTTCAGGCTCGGGGGAATACTCCAATTCAATGCTGATCGCACCCGGAATATTTAACTTTTTGATTTCATCTAGATAGGGGGGGAAATCTACCACACCTTTGCCTGGGGGGAGGTCGCCATGCACTTTACCATCGCAATCGCTTATATGAACATGGATGGCTTTGCCTTTGAGGTTTTTTAATTCAGCAGCAGGGGTGTTGGAAAGTAACAAATGGGAAACATCGATGTTGGCCTGAACTGCGGGGTGGTTGACTTGATCAAGAAAGCGAACCATGCTTTCGACATTATTAACGAGTGAAAGTTTGAAGGGTTCGAGTTCGATAGCAATTTGCAGGCCTAGGCCTTGGGCGTATTTGCCTAGTTCGCGGGTGTTATGAACTGCGGTGTTCCATTGTTCTTGGGGTGGGATGACTTGTTTTTCCCAGATATATTCGCCTAGTACGAGTAAAAGGTTTTTTGCTTCGAATTCGTAACACATATCTAGGTATTTATTGCAGCGCTCCATGTGGAAGCGTTGCACACTTGGGTTGAAATCGATCAGGCCCGTCGCAACGCAAGCGACGCTGATGATGGGCAGGCCGGCTTTTTCGCATTCGCTGCGGATGAGCCTGCGTTCCTTGGCATCGGTATCGAGTGGGTCTGCAAAAATATCGATGCAATCGAACCCGATTTCCTTGGTTTTTTGTATGCCATAAGAGGTGGCTTTTCCAGCCTGGGCCCAAGCGGAGTTGATTAATCCAAGTTGCATGATGTAGGTCTGCTTTTAGGTGAGGGAGTGATAATAAAGCCAAGGATTAAACATAGCATGAAGAATTAAAGTTGGCTACTGGTTAAAATGGATAATGGCTTTGCAAAAGCAGTGCCCTTTTGGTTATAAAAGGGATTGGTAGAAGGTGGTTTTTTGATGGAGATGTTGATTGTTTGAAATTGATGCACAGGCACTGCAGGCGTTTGCCTTTTTTTTCGGGATGTTTATTGCATCGGGATTGGGTGCGCCCATACCCGAAGAGGTTGCAATTGTTTGCGCAGGATTATGGACAGCGCATCACCCCGAATATGGGTTGGCACGCTGGTTGATGCTACCCACCTGCATCTTTGCAGTGGTATTAAGTGATAGCATTTTATATACCGCAGGCCGGTTCTATGGGAAAAGATTGTTTAACCTGCCTTGGATGTTGCGCTTGGTACCTAAAGAAACGCAAGGGCGCATTCTCGATAACTTTGAAAAGTACGGGGTGAATATTCTTTTGTTTGGCAGGTTGGTGCCCGGGGTGAGAATGCCTTTATTTCTTACAGCGGGGCTGCTTAGGTTGAGTGTTACTAGATTTGTGATAGCAGATGGTTTGGGAGCTGGGGTTGGCAATACTTTCTTTTTTCTTTTGGCGTTCTGGTTTGGGGAGAAGTTTCAGGAAGTGTTGGAAAATGCAGAAGGCGCTTTAATGAAGTTGGGGCCCATCATTATTTTAGTTGGTCTGATTGCACTTGCAGCATATCTGCTTTATAAGTTTTTGCGGAAGCCTGTTTCCGAGGGCGATCCAGAGCAAGTGCCCATCATTGGTCATCAGGTTGCAAGCCATATCCCGCACACCGATAAAAAGCCAGCCATTGAAAATATAATTGCCCCCTCGGAGCAAGGGCTTCCTTCTGGCAAAATAGATAACCCGGTTTAGAACGAATCACTTTTGGTTGGATGAGCCCCCATTTAAAATACCGCTATTTGAACCACCGCTATTTGAACCACCATCGAGGCGAAGGCCCTTCAAATAGGCTTGGTGTTCTTTTTCGAAATCTTGCAGGGATTTGCCTGTGAGTTTTTCAAAGCAGGCGATGGGATCTGCACCATTCTTTAGGGCCTTCGCGTAATCATCAAGTACCTGCCTATCCAACGCTTTTTGTTTGAATGTCAGATTAAATGCAAGTGCCCAGCTGGCAAAATACATGCGTTGCGATGATTCTTTTTCGGATGGATGATAAACAAGAAACAGGGCGGGTTGTGCGGTGAGCAGATCTTTTATGGAAGGCAGGGTGTTTTGATTCAGTGTTAGTCTAACTGATTCCAATCTGGTTTTGTCTGCGTGTCCGATTCGAAGCTCGCCTATTTCAAAAACAGCAGCTTCAAATATTTGAGCAAGCCCTTCGTTCAGCCAAAGGGGCAGTTCACCTTCTCGTGGGTCGAAAACTGCGCTGGAAAGATAGGCATGAAAGGCTTCGTGATAAAGCCTTTCAAAAAGCTTTTTGCGCTCTTTTACGATCATCTCCAGATTCTTATCATCTGCTTGTTTGATTTTCTTACGGCTATCGAGAAGGGATGCAGCAAGATCTGGCGGGATTTTGTTCTTATAAAGTTGCTTCAAATCGTTCTCTCGTTTTAGAAGATCTTGTAGCTCTTTAGAATGAAACAAACTTATTTCTTCTTGGGATGTGCTCAGCCTTTCGAGGTCGCTGCCACAAATAATCTGGTTTTTGTTGAGGTCGAAGTAGGCGGGGTTTTTGATGTTGACCGCACTTGTTTTTAAAATGGTCTGGTATTCTTCCACCGAGTTGGTGAGCAGGATGGTGGTGGGTTTGATGTTGATTCTGCGTGGGGGAAGGGTTCTAGCGTAGGCGGAGTAAACCTGTTCGAGTTGGATGGCTGCAAGCTGCGCCAATTCAGGGCGGGAGTTGGTCACTAGGGTAAAATATTGGGAGGAGTAAGAAAAAGCTGTGTCTTTTTTAGAGGGAGGCCAGATTGCTTTTTCCAGCTTCACATATTCGATCGGGTTTTTGCCTGCAGATGATTTCGGATCGAGGGATCGCAGGGTGTTGGCGAAGCGTTCGCGTTCTTTTGCAAGGGCATCGAGCTTGGCGCCAAGCAAGATGCGTTCTGCTTCGGGCAGGCGTTCAATCTTATTAATGGTAGATTTTTCAAAGTTTTCGGTGAAAACAAGGGTGGGGGAGCCTGGCTTCCTTGTAATACACTTAAAAACCACCTGATTTGGCGATTCGGAAACGATTAACCCGAAGAAGGGCAAGCCTGTTGTTCGGTGCAATACCTCAAATTTCCATTCATCTTCGCCTGCACCTAATAAATAGGCAGAAAACCCGGTAAGGGTTAGTAATAGCATCAAATTTCGGCATAAACGATGGTTCATAATGTCCAAAGCTGTTATTTTGCTTAAACTCGTTAAGTATTAATAGTAACAACAATAATCTGAGTTTGGGTGCGGATAAATGAAAATCCGGGTGGACAAACACCAATATCCTCCCTATTTTATTAGTTCATGAACAAGAGCCCTTAAAAAGGCTCGGCAATGATGCTCACCGGACTCTCGTTCGGGTAAGACAGTTGCTTATTTAGATGGAGAATCAGCAATGCCAATCGGATTACTTGGAACCAAAGTTGGTATGACACAGGTCTACAACGATGAAGGAAAAGTTTACCCAGTAACAGTTATCAAGCTTGGGCCCTGCCCCGTACTACAAGTACGCGACATGGCACGCGATGGTTACGATGCAGTACAAATCGGATTTGAAGAGAAGCCCCGCAGGAAAGCAACCAAAGCTGAGCGTGGCCATATCTCTAGCGAAATGGAATCAAATCGCAGGAAGAAAGCGCCCGCTGGAACTCAGTATCCACCTAAGGCAAACTGCGAGCCACAAAGATACATTCGCGAATTCCGCCTAGAAAAGGCCAGTGAAGAACTCATCGTAGGCAAAGTGCTTACCGTGGATGAGATTTTCAAAGATATCAAGTATGTCGATGTGATTGGCACAACCAAGGGTCGTGGTTTTGCTGGTACCATGAAAAAAGACAACTACGCAGGTATGCCTGCAAGTCACGGTGCCAAGAAGGTGCATCGATCGATTGGTGGTACCGGTTCGATGGCAAGTAACCGAGGTAGTGGTCGTCCTAAAAAGGGTCGTCCTATGCCAGGTCGTTACGGTGCAGAGCGAGTCACGGTGCGCAATCTGACGGTAGTTAAGATTGATGTAGAAAATCACTTGTTGTTGGTAGAGGGTGGAATCCCCGGTGCCAACGGTGGTTTGGTGATGGTGCGTGCGACCAATAAGATCAAGTAATTGCCTAACCAGTTGACGCTGGAGGTTTATTACGATAGTTTTAAATTGCCTATTAAAGTGGCATGGAAGCGTGGCTTAGGGGAAACCTGAACCCGCTCCTGGATGGTCAGATAGCTCAGCCGGTAGAGCACAGCCCTGAAAAGGCTGGGGTCGTCGGTTCAATCCCGACTCTGACCACATTAAGAAAGCCTGGGTAACTCTAAAGAAGAGTGCCCGGGCTTTTTTGATTATAATCCCAATAAAGATAGTATCTCTCCTATCTTTCCTGCTTCTTTGTGTGTCCTGACCTCTTCTCTTATTAAGGCTTTGCCTATCAAAGACGATGAAACAGGGATTGTTTAAAATCAAGTAGGATTTATTTGCATGGAAGTTGTAGAACCCACTTTTCGAAGCGCTTTTTCTAATAGCATTAGAGAAAAAACATTCTGGTTACTGGCTCTGCTTCTGACTCTTGCTTTGTTTCCCAGATTGGGAATTTTAACCATGAGGGGTGAAGAAACCCGCAGAGCGTTAGTTGCTTTTGAAATGCAATACTTTGATGATTACATCACCCCAAGAGAACAAGGCGAACTTTTTCAAAGCAACCCCCCTTTAAGTTCTTGGCTGATGTTGGGAAGCACACTTGCGTTTGGTAATAATGATCCCTTTGCGGTGCGCTTTCCCTCTGCGGTTGCGGTGCTTCTTACTACACTTCTAATCTATGCCTATGCTCGCAATTTCTTTTCTTGCGTGGGGGCTTTTGCCAGTGCGTTGGCGTTTGCAACCAATGGCGAAATCATGATCATGAGCCAGAAGGCAGAACCCGAAGCGGTTTACATTTTCTTTCTAAGTGCATCTCTGATGCTTTGGCATTGGGGCTATGAAGGCAAATGGCCCGCAGTTGCAACTTGGATTAGTGCTGGGGTGATGGTGGGGTTTGCCTCGCTTTGCAAAGGGGGCCTGCAACCCTTGGCATACTTTTGCGCCAGCGTTTTTTTCTATCTCTTGTATTCAAGAAACATGCGCTACCTGTTCACCCTTGCCATGCTGGTGGGGTTGTCTTGCACTATTGCAGTAGTCGCTGCTTGGATGCTGCCTTACATTTCACTTCATGGCATTGCAGAGGCTAAAGCCTTGTGGTTGAACGATACTGCTTCACGATTTCATTCTTGGAACATGATGCACTTTTTCAAACATTTGGGGAGCTACCCGTTTGAGATATTAGGTTCGATCCTTCCTTGGTCGCTTCTTTTGTTTGCCTACCTACTACCCTCGTTTCGTAGCAGGCTAGAGCCCTATAAACCTGCACTTATGTTTGCGCTTATTGCCTGTGGTTTTGCGTTTCTTACGGTTTGGATTCCTCCGGGCGGGCAGACCCGCTATTTTGCAACCCTATACCCCTTGCTTGCTCTTTTCATGGGTGCAGTTGCAGAGGTTGGTATTGTTTCAATAGAGGCAAAAGGCAAAGCTGCATGGCTTAGGTTTGCATTCTTGGTGGCTGCAACTTTTATTCTGATTGCACTCGCTATTGCTTTGCTTCCTTTTAAGATTCCAAGGTTTACTTTTGAGCGTTGGACATTGCCTTTGCCTCAAACGATTTTCTATTCGGTATCTCTTTTCTTATTGGGTATTTGGATGATGAAGAACCTGCAAAAGGTGCAAGGCAATCTTTATGCCATGGGTTTAGCCCTTGTGATATTCAACCTAGGTTATTTCATGGATGTTAAAGTTCAGCGAAGTGAGAAGACATTGGAAGAGATGGCACGAATCAAAAGTCAGCTCCCGCCAGATGTTAATTTGGTGAGCATTGGAATTACGAACCATAAGTTTACTTACTACTACGGGAAGTTTGTTAAGGCGCTGCCTGTTGATTGCGATGGTGAAGGTATTACTTATTTTTGTTTTGATCCATGTTTAATCGATGTGGGTAAAATCACTTTCCCTTGGAAGCAGGTGGATACTTTTTCGATCACACGCGATTTCATGGATCAGAAGCGATTTGTGGTGCTTGCAAAAAAGGGTTCGTGAGTTATCAGAAAGACTCTGGGTAAAGGAGCACTTTTTTCCTGCGGAGTTCATAAGCAGCGAGGTCTCTACGCCAAAGTTTTTCGATCTCTGAATAATGGCTGCCTGAAGTAACCGCATCGAGAGTCGCTTTGTTCAAGAGCAGAGTGTTATACTTTTCGGTTTTCCAATCTGTGGGGTGGATTTTTCGTAACGCCCATGCGACTGCGATGCCTGTTTTCATAGGTTCAAAAGTCTTCCAATCATCAATGAATATCTGCAACCCATTGCATGATTTATTGGCAAACACGCTTGAAGTGGGGGTTTGTTTCACAGGAACAAAGCGCACACCGGGAAGGTTTTGCTGGTTCAACAAAAGTGCAAGCTGAACGCTGTTTAGCCAAGGTGCGCCAAACCATTCGAAGGGCCTGTCGGTACCCCTGCCAACACTTATGTTCGTGATCTCTAATAGCCCGATACCGGGATAAAGGAGCGCTGCTGCTAGGGTACGAAGGTTGGGCGATGGGTAGACCCATTCAAGCCCGCTGGCATCGAAGAGATCCGCACGGTTCCAGTTTTCCATTGCGACAACTTCAAGCTTGCACCCAAGAGCATTACCATCACTCATCTTTCTTTCTAACAGGAATAACTTTGCGAGTTCGCCAATGGTTAGCCCGTGCCTGATGGGGAGGTTATGAAAAGCGACAAAAGATTCTTTACCTTCATCGCGCATCGGGCCATAAAAAGATTTGCCGCCGATGGGGTTGGGCCTATCGAGCACCAATACCTTGATCCCTTTCTCGGAAGCTGCATCCATCACAAGGCCCAAGGTGCTGATGTAAGTATAAAATCTACAACCCGCATCTTGAATATCGTAGACAAGGGTGTCAATGCCTTCTAATTGTGCAGGGGTGGGTTTTCGTCTTTCGCCATAGAGGCTGTAGACAGGCAAGCCGGTTTTATCATCTTTAGAATCAGCAACCTTGGCATCGACTGCGCCTCGGATTCCATGTTCTGGGCTGAAAAGGGCAATAAGCTTAACATCTGGTGCGTTATGTAGAAGATCGATGGTACTGGTGCCCGAGTTATCTCTGCCTGAGTGGTTGGTGACCAATCCAATTTTTGCGCCTTTAAGCCTTGCGAAGTTTTCTCTTTTGAGGATTTCGATTCCTGGAAGCACTTGTTTAGAGGTTGTAGGAGGTTTCCCATCGAGTGCCGATGCCACGATGGTTGCAACTTTATTGCGCACGGGGGTTGCATCGCCTTTGCCTTCGGGATGGACCCGGTTGCTGAGGAAGATGACAGCAGTTTGTGAAGCAGGGTCGAACCAGATAGAAGTGCCAGTGAACCCGGTATGGCCGAAGGTTGAACCCTTGGGAAAAAGCTCGCCCCGGTTGGAACTGAAAGCGGTGTCGCAATCCCAGCTGAAGGTACGCCAACCGTTGGGGACAGCCCGGGCTTGAGTCATGGTGCGTATGCTTGCGTGGGATAAACCTTTGGAGTTATCGGGGTTTAAAATCATGTTGGCATAAAGGGCGAGATCATCTGCAGTGGAGAAAAGCCCTGCATGTCCTGCAACGCCTTTAAGCAATCGGGCACGGGGATCATGCACGACTCCGCGCAGCATTCCATCTTTTTCTTTTTGCGTGGGTGCAATTCTGGGTTTGAGGGTTTCAGAGGGATTGTACGAGGTTTCTTTCATGCCCAGAGGGAGGAAGATTTGATCGCGGGAAAATTGATCGAGTGGCTTGCCTGATGTTCTTTCTACGATTTCGCCGAGCATGATGAAACCTATATCGCTGTAGGTGAAGCGTTCGCCTGGCGGTGCAAGTAGTTTCAGTTCGTTGATTTTTTTGATCGCCTGGGTGACGCCCTCTTTATAATCGGAGGATGCATTTCCTGCAGGTAAACCCGAGGTATGGGTCAACAGGTGTTCCAGCGTAATGGTTTCCCAGGCGGGGGATGTTAACTCGGGCAGATGCAGTTTCACCTTATCGCTGAGGCGTAATTTCCCTGCTTCCACTAATTTAAAAATCGAGGTGCCCGTCGCTATGGGTTTTGTTAGGGAAGCGAGATCAAAAATCGTATCGGTGGTCATGGGCTCGGTTATCGGATCAACCGATTTATTTCCAAACGCCTGTTTGTAAACTACTTTCCCTTGATTTAGCACCAGTACGACTGCGCCTGGTATCTTTTTCTTTTCGATCGCATCCTCTACCGCCTCTTTAACACCTTCAAGTTTCTTTATGTTGATTGAATCTGCTGCTGATAAAAAGCAGGGGAACGCCATTACCAATAAAATCATCCCCATTCCATTTCTTGCAGTAACCATTATCTGCCTCCCGATTCTAGACTTTATGTTTGTTCGTATCGTAATTTGTTGGCGAACTCGCATTCTTCCCATTAGTTTAATAGTAGGAAGTCTTAAACAACAAGGAATTATAATCATGTATCGAAAAGTTACAACAGTGCTTCTAATAACCAGCTTTTTGCTGTTTACTACAGCACTCAATGCAGCAGAGAAAAAAAATGTGCTCTTCATTATTAGTGATGATCTGAATAACTCTTTGGGATGTTATGGTCACGCGCTTGCGAAGACTCCCAATCTTGATGCACTTGCAAAGCGGGGTGTGAAATTCGATAGGGCTTATTGTCAATTCCCGCTGTGCAGCCCAAGTAGAACTTCTTTTCTTACGGGACGAAGGCCTGATATCAATGGCGTAAAAGCCAATCCAGGGCAGGCCGATGTGGGTAAGTTTGGTGGTTCGCCTCACTTCCGCGAAAAGCTGCCCAACACTATCACCATGCCCGAACTCTTCAAGAAAAATGGTTACTCGGTGGCCCGGGTGGGGAAGCTTTATCATTACAATGTGCCTAATGGCATAGGTACAAGTGGCTTAGATGATCCGCAATCCTGGGAAAAAGTTGTGAACCCGAAAGGTCGTGATAAGGATGATGAGCCCCAGATTTTCACCCTTACCAAAGGGCAGTTTGGCGGTACCCTAAGTTGGCTTGCTGCAGATGGAAAAGATGAAGAACAAACCGATGGTATTGGCGCAACCGAATCTATCAAACTAATGAACCAGATGAAAGATAAACCCTTCTTCCTTGCGGTGGGCCTTTATCGCCCACATACGCCCTATGTTGCACCCAAGAAATATTTTGAACTCTACCCGCTCGATAAAATCACCCTTCCCGTGGTTGCTGCGGATCATAAGAAGGGTGTGCCCGATGCTGCTTTTCTCAGCTTCAAAAAAGAAGAGGAACAGCTTACAGATGAACTGCGCAAAAAAGCAACTCAAGCCTATCTTGCGAGTATCAGCTTTATGGATGCGCAGGTGGGTAGAATCATCAATGAACTCGATCGCCTAAAACTTGCTGATGATACAATCATCGTTTTTACTTCTGATCATGGCTACCATATGGGCGAACATGGTTTATGGCAAAAGCGAAGTATTTTCGAAGAGTCGGCCCGTGTTCCCTTGATCATGGTTGCGCCCAAGTCTAAAACCACTAATGTTAGTTCCCCACGCACAGTGGAAATGCTGGATATCTACCCTACCCTGGCTGATCTTTGCGAGCTGAAGTATCCTGATTACCTCGATGGTAAAAGCTTGAAACCTTTGCTGGAAGATCCTAAAGCGCTGTGGAACCGCCCTGCAATCACTCAAACAGTGTTGGGTAAAAACATCAATGGTTACACGATTCGAAGCGAACGCTATCGCTATACCGAATGGAATCAAGGCAAAGAGGGTGTGCAGCTTTACGATCATGATGCAGACCCGAAGGAGCTGAAGAATCTCGCAAACGATCCTGCACATAGGGGTACGGTTGCAGAGCTTTCAATACTTATGAAACAGCGACTAGGGAAATAATCCCAGAGTTTTCCATATTCTATGAGCAGGTTCTTTTTGTAATCAGACTTTGGAAATATTGAAATGAATCAGGTAGGTTTCGTAGGATGGCGTGGCATGGTGGGATCGGTGCTGATGCAGCGCATGGTCGAAGAAAAAGACTTCGATCTGATCGAGCCTGTCTATTTTTCAACCTCTTCTGCAGGGGGTAAAGCCCCTGTCTATGCAGGAAAAGAATCCCCCAATCTTAAAGATGCCTCGGATATCGAATCCCTCGCCAAGCTTGATATCATTCTATCTTGCCAGGGCGGTGACTATACCAAAGAGGTTTTCCCAAAGCTTCGTGCCAGGGGTTGGCAAGGCCATTGGATCGACGCTGCTTCTACCTTACGCATGAATGATGATGCAGTCATTATTTTGGATCCGGTAAATAGGCCAGTGATTGATGCTGCACTTTCCAAGGGTATCAAAAACTGGATCGGTGGTAATTGCACGGTATCTTTGATGTTGATGGGGTTGGCGGGGCTTTTTAAAGCCAACCTTATTGAGTGGGTTAGTGCAATGACTTATCAGGCTGCTTCGGGTGCAGGCGCACAGAATATGCGAGAACTGTTGTTGCAAATGGGCGCTTTACATGATGCTGTCAAGCATGAACTTGCAGACCCTGCATCAGCAATTCTTGAAATTGATCGCAAGGTTGCAAGCACCATCCGCTCTCAGGAACTTCCCACGAATAATTTCAGGGGCGTTCCTCTTGCGGGCAGTTTGATTCCTTGGATTGATGTTCCCTATGAACATGGGCAATCCAAAGAAGAGTGGAAGGGCGGGGCTGAGTGTAACAAGATTCTTGGCTTGCCTGCCTTTCGCACACCGGGTTCCATTCCCATCGATGGTATTTGCGTTCGCATCAGCTCTATGCGTTGCCATTCGCAAGGTTTGACTATCAAGTTGAAAAAGGATATTCCTCTAGAAGAAATTAATGCAATTATCGCTTCGGGCAACACTTGGGTAAAAGTTATTCCCAATGAAAGAGAAGCTTCTGAAAAAGGATTGACACCCGCAGCGGTAACAGGAACCTTGAGCATCCCTATAGGCCGATTGCACAAACTTGCCATGGGGCCTGAATATTTGGGTGCATTCACTTGTGGCGATCAGTTGTTATGGGGTGCAGCAGAGCCTTTGCGCAGAATGCTTCGCATCATCCTTGAAAAATAAGCTCATCCTTGCAGAAGGTTTAAGCTGCCTAGGGAGTAGGTATAAAAGAGGCAGATGATCAATTCGCCTAAAGCCACTGCGAGAATGAATCTTAGAAAATTCATGCGTGCGGTGCCCGCAATGTAGCAGACAAGATCCGTGGGTGCGAGTGGGAAGAAGGCCCATAAGACGACGAATAAAAACCCCCAAGGGCTGTTGATTTTTGTTGTAATGCGATTGACTCTTTCAGGTGCAATCTTTTCAAAGTAGCTGTCAAATCCAAGAAATTCAGAAAGATAGTAGAGCAGAGTTGCGGAAAATAATATCCCACCCAAGCTGATCAGCAGCACGATTATTTTATTCTCAGGAAATAGCAAGACCCCTGCGATTACAAAGGGCGTGCTAGGAATCAGAGTGAATCCGCGCAGAAAACTTATCATAAAATATGCTAGTAGTAAGTGGCCCTCAAACCGCCTGACAAAGTCGGTGATGTGCTTTGGTGTGAAGTCGTCGGTGTGCGAAACATAGTAACCAAGACAGCCTATCAGGAAGAGCAACCAACCCAATAGAAAGATTTTTTTCGCAAGATTCATTGTCACAATTACCCTGTGAAGAGTTTTGATAACTTCATTTAACTATGGGAGGTGGGTAATTGGAACTCTAAACTTGAAAGGATATTTTGCCATGCCTGATCGCTTTGGGAAAAATACAGGCGGGCCTCATAAGGTTTTGATGGGTGAAAAGATTAAAGTGATGCAATAAAAAGAGCCCGGGACTTTTAATCCCCGGACTCTTTTAAATCTGAACTATCGTCTTCTTACTTCTTAGCGCCTTTGGCAGCAGGAGCAGCCTTGGCAGCAGGAGCAGCTTTGGCAGCAGGAGCGGCCTTGGCAGCAGGTGCAGGAGCTTTGCCAGCAGGAGCGCCTTTGCCAGCAGGTGCAGTTCCGGGTGTCTTCTTAGAAACTTTGGGGCCCTTTTTCTTGACTTCCATTATAGCGGGGGGGATCCCAAGTTTTGTGTCATACGCTTTCAGCAATTTGGCTTTGCGTATCTTGGTGCGTTTTTTCCAAGCGGTTGTTCTGGGTCTTGAGGCTGGCATGATTCATCTCCTTTTGTTTACTCCCGATGCTTTCAAACATCGGCCTATCTTTGCTTACAGTAGCTTTTTATAGCAATTTGAGACTTTTCGGGTAAGACAGCTTTTGCTCTGATCCCAGTTTTCATCGTATTTCATTGTTATTTTCGCTTTTATGCAGCTTTTTATGGCCCAACCTTTTCTCTTTTTTTACCTCTTGTTCAATATTTTTACCCTTCCTTAACTTCTTTTGTGTAATTTATCACCATGGTGATATCCTCTTTTTGTCTTCTACACTCTTTCCCAACTACTTAGAATTATCATGAAATTATCAACCTTTGCGTTTGCTTGTTGCACAATTTTTTTAGTGGGCGCTCCCCTTCATGCTGCCAAGGCTCCGAACATTATTCTTTTCCTCGCAGATGATCTGGGCTGGGGAGATCTTGCCTGCTTTGGTAATAAACTTTGCAAAACCCCAAACCTTGATGCCTTTGCAAAGCAAGGC
>Ga0209597_1001721_pt1 | contig 14202 bp, 12 predicted proteins | sample M_140625_MF_Meta_FD_187316 | JGI IMG/M metagenome (GOLD analysis project Ga0209597, IMG submission 187316) | Freshwater microbial communities from Lake Montjoie, Canada to study carbon cycling - M_140625_MF_MetaG (SPAdes) (version 2) | ecosystem: Environmental > Aquatic > Freshwater > Lake...
TTATAAAAAAAATACATCTTATTAATGATCTAAAAATTATTGCCCTGAACGATTTTCTCTACGAACTCGAGCAACCTAGGTGTTGCCTTGGGAGTCGAAATTTCAGCTATATTGCTTCCTATGGTAATAGGAAATAAACGGAAGTATATCTTTAATAACAACAAAAAACAAAAATATTATGTTTAACTTAAAAAATAAAAAAGTTCTCGTCACCGGCGGAGCATCCGGCATCGGTGCAGCTATCGTGGAAACTTTTGCCCGCGCGGGCGCTTCAGTCTGGATTGCCGACCGCGACGAGGAAAACGGCCAGAAGTTGGCTAAGACCATTGGTGGGACGTTTCTGTCGCTGGATGTGGCGAGCGAAGCGGATTTCCTTCGTGCTGCAGAGTCGGTCGGCACGCTGGATGTTTTAGCCAACATTGCGGGTATCGGCCATGTCGGTAGTTTGCTGAACACCGCAGCGGCAGATCTGGACAGGCTTTTTGAGGTGAATGTGCGCGGTGTTTTCAACGGCTGCAAAGCTTTCGTGCCGGCCATGCTGGAACGCCAATCCGGCAGCGTTATCAATATGGCATCCGTCGGTGGAGTCATAGCCATACGCGAACGGCTCGCTTACACGACTTCAAAATTTGCCGTTGTCGGACTGACCAAGGCCCTCGCGCTGGATCATTCGCATACTGGTGTCCGCTTCAATTGCATTTGCCCGGGCCGTGTCGAGACTCCGTTTGTCATGGCGCGTTTGCAGGAATATCCTGATCCCGACAAAGCCTATCGCGAGATGGCCTCCACGCAGTTGAACGGCCGGATGTTGAAGCCGGAGGAAATCGCCGCTGCCGCTCTCTATCTCGCAGCGGACGAAAGCGCGATGGTCACGGGCAGCACCATGATACTGGATGGAGGCTGGAGCATCGGAAAATAAGTCACCATGTTTACGAAAAGACCACCAGAGCAAATTAAAAACATGACTGATAAAATCCCTCGGTCGCGTTGTGGGACCAAAGACGAGGCCTCTTTCACCACAGGATTTACTTTCGACCTCTCCGGAGGCCGTGCCACCTACTGATTTTTACAAACCATGAACATCATACGATACCAAGACCCACAGGGAGCCATTCATTTCGGCTCGCAAAAATCCGACAAGTCCACCGTGCGTTGCACCGGAGAGCTCTATGCCGGACTCCAGGAAACCACCGAGCCGGCCGAAATTGCCAAACTGCTTGCGCCATTCGAGCCCAGCCAGATTCTCTGCATCGGGCTCAATTACCGCCACCATGCCGAAGAATCCGGCATGAAAGCTCCGGAACGCCCTGTCCTTTTCACAAAAGGAATCAATACCGTGCAGAATCCCGGCGACCCGATCGAAATCCCCGTGCGCGCCGCCAGCCAGGAAGTCGACTACGAGTGCGAACTCGCCGTTGTCATCGGCAAGCCCTGCAAAAATGTGACCGCCGCCGATGCCCTCTCGTATGTGCTCGGCTACACTTGTGCGAACGATGTCTCCGCCCGCGACTGGCAGCTCAAGTGGGGTGGGGGACAATGGTGCAAGGGCAAGACCTTCGACACCTTCTCGCCACTCGGCCCGCGCCTCGTAACCACTGATGAGATTACCGATCCCCAAACGCTTGGCATCCGCACCATCCTCAACGGCGAAACCGTTCAGGACTGGAACACCAATGATATGATTTTCAGCGTGGCACAGATCATCGAATTTCTCAGCGCCAGCAACACCTTGCCACCCGGCACGGTCATCCTAACTGGAACCCCGCATGGCGTGGGTATGGCAGCCAAGCCTCCTCGCTGGCTCAAAGATGGCGATCAAGTCACCATCGAAATCGACCGCATCGGCAAGCTGACCAATCCCGTGATCCTCGAAAAAGTCTGAGACCAAAAGCTGAATGCTTTTGGACTCACCTGTAGCGGCGGTCTATGACCGCCGATGGTTAACGACTCCGGCGCGCTAAAGTTCAAAACCTAATAGATATTGGTATGAGCCCCCCAACAGGGGCTCTCAAAGAGACAGTTCCATAATCATTCCCGAGGCTGGATACGCAGCGTAAACTTCTTCGCTCCAGCCTTGTGGAGATGACCGTGCATCAGAATCAAAAATTCCGGCAATCGCATAACCGACAAGTAAAAGCTAAGAGATTGTCAGTAATAGATCCCTTTTCATTTTTAAAAAATTTGTCTATCTCTTGGTTCATGCAAACGCCTCCCAGTTTCCGCACACGGCGTGAAGGTGGAGCCTTATGAAGTTGCGATTAACCCCGTTGCAGGCAAAGGTTGTTCGGGCGGGTGGATTAAGCCTATTGAAGCCCGGTGTGGAGCTTCCCTCCGAGCGGGTTCTTGCGGAAGCCAGCGGATTAGGTCGAGCCCCAGTGCGAGGCATGCTGGCGACCATGCAGAAGGACGGCATAGTCGCTCGCTCCTCGCGCGGATGGATACTCAGGAAGGCGATGCCCGAAATAATGCCTGCCGAAGAGGGATCGAGGCGGCAGATTGCAAAAGATTTTCTTCTGGCGGAATTGGGCAGCGGGCGGTTGCGGCCCGGCGATCAAATCTCGGAGCTGGCATTGGCGAAAAAAATCGGTGTGTCTACAGTTTCCATGCGGGAAGCCCTTCTGGAAATCATGCCGCTGGGCTTGTTGACAAAAAAGGAGCGGCAGAAGTGGGAGGTTGCGACATTCACCAACGAGCACATCTCAGAGATGCGGGAGTTCCGCGAAATGGTCGAAGTTTTTTGCTTGAGAAAGCTTCTCACAAATGGGCTCACCGCAGAGCGGCGAAACGCATTTGAGGCCCTCAGAGCCGAGTCCGAAAAACTAATCAAGATACGGCGTCCGGCGAACCTGGAAATCCTGAGCGCGGATCTTGCCTTCCACCGGCTTCTGCTGGAAGCAACAGGCAGCTCGCTTCTCAAAGAACGAGCCGGATTCATCTACCTCATCATCGAGTTCCAGCTCGTGAGCCCATTCTACTCAGTCGAGAATGGCAAAATGGGGCTGGCTCAGCATCTCCAGATCATCGCAGCGATTCTGCGTGAGGACCTCCCTTCCGCTCAACAATTCCTGATCGAGCACCTGCGCACCGCCGAACAGCTCTTCTGTGCTATCGTGAGTCAAATCCGGTAAGCAGGGGTTTGATTGTTAAAATGATGCTTTGAGCAATAAAAACCACCGCCTTGCCCGAGCTTTCCATCGCGGTTTAGCCCAAGTTTCGCATGGCCGAGCGGAGACCCTCATAAAACCTAAGGGAGCGTTCCAATCTCTTTACACTGGGATTTCGGTTTTTCTGGGAAAAGCGGATTCCCAGTCGATGTCGAGGACTTTGGTAAGAGAGGTGCGCTGTGACCAATCGATCAAAGCCCATTCGTTCAGAATTTTGAGAAAATTAGCTTAGGGTGAAGTTGGTAAGATGCTTTGCGGAGCGAAAACCGGAGACAGCCTTTCTCGGAACGGGGCACTCCATGTCGAAATCGCGACTTCTTAGATTACTTGAAACAATACAGTGAAAAGCTTGTAAAAAGACGAAATGTAAATAATATAGTGACATGGGAGTTACGCAAACGAAGATCAGCCAAGAGGTAGGCGTCTCTCGCTCAGCTGTGAGTCATGTGCTCAACGGTAGGACTCACATGGTGAGCGCAGAGACCTGCAAGCGTATACTTAAAGCATTAGATGATAATGGATATCACAAGAATGCATTGGTGCGTGCACTTCGGGCAAACCGCACTCACGTTGTTGGAATCGTGGTGCCCAATGCGGGGTTTCATTTTTATAGTGAAATCGTCAGAGCGGCGGAGCAGGAGGCCGGAGACCATGGTTTTCAATGCTTTCTTTGCCAGAATCACTGTGAATCCGGACACATCGAAAAGGAAATAAACGCTCTTCGTGAATACCGTGTCGATGGGATCATGATTGTTACGACCAGCTCTATGGCCAGCCCTTTGGCTTATCGGTCTCTGAAGCAGCATAAAGTTCCTTTTGTGGTGGTGGATGTGCCGACTGAAAGCGTCAAGACCCACTTTGTCGGGAGCGACAATTTTGAAGCTGGACGCGTAGCCACAGAACATCTCTTGAAGTTAGGGCATCGTCGAATTGCCTTCCTCAAGGGATATCACGAGAACCCCGGGGCCCAGGAACGCTTAAAAGGCTACATGAATGCTTTGCTCGAATTCGGGATTAGCGTGGATGACGATCTGATGACCGGGGACGGCTTCGAATTTGAATCCGGCCAGCGTGCTATTTCGACTCTTCTCGACCGACACATTTCCTTCAGCGCTCTGATCACTTCTTCGGATTTCGCCGCGTTGGGGGCAGTCCAAGAGTTGGGCCGAAGGGGGCTTCGAGTGCCCGACGATATTTCCCTGATCGGATGTGGTAACCTAGATTTCTCGGCCATGGTGACCCCGACGCTGACAACCATTGACCAGCATCCGCTGCAATTGGGGCGCCAGGCGATGCACTTGCTGGTAGACCAGATCGAAGGTAGGGCAAAAGCTTCGCAGAAAATCCTGGTGAAGCCGGATTTGGTTGCTAGGGAAAGCACGTCCTCTCCATTCCAAAAAAGCGTTTTTTTGGACAGCATCCCACATTCGGATCGGCTTACCAAGAGCTACGCTGTGTGAGAAATCCCCCCAAAAAAAACGCTGTGATCAAAAGCAGGGAGGTTAAGGGAGAAAAGGCGTCTCGCCTTTTGAGAGACTGGCATCGCAAGCGGAGCTAGAACCCATGCGGGGGAACACGATATGGTCGAGCTTTTCAGCTATGAGCAGTGTGTGCCCAAGATGCCCGGATTGCCAACCTGAGAGCTCCTGGCTTTACTCGGCGGGCTTCTTTTTGGCGGGGGTGAGAAATTGGGCGACTTGTGGCTGTTGTGCGAGTCATTGACGAGTTGTTCTTCGAGGGCGCGCACGGGCGCGATGAGAGAGTCTCTTCGTTGGCTGCAAAACAGGATTGAGCGGAGCGAAGGATGGCGTTGATTTCACTGCGTTTCATAGGGAGTTTTTGTAGAGAAAGGTTAAATCGAGTTTTACAGGAACACGATGTCCTGCGGCAGAAAGAAGAGTCACTCCACTCGAGTCTGGAATGATCTTTTTGACCCGCTCAAAATCACGCGGGATCGCAGCGACGGCCATGATGTAGTTGATGACGGTCGGTTTTTTGAGTTCGAACTTTGTAAAGGTTTTGAACCCCTCGCTGTTGATGGGATTTGGCTTTTCGGCGGGTGAGATGCCGAGAAAAAAATAGGTTGTCACATCCTCGAGGCCCATGACATTCACATGTCGGCCGTTCCATGGCGCGTAGTGACGGCCGCCATTGGAGATCCAAATAACCGTGCTCTGCAGCACGCGGGGATCCTTGAGCGAGAACCACACATAGCCTTCCTTCGGAAAGGCCGCTGCGGTCCATGCAAAATCCGGCCGGTCTTGATGGACTATTTGCACGATGTCCTCGAATCCCCTGCGGGCCGGATATCTGCTGAGGTCGGTGTATCCGCCCTGCACGAGTGGGACGCGATCCAAGCGCTTGAAGGTGGCCGATGGTTTCAAGCAATTGTAACCTCCGCGCGCGGGCTCTTCGAACGCCCCGGGAAATGTCCACCCTCCCGCCATGCGACTGGTGCTGATATGGCCGCTGCCTTCCTCATCGGGAAATTTCAGCGTCGCATGGTGGCCCAAAGTCATATTACCCTTCATGCCACTGAGCACATGCTTGGAGTAAATCGCCGTCTCACCATTTTTCAGGCTGAGGAATTTGTCCACATGTCCGGCGCGCACTTTGGTGTCCAGCGAGAGGTGGAGATGAGAGCCAGCATTGTCACGTTTCAGCGATTCGAAATGCCAGTTGGCGTTAGCGGTTTCGCCGTGCGGTGGATGCGACTCGCCGCGGTAGGGTTGCTTATCCGCCCCGAATGGGGAGCAGAAAAAATCTCCGCGTAGAGCCTGCAGGATTGGAGGTGTGCCCGCTTCCATCTTTTCCTCTGCCCATGGGGCCACGGAAAATGGCGTAACCTGCTTCGATCCCAGTCGAAAGGTGACCGGAGCCAAGTGACCGCCAAGCCGAGTGACGGCCGCACTCACGGTGTCGGAGGAAAACTTCCAAGATGGCTGGCCCTTAATGAGTGCGGTTTTCACAGGCGTGGGGGATTTAGATGATAAGAGAGCTTTTGGTTTCATGGGATTTTAGTCTCAAAGAGTTCGTGGCTGCGAACTGCTTCTTCGGAGGTCACGCAGCCGAATCGGTAATCCAACTATCCTGCGCGTTTTGCTATGTAAGCCGTCACATTTGCAGGAAGCAATCCGAGAAGTCAGAGTTGTTCCTTGCAGCGCGGGAAGGTCCAGAGCGTCTTGGGCTCCTTGGTCATGAATTTCACGCCGCCATCGGCGTCGAGGACTTTAATGAACCGTATGTTCATCTCGCGAGGGGCAAGGCGTTTCATTTCGAAACTGACAGGGGCTTTCGCTGCTTTCGATTTTCACTTGGGCGTGCAGCATCGCGTGGTCGTAGGAGGACATGGTGAGTTCTTGAATAGGCTACCACCCGTTCTCACCGTGATAATCCACAAACTGACAAACATCAAGTTTCCGTTCCCATGCTGGGTTTTTAGTGATGAGGGAATGAGGCCTTTATAGGATCTTTGCGAGCTCCACCTGAGTTAGCCCCCTTTTTTTGCGAATCTGCTTCAGGAGCCCAGAAATCGGATTATCCCCTTGCTATATCTCTAGGCCAACAAAAGCGTTGTGGTCAGCGCGCTTCCACGACGCCAAACCAAACAGCGCACAGGCGACCTGACGGCCGAGACGGTCGTGGTTCCAATCTGGATGAGCCTGCAGAAGTCTGCAAATCCATTCGATGTTCGAACCTTTCAGCTTTCGCCATGGAATAACCATCCAACTTGCCACCGGGCCAATGAAAATGAGGAGTAAAATCCGTGCAGAAAAAATACCGCTTTTATTTAGAAAATAAGCTTGCTTGGAAATAACCGACTTTAATAAAATTTATAAGCATCTACTTGATTTTTTTTTAAAAATCACATAAGATAGTTATCCAAATTTATTCCATTGCGACCGGCACAAAAACGGCCTGTCGAAATGTGTTTCCAAACCATACCGAAGACGATCGGCATCCCAGCCTCCTTAAAATTCTGAACCAACTCTTCAAGAGATGACGAATATTCATCACAACAAATTTTCGGTTGGCACCCTGACCTATGACAAGCGGGCGCTGTGGTTACTCTTCTTCTGGTTGATGTGGAATGACTTTTCGATCACCTTGCTCGAGCAGGTGACCAAGCTGACCGGGATCTTGATGCGGGATCGCGGGGCATCCTACACCCTCATGGCAACATTTGGAACCATTGGCGGCTTGCTCGGAATGTGGATCAATCCGGTATTCAGCACATGGTCCGACCGCCTGCGCACGCGTTTCGGAAGGCGGCGACCGATCCTGCTCATCGCTACGCCACTCTTTGCCGTCAGCCTGTGCGCGATCGCCTTCATGCCGGACCTCTATCATTTTTTGATGAGTTTTGATTTCGCGGCGGCGATCCTGAACCGTATCCCGGTCAATGGGGAGATTCTATTTATCGGCGTGGCCAGCATCTTGAACGGGATGTTCAACGCCGTGGTGCTTGCGATCTTCACCTACTTCTACTGGGATGTCGTCCCGGAAATTGTGCTGAGCCGGTTCAATTCCTTGGCAAAAATCGTTACAGTCGGCGCGGGCTTGGTCTGGAACTTTTTTGTGGTCGGCTATGCGGAGCACCACACAAAGACCGTTTATCTCGGAGTCTCTGTCTTCTGTTTGTCCGTGTATATGATCTCGGTCTGGAAGGTGAAGGAGGGGGAATACCCGGCGCCGGAGGCCAGGAAAACCACCAGCGTTCTGGAGCCGATCTTAGATTATTTTAAAGATTGCTTCAGCAAGCCGTATTACCTCTGGATTTTTCTCGGCACACTGTTTTTCCAATTGGGCCAAGCGGGAATTAACTTTCAGCTATTTTATCTCCGCTACGACCTGGGAATGGATCTGACAACCACCGGATGGATCGATGGGGTTGGGCTCACAACGACAGTCGTTTTTGGATTGCTGCTGGGCTACTCGACCGGATCCCTGATCGATCGATTGAAGCCGATCCGAGTGGTCCCGGTCACCTTCTTTATCTGGGCGTTGCTGGCTTTGATCTCCTTCTTCGTCGTTCGCGACAAGCTCTCGGCAGCCTTCATGGCCTCGCTTATCAACATCAACCTTTTCGCGTTCGGAGTCGCTCTGGGTGCTGTCACGGTGGAGTTGTTTCCGAGGGAAAAGCTCGGCCAGTTCTGCTCCGCTCAGGCGTTCTTCTACCAGACGATCATCATGGTTCTGAACCCTCTGCTCATCTCCCCGTTTTTCGATTGGTTAAAATTTAACCGCGGCGGGTATCTCTGGTCGGCATTTTTTTACCTCTTGGCCGGTATCGTCACCGTGAAAGTCTATTTCAACTGGAAACGAAAACAGGAGGACGAGCTTTCTGTGCGTAGCGTGGCCTCGGCTGAGCCCACGAGTCTCTAATAACCAACTAGTAAAATCCTACTGATATATCTTTATGAAACAAAACACCATTCAGGCCATCGTCTTCGAAGGCGTTGGAAAAATCACCACTTCGGAATTTCAACTCGGACCGTGTGGCGACCAGGAGATCGTCGTGCGCACGCTTTACACCATGGTCTCCACCGGCACCGAGTTGCGCGTGCTCGGGGGCCACTACGGCGCCTCGGAAAATTTCCCCCTCATTCCCGGCTATGCAGTGATCGGGGAAGTCACCGCCGTTGGGGCGGAGGTGAAGGGATATCGCGTCGGCGATCTGATCAGCGGGCGCAACCCGCGTGCGGTCCCGGGGATCAAGTCCCAGTGGGGCGGCCAAGCCAGCCAGCATGTTTATGTCACGACCGGCGAGGATCGGCCTGTGGTGCTCCCTCGCGGCGCGAACCCGCTCGATTATGTCATCACCGAAGTTTCTGCGATCAGCTACCGCGGGGTGCAGGCGGCGAACCCAAAGCCCGGCGAGACGGCGGTGGTGCTCGGGCAGGGCGTCATTGGGGCATTTTGCGCGGCATGGCTGCACGCGCGCGGTTGCCGCGTTATCGTGGCAGATCTGGAGGCGAAGCGCTTGGAACGCGCCTTGGCGTGGGGAGCGGCGGCGGCGGTCAACATCGCCGACGGAAATGCGGCGGAGCGAATTCTGACACTCTGCGACGGCGGGGCCGACATCGTGGTGGAAAGCTCGGGGACGTCTCCCGGCGCCAAGCTGGCGTGCCAGTTGGTGCGGCGCAGACCGCAGGCATTCAGCGGGGAGTATCGGGTCGAGCCGATTTCGTTCTACGCCGGCCAGTGGTCGCGCCTGGTCTTTCAGGCAAACTATCTGGAGGAGATTTCTATCAATCCGTTTGGCTTTTTTGCGGGAGAAGGGCTCACCGTCCTCACGCCGGCCGACCACGGCATCGAGGACAGGCAGAGCGTGGTGGAAGAAATTCGTCGGGGCGTCATTCGCGCTTCGGATTTTGTGGGGCGGGTGGTGCCGTTCACGGACGCACCGCAAGCCTATTCCGGGCTCCGCGATGATAAAAATAACAACTTCTCGCTGGTCTTCGATTGGACGAACGCCTGAAAGGATACACGATGAAAACAGAAGCGATTATTGTCGGGGCTGATCATGTGGCGCGTTTGGAGCCGATTGATCTGCCGGAATTGACAGAAACGCGGGTGCTGGTCGAGACGCTGATCAGCGGCATCAGTTGCGGCACCGAGGGGGACTGCACGAGCGGGCGGGCGGCTTACATGCCGCGTCCGTTCGTGACCGGATACCAAGCGGTCGGCAAGGTGTTGAAGGTGGGAAGTCTCGTGCGCGACCTGGGGGTCGGCGATCTCGTTTTCACCAATGGCGGCGGGCTCTGGGGCATCACGCATCTGGCTGGCGGCAGCCACGCCCGGCAGTCGGTCGCGGAGGCGGCCGATGTGGTAAAGCTCTCGCCGCGGACGCCGTCGCTCAAGACCGCAGCCTATGCGGCTCTGGCAGCGGTTGGCATGGATGGCATCGCGCGAATGAAAGTCGCCCCAGGGCTGGTTCTTGGGGTGTTCGGGCTGGGCATGCTCGGTCAGTTGGCCGGCAAGCTCGGCCAGCTCGATGGCCTCCGTGTCATCGGGGTGAACCGTTCGGAGTGGAAGCGCGATGCAGCGAAGGCTATGGGCTTCGATGCCGTTTGCGCCCCGACGGAGGGTGAGATCAGAGAGGCCGTTGAGAAGCTGGGATTCGGCCCCATGAAATTTGCGGTGGACACGACTGGCAACCAGCAAATCTTTGACTTGGCGCTGGCCACGCTCGGGCCATGGAGCGAGTTGAGCCTCTCGGGCTACTATCCGGACAAGTTTGTCGTCAACTGGGACACATGCCACGGCAAACAAATGAGCATCCACAACCCGGTCGGCTTCGGCACACAAGTGCCGAAGGTGCTCCGGCACGTCGAGGACGGCGGACTGAACGCAGAGCCGCTGATCCGCCACACGGTCGCCCTTTCGCAGATCACCGATTTCTACGCCGACCTCGTCAAGAATCACGGTCGGTATCTCGGGGCGATCATCGACTGGAGTGCTGAATGAAATCCTACTGTCACCTCTACGGTCAACTCGGACAGACCGCCGACCGTTTCGCCTCTGAGCTGGATCATCTGCGATAAGTCAAAAATTTCATTATGCAAAAAAACTTAAATATCGAAGAGCTGAGTTCCCGCGAGATCGCGGATTTGATTTCCTCGGGGTGGACCACGGTGATTGTGCCTCTGGGTGCGACAGAGCAGCACGGCCCGGCATTGCCTTTGTTGGTGGACAATGCTCATGGGTGCGAAACGGCGTTACGGGCCGCACGGTTGTTGGGCAAAACGCTGGTCGGGCCGGTGATGACGCTGGGGCATTCGCCGGAACACGCGGCATTTCCGGGCACGGTTTCACTGTCGCGGACTACAGTGTCCGGCATTTTACACGACATTGCGGAAAGCCACATGCGGAGCGGATTCAAGCTGGTGTATTTTTGGGTTGCCCACGGCGGAAATTTTTCGATTTTGCAAGAAGTGTTGCGGGAGATCGAAGGCAAGTGGCCGGGGTGCCGGATCAGCGGGCTGCGGGAGATAAAAAACTATATCAACCAGACATGGGACAAGGTGCCGTTGGAGCGGGGGGTTCCGCTCGCGCAGTCGGGTTCGCATGCGGGGGAGTTCGAGACATCCATGATGCTGGCCATGCGCCCGGAACTTGTGCGGATGGACAAGGCGGAGGCGGGGAACGCCGCGCCATTCGATACGCTTTGCGAGGAAATGATGCGCGATGGCATGGAGTCGGTTTCAGTCAACGGTGTTCTGGGCGACCAGCGTGGGGCTGATGCGGAACGCGGGGACTTTTATCTCGATACGCTGGCGGAATATCTCGCTACGGAGGTTCGCAAGGAATTATGAAACAATACTCATTGGCATTTGTGGGAGTGGGGCGTGTGGCGGACGTGCATTACGCGGCACTTCAGGCGGCGGGATCTCGGGCCCGGTTGGCGGCGGTGTGCGACGTGCGGCTGCAGGCGGTTGAGCAACGAAGTCAGCAGTGGGGGGTGCCGGGATTTGTCTCGTTTGAGGAATTGCTGAAAACGGTCGAGGTGGACGCGGTTTGCATCTTTTTACCCCATGATTTGCATGTGGAGTTTGTCACGCTTGCCGCCCGCGCCGGGAAGGCGATATTTTTGGAAAAGCCGATCTCCGCAACGTTGGAAGAGGCGGAGCAGATCAACAGCGTCTGTCGGATGGCTGGGGTGCAGTTGATGGTTGCGCACAACGGATTGTTCCATCCCGCTTTCGAGCGCATGGTCGCCCTGATACGGGAGGGGTTCATCGGGCGGCCTTTGTTCGCACAGGCGAAGTCCACTCAGTGGCTGGATTTCCGGCCATGGGATTTCCGGCTCAGCCGGGAGAAGACCGGAGGAGGGGTCTGGATCGATTGCGCGGGGCACCTGATCTATCGCTTGCGGGAAATCTTCGGGGAGGCTTCCGATGTGTGCGGGATGACCGGCCACCTCGTGCGCAAGGAAATGGAGGGCGAGGACTTCGCCTCCGCCATCCTGCGATACCAATCCGGGGCGATGGCGCAGGTCACGGTGAGCTACGGCATCAAGCTGCCCGGCTACGAGCACGACTGGCCGCAGGGTTGCGAGCAATCCATCATGATATCCGGGGACCTTGGGGCGGTGGAATACAGTATCTGTCCGCGTCCCGGATTGCGCTTGTTCAGCGAGGTGGATGGAGGGCGCTCGCCCGCCCTGCAGGGATGGATCGAACAGACGCCACCCGAGCCCTTCGAGGAAAGCTTCGTGAGGCAGATGGCGCATTTTCTCGATTGCCTGGAGAGTAAGAAGGATTCGCGGGTGACCGGGAAGGATGCCATCGAAACCCTCAAGGTGTTGCTGGCACTTTACGCCAAGAATCCCGAGTTGGATGCTCCAGATTCACCGATACTGAAGCCGCTTTGCTGAAACCATGCGTTACCAAAATGTCATCAAGTGCTTCAGAAAAGCTGGGCTGCCGGTGAGGGAAATCGTTTCCCCATCGGGAGGGAGGGCGGCGGTGACGACGACCGGAGGCGCACTCGTTGGGATGTGTGTGGAAGAGGAAAATATCCCCTACGTCAATGAGGCCATCGCCGAGCCGGGCTGGCTGCGTGGGAAAAACTCCAGCCAGATCGGGGGACTGCGCCTGTGGTTCGCGCCTGAATATGCCTACTTCTGGAAAGGGGAGCCCGATGCGCGCACCTTAGCCAACTATAACGTGCAGGGAGAATGCGATCCGGGTTCCTATGCCATCACACACGCCGATGCGGGCAGCGTGCGGATGGAGATGACGGCCACGCTCCAGGACTTCCGCGATGGGAAAAAGGTGAAGTTTTCTGTGGAGCGAGTGATCAGTGCGGCAGCGCCACCGGTCGAGCTCGGGAGCTTGGGCTACATGGGAGTTCGACTCCAGCACCGCCTGGAAATCCTGCGCGCCCCATCGGGCAAGCGCGTGGACCTATGGCATCTTCTTCAGATGCCGGCGGGCAGCAGCCTGCTGGTTCCTACTCGCGGACCGGCTAAGCCGCTCATCTACTTCAACGCTTTTGGGCACAACGATTGGCAGGCGGAAAAAGACGCCCTGAGGTGGAACTACCGGGGGACGGATATCGCCAAGCTCGGGTTGGATATCTCCCAGGTCACGGGACGGGCAGGAGTTCTACGACCGCTGCCGGACGGCCGTTTCGCGGCTATGATCTGGCAGTTCCCCGTATCCCCCGGAATGGCATATGTCGATGGCCCCTCGGAAGCGCTGGCCCACAACCAGATCCTCCAGGCATGGGATGGGTTCGGCTTCGGGGAGCTGGAGTATCACAGCCCCTCGGCTAGCGCCGGAGATCCAATCTACGCGGAGCACTCGCTTCTGTGGTGCTTCTGCGGCTCGCTCAAACAAATTAACCGTGTCGCGCTCGAACTGCTCGGCAGAACGTGGACATCCTAAAAACTCTATGAAAATAACTAAAGTCGAAACATTCCTTCTACACGTTCCTGTGACGGGTAGCCTCATTGCAGACAGCGCCCACCGCATCACCCACTGGGGTGTGCCTGGGGTCATCCTTCACACCGAAAGCGGCTTGCGCGGCTACGGATATACAGGGACCCATGCCCATCTGCCGACCGACCGACTGATTACGGATTGTATCGAGCATACCTACGGGCAGCTCTTGCTCGGAGAGGATGCGAACGACGTGCAGGGGCTCTGGCGAAAACTCTACCATTTCCCTCCTGCGCAGTGGGTCGGCCGCAGCGGGATCACCCAATTGGCCCTGGCGGCGGTGGACATCGCGCTCTGGGATTTGAAGGCTAAGGCGGCGGGGTTGCCGCTCTGGAAGCTCCTCGGTGGGAACCGCCCGGGGGGGATCGAGGCCTACAACACAGACGGGGGATGGCTGAATCTCGGCACCGAACAGGTCGTGGAAAATTGCCGCCGCTTTGTCGGGGAGGGATACCGGGGAGTTAAGATCAAGATTGGTTCGCCGAACCCGAATGATGACCTCCGCCGTATCGAGGCGGTGCGAGCAGCCATCGGCCCGGACATCAAGTTTATGGTAGATGCTAACGGTAAATGGGACCTTCCGACCGCGC
>Ga0209597_1001722_pt1 | contig 14194 bp, 15 predicted proteins | sample M_140625_MF_Meta_FD_187316 | JGI IMG/M metagenome (GOLD analysis project Ga0209597, IMG submission 187316) | Freshwater microbial communities from Lake Montjoie, Canada to study carbon cycling - M_140625_MF_MetaG (SPAdes) (version 2) | ecosystem: Environmental > Aquatic > Freshwater > Lake...
GTCAGATAAAAAATTATGTTAAGGATATTAGTCCTACTACTTACGAAGAATTAAAAATATCAATAGATAATATTATTAAGAATAGAATAAAGAAAGAACATTTAAAAAACTATTTTAAATATTTATTCATACAAGCTAAAAATTATATTGATACTCATTAAAATGTCCCATTATTCAGTGAAAATGGTGTAATATTATAAAATATTAATATTATAAAATATTAATATTATAAAATATTAATATTATAAAATATTTATCTGATATATTATATGAACAATCAATATTTAGTAAATAAGTCTAATTATAGATTTTTAAAACAATATGGCGGATTTGATGGAAAGTGTATGAGAGATAAATTTAATGTATTTAGTAATAATTCAGGGCAATGTTATATAAATTCACTACTATCAATATTATTATATTCTGGGTCAAAAAATAAAATACGTTACGGTAATCAAACAGTTAAAGCATCTCCGGGAACAAGAGATATTATTCAAGAAGGTTTATCTAATATTATTAAAAAAAATGAATCAGATCGTGATGAATCTCGAGAATATAAAACATATAAAGAATATTCAGGGAATGATCCAAATAATAAATTTATACCATTTTATATATCTGGTGATAATATTCCTATTTTTATAAAATTGGTGGATAGATTTGTTAATACATTAGCATTAAAATTTTATGATAAATCCCAAGAAAGAAAAATACAAGATTCTATAAATTTATCTACACATCAAAGATTTAGACGCAATAGTACTGAAAATCTTCTTACAATTGAAGATATTATACAAAATATAATTAAATTGGGAATAAAAAATAAATACGATAAAGAAAAAAGACCTGCAGCTAATAAATTGGAACTATTTATTATTATTGAAATAATAAATTATGTATTTATGACTAGTAAAAAATATATTGTTATAGATATATATGATATTAATGATAATATGAATGTTCTAACAAATGATATAATTGATAACTCAATAGGTGTTGTATTCTATACAAAAAATCATGCAATATCTGCATTTACATGCAAGGGAGAACATTGGCTTACTGATGATAATTTTCTAGGTAGTATTCTTGATTGGAAGGAAAAAATAAAAACTATACGTGATAAGCGTAATAAAAAAATGTGGAATATATATAATCTTAATGATGAATATACTGTTGATAATTATCAATATACTGATATTATAGGTTTATATATGTTATCATTAAAAGAAGAGTCAATTGATAGTGATTGGTATACAGAATATAAATTAAAATACATTATACATTCAAATTCTGTTTTAGATTTAAATAGTAATATTGATACATATAGTGATATATCTGTTGCTTACAAATATATAAATTTTACAACATATTTTAATAATTTAGATGATAAATATTATTCAATCAAATATGATTCTGATTTTACATTATTAAATTATGCTATAAATTATGATATGGATAATTTATCTATACTATTGATAGATAAATTACCAGTAGAAATTTTAGTAATACCTGATGTAAATAATAAAACTCCGCTACATTCTGCTTTATATAAGCAAAAAATAGATATTGTAGATAGATTGATAGATAAACTTTCATCTGATAACTGTTCAAAAAAAGATAATTTTGGTAATATGCCGATACATATTGCTATTATGAATAATAATTATAAAATTATTCAAAAACTTATAGATAAATTACCCTACAATGTTCTTAATGTAAAAAATAATAGTGGTGTGGTACCTAGTGATTTTATTAACTTAATAAAATACTTAGCTAATTATGAGATTCAACATCAAAATTTGATGGATAATCAATCAGGTTATAATTCAGGGTTTGATTCAGGGTTTGATTCAGGGTTTGATTCGGATTTTTAATTATAATTATTTTATATAATTTATTATATGACCACACAAACAAAGTATGATTTATTTATTAAATATTGTAATTCTATTTGTAATTTAACAAATATATTGAACAAAACTGTTAAACAAAATAATTATGAACAATTACAAAAAATATTAAGTGATAAACAAAATCAAGATTCTATTCAAAAAATGTTTCAAATATATGAAGAGTATTCGGATATAAAAATATTTAATACAACTACTCCTAGAAAATTTTTATTAGCATGGATGATATATGGTTTTCCACATATAGTATTTGAAACTGATTTCAAAATAGTAGATACATATCCACATAATATTTGGATTAGTTGTAAGAATATGATTGAATATTTTATTAATATATGTGAGAAATCAATATTTGATTCAGAAAATTTTAATAATATTATTACAGATTATATTGAAAATATACAGTTTTTTATTCAAACAGATAAGCAATATATGATAAAAAAATTAGTCTCTGAATACTGTGAGATGGTAGAAACAATAAATTATATATCTGAATCAAAAAAATATGATTCAGAGCAGAAAAAGAATACTATTGAAGTTATCAATATGACAAAAAATAAAATTTTTAAATATTTGAAATTTTATGATAAACAGATAACGCATAATAATCTTGAAAAAGTAGCAAAATTTTCAATAAATCTAAATAAGCAAGTAATCAAGCAATATGAAAAAATTCTTGTAGATGATTTGATGAATAAAAATTTTATATTTTTATCCCAATTGATAGGTGAAATAAAAAATAATCTGATAAATTTTGGTTCTGATAGAGTTGATGTGGAAGAAAAACTTGATACAGAGTTTATCATACAATTGATTCAAACACAAAATATAGAATATCAACATATTGATGCATATGGAGACTATTTGAATCAACAAATAAATAAATTACAAAGTTCTGCAACCATACAAGATACCAATCAGAGGTGGTTAGATATAAATAACAATAAATCTGATTATAATATTTATCAATATATATCAAAAATTATATTTAATACATTATATGAGTTGGAGCAAATAAAGCTTAATATTTGTAGCTTACAAACAATTAGTTCTATTGGTATAAATATATTTAATTTATAATACTAAAAAAAAATATTTATATAATATATGTATCAGAGAAAGTATAGAAAATATACTGAAAAATTGAATCAATTGATAGGTGGAGGAGCTCCTATTAAAATAGGAGATAATGATTCTTTATTACAATTTATTCGAGAAAGAATAGAAAATAGAACAACAACTGTTAAAAAATATTGTGTGATATTATTTGGTCCACCTGCATCAGGTAAAACACTAGCTAAAAAAATAGCAACCGCTTATATAAATAAATATTATGACCAACAAACTACTTACGAAGAAATAGCTAAATCATTTATTGATTGTAATCTAGATGATATTGTTTATGATATTAAAATTGATACAAAAACTGTTAAAGACACATTGTTACAGATTACAAATGATACATTATTTGGTAATCCATCTCAAGCTATCGCACAATCAGGAGATGCTGTTGCTGCTGCTGATATGCTAAGCAAAATAAGTTTTACATCTAAATCACCAGGTTCTACATCTCAATCACCAATTTTTGCATCAGCTGTTCCTCCTAGTTTTCCATCAGCAGTTAATATAAGTGATGCAGAAAAAATAGTTCTAGCTAAACAACATATAGATACGTTGGTAGGAAAAACTGGAGATGTATATTTTAAGAATAGATCAAATGGTGATAAATTATCTGAATTATTGCGATATGTTGCTGCTTTTTTAGGACATAATTTGTATATAGAGATTGCAACTCCACAAGAAGATTATCTTAAAAATATAATATTTACTTTTTGTGACTGGTATCAATATATTCCTATCATCATATACCCTTTTACTAATAATCCTGATATATTATGTGAGAGAATGTATAAAAGAGGTATTAGTGAAGGTAGATTTTTAAAATGTGAAAATGTACCTTATGGTATAAAAAGAATAATGATAAACGATTTAAATTTTTATCCGATATTAAAAGAAATTATACCAAAAAATACAAATAATATGGTTCTAATGTACAATACAGACATTAACGAATCAATACGTTCTGAACTAGAGTCATATAATATATCAAATTTTGATACATATGTATTAGAATTGATAAATAATAATCAATTAATTAAAAGTATTCCTAATTTTATTGATATAACTCGAATTACTTAATGCGATTATATGGTATGTTTTTGTTTCATAATTTATAATATAATGTTTTTATTATCTGGAGACCGGATGTATGTGGTGGTTGGATTGGTGATTTGTTTTATTATATTTTATTTTATTATAGACTATAAGATTAAGAATTATGTTAAAAGCGAACTTATTCGAATTGATAAAAAGAAATCAAAACATATAAAAAATAATACTATCAAACAACGTATGATGCTACCACAACCAGATATTATAGGTGATGCGGATAGTTATGTAGATCCGATTGCTAGTAATGATGAAAATGAAAATCCAGAAGCTATTGAAGAACCGGTAGAATTACCTTCTAAAAATAATAGATTAAAAAGAGAATCTATTGGAATGCGAGACCTCGAGGATGGCATGAGATAAATTGTATTGAATAAAATCAATATATTGGGTAAAATCAATATATTAAATTTTCAATACTTTAATATTATGGGTGATAAATCTGATACTTATATCCTGCTTTTGATACTGGTTGCAATTTTGGCATTTTTATATTTTTATCAAGATAAATTATTTGACAAAATATCTGAATATAGAGGCAATAAATATATGAGTAAACCTACAACAAAAAAATCTAAGAAAAAAATATATCATACAGAAGATACAGAAAGTATAAAAAGTTTTTCTACAATTTATTCAGAGAATACCAATCATTCAATTCAAAGTAATGGTTCATATTGTTCTCTCAATTCTGATGATGTGAACAAATTATCTGATATATCTGACATACAATCTGTAGCTGATTCTGATATGAGTATAATGAAAGATTAAAAAATTGAAATAAAAAGACTTAGACGGATAACAATACATTTATACTATAAATCAAATGAGCAAAGTATCTGAATCTAATAAACAAAAATTTTTTCCCAATGAAGAAACTTGTCGTCTTGGACTTACATTTAATGTTAAAACAACAAAAAATTGGCTAAGAACTCATTTGAAACGTCATAAAATTGAATCAAAATCAGAGGATAAATCTGATAATGTTAAAATTTTTGGGTCTCATTCAATGCTAACAGCTGCCGACCAAGTTGTATGTTTGTTGCTTGTAAATTTATCAGCAGGTAGGGCAAAAAAAGAAACAGCAGGTATTTATAAAATTACAGAAGATTTGATGATTGATAGTATTCGATTAAATAAGGATTTTAATTTTGTATTTGGGAGATTTTTAGATACATATGACTCTCAACAAAATTATGAAGCACAGCTTTTATTGCCACGTAAGATTGTTACAAAGTTTTATGAAAAATATGCGTTTGATGGTGGAAATTCTAATATTAATCTATCAGAGGATGCGTATAATTTTCTAATGTATGTTATGTTGAAGAATCGTATTATGTTAGTTGAAACGGCATTTTATATGTCTCAATATGCGAAAAAGACTAGTGTGGATGATAGAGCAATACTTTATGCTGTTAAGTCTCATTATGTAGGAGAATTAGGAAAATCTATGTTTAAAAAACTAGAAGAAGTTTCACGTATGCTCCGTGGAGTAAGTGATAAAGATGAAGAAGTGGAGGTTGATGTGGAAAAAGTAAAAGAGTCTGAATCTGAAGAATCAGATGAATCCGATGAATCAGAGGAATCTGAATAATTTTTTATATAAAATTTGAAAATATTATCAAATAAATATTAGATGAATATGATATTATACATCTAATATGAATATATTTTTTCAAACAGAAGAAGAGAGAACCAAGACTAGTCAAGAAACTAATTATAAAAGAATTATATCTGAAGGTGTTAAAAAATCGATTATTTCTTTGTATGAGTATTCTTATCTGGTGGGTTATTTGGAAGATGGTGGAACTGTGGTGGGAGCTGAAAAATTTGTCAATCTAATAAATAAATTTTCTGACAACGAGTTATCTATAATTATAAGTAAAATGTATTCTCATATATTTGATTATGTGGAAAATAAAATTCAAATAAAAACAGATAATTTGATTGATAGAATTATTATTGATAAAAAAGAACAGATAGTATTTCGAGAAGGTCAACTCAATGCAATTAAAAATATCTTTAATTTTTTACCACAAACAGATATCAGAACATACGGATTGTATGGATTTGCAGGTTCAGGCAAAACAACAATTATTATCCAAACAATTACATTTTTATTAAAACATAAATTAATTCGAAGTGTGGTTTTATCTGCTCCAACCAATAAAGCAGTAAATGTGATGAAAGATTTATTCAAAGGATACTTGAAAGAAATATATGAGACATATTTTGTCAAAGAATTTGATAACTCAGATAATGCGATAGATAAATTATATGAGATTGGAATCCGAATAGATTTTATAACAATTCACAAATTACTAAAATTTGAATTGGATTTTGGAACATCTGGTGAAATTATGTTTATAAGAAGTAGTACAGATAGTTTGATTTCTCAATATGATATTGTAATTATTGATGAATGTTCAATGATTCCAATTGGAATTGTTGATGAAATATTTTTAGAAGTTGAAGCAAAAGATAAATTTAAAAAAATTCCAAAAATAATTTTCTTGGGTGACCCCGCACAGCTACCACCAGTTGGCGAACCACATAGTATGATATTTATGAAAAATATAATATCATCTGATAATTATGTTGCAAAAATGATTGATAGTGGTATTTCTGAAAATGTATTAAGAAAAAAATACAATATGTTGGTTAAACATATTATTGATATGCCAACCACTACTTTGAATGAAGTTATGAGAAGCAAATCAGATTCTGTTAAAAATGTTTGTTTGCAAATAAGATTATGGACATGCGGTGAAATAAAATTTCCAGATTTAGCTCAATATATTGATAATAAGTTTGTCAAAGCATATGAGTTGAAACCAAGAGTTAGAAAGATTAAAACTAATTGGTTTAAAAAATGTTTATCATATCATAAACAAGGTGAGAATTGTCAGATTATTTTAACATGGACAAACAAACAAGTGGATCAATATAATCTAACAATTCGTAACACTATATTTGGTTCAGATAATATTGAAAGATTTATGATAGGGGATATATTGATGTTATCAGATTTTCATATGTTGGATTCAGAAAAAAAAGATTTACTGTCCGATGGTGTAAAATTTTATACATCTGAGCAAATTAAAGTAGTTGGTATTGAGAAAATAAATAAAAAAATAGATTTATTTGCATCTCAACTAAGTAAGAGTGCAATGAAATTACAAAATAGTAAAAGTTATCAAAATACATACAAAAATTCAATTATAGAATTAAATGATTTATTAAACAAATCATACTATTGTTGGAAATTATCTGTTGTTAAGCTATCAAACCAAAAAGAAAATATGACAAAACATATTATATATATTATTCATGAAAAAGACATTGAAAAATATAAAAAAGATAATATGTTGGTTGCTAATACGATTAGTATTATGAGACAAAAACTAATCATAGGATTTAGTAATAAAAAAGACCAAATTGATACCCATATTATCAAACCCTTATGGAAATCTCATCATAAAATTTTAATAGAACCATTTGCTAATGTTAATTATGGATACGCCATAACATGTCATAAAGCACAAGGTTCTAATTTTTATAATGTGTTTGTTGATATGGATGATATTATAAAAAATCCAAATGAAGCTGAAGCCAAACATTGCTTATATACAGCTCTAACACGAACATCTAATAGATTATATTTGTTGTTAAAAAAATAATCTTTATTTATTTAATAATTTTTTTTCAAGTAATATAATACAAGCAATACTGCTAATGCAAATAATACTATCATAAAATATGATGAGTAATCACAACTACCATCAAAATGTTCAATATTTTTACCCAACAGCTCAGAGTATTCGGGATTCATATAAGATTCAACGGGTGCTTCCACATATGAGTAATCGGATGATGGTGTAAATTTGGATGTGTATGGTGTGGATTCAAACTCAGTGGGATTGGTTGAATCAAGGTCATTTACCTGATTAGCTGGATAAGCAAAAAATGCTTGTCGGGGAGTTAGAAAATCAGATTCTGTGGATAATTTGGCTTGTTGGGCATCATATGTATTGACACCTGGTTGAAAACTATTATCTGAATTTAGCGTGTAATTAAATTCGTTGTTGGACATTATATACTTATATGCGAAAAATAAATTATTTGATAATTAAAAAATTATCATAACACTTAAAATGATATATAATTGATAGTATTATAAAATGTATACTTACAGTTGGGATAATCAGACATCAAAAAATTTGGATAATCAGTCATCTAAAAAGAGAAAGTATTCTGAAGATTCAGATACAGAATCATCTGAAAAAGGGAAAAAGTATGAGTTGGTTGACCCGATGATTTTCAGTAGCGGAACAGAAATACATTTTACAGCTGATATTAATAAATTTTCTATTGAACTTTTGATTAAAGAATTTACTAAGATTATTGATGCAAATGATGACCCTAATAGTATGGAGATTAAGTATATAGTAGATAGTCCGGGTGGATGTGTGACATCAATTCTTAAATTTACTGATTATATTCGTATGGTAAAACGCAAATATCCGAATATGAAAATTATTTCGGTTGCAACGGGTTTGATTGCAAGTGCGGGAACAATAATGTGTATTATTGCTGATGAGAGATTGATGACTAAGAATGCTCATGCAATGATTCATGAGTTGGCGGCTGGAAACTCTGGAAAATATACTCATTTACAATCTCATTCTAAATTTTTACTACATCTTCATAATGCATTGACTGATATTTATGTTGCAAAAACTGGCAAGACATTTGAAGAAATTGAAGCATTGTTGATTAAAGAGACATGGTTTGATGCTAATGAATATTTGGCAGGAAAATTTGTTGATAGTTTGATTTAATTATTTTTTTAGGTTTTTATAAAAAAATAATAAGTTTTCGCGTTTGGTGCTTTTCAGTATAAATCTTCAATTATTTTATAATAACAATGAGTCGTATTTCCAGATATCAAGATAGTATATCTAAATTTATAAAATCAAAATCTTGTTATTCCCAATTAATAAAAGATAATAAATATATAGAATCAATATTAAATTTAAATAATCATATTAGTTCGATAATATTACTTACCATTTTAAATAATCAGTATAAGAAAAGAAAAATAAAGACATCACATGGATACTATATGGCGGCTGGTATAAATCTAATGATGATGATGGTTTATGTAGGAGATAATTTGAAGTATTTTGAATCATTGTATGGAGAATTAAATATTAGAAATTTTATGATTGAATCACCAATTCATATATTGGGATGTTTGGTTCAAAATATAGAATTATTAGAGAATATATTTGATATTCAAAATGTATTAAAAATAGAAAAAAAGGTAACAAATTATATTTATAAAAAACTACTTTGTTTGACAAAAGTTGAGAAATTTGAGAGTGAGAGATATACAAATAAATGTGATGTGATGGGATATCGATTTACTAACAATATATCTATTGAAAATAAGTATCGAAAGATTAAAAGATTGGATAAAAATAATTTGATAGATTATGTGATGAATAAATATGGTTCGGTTTGTCAATGTGCTTTTGTGATTGGTTGGTTGTTTGGGTCAGGAGATGATAAAATGATTGATAAGTATGAAAAGATTGGAAATCATTTGGCGATGATAATAAAACTTGCTATTGATTTTGAAAATTTAGAAAGAGATATTGTAAATTGTAATGAGTATTCATTAAATCTAATTATAAATCTTGGAGTATATGAATGCTTTACATTATTTGATGAAAATAAAATAAAATTATTAGAGTATTGTTTTACTCTTGATATTTATACAATAACTATAAAAGAAGTTATTGATTATGTGGAAAGATTATTTGACCAACAATTACAAAATGTGGATCTTGATTTAAAATCTCAATATTCTGATATGATTGGAAAATAAATATAATCATATATTATAAATGGGAATATTAATTGATGCGATTATTGCACTACCAATTGGTATAATATACAATATGTTGGTTCATCAGATTGGTGAAGCATCTAATGGAAATATGGAATATAATGAAAAATTACAAAAAAATTTATTAGTTACATTTGTTGGAGCGATTGTTGCTTTTATGTTAGCATATAGTTTTTTCTCCAAAGGAAAATATAAGAATCGGAGCGTAAGATTTGGTCTTTATTTAGGAACCGCTCTACTAATACTTCACAGTATTGGATATAATTGGAATATATTGAGAAATGATACAAAAATTATTGTGATGTGTATAACACTAGGAATACTTATATGGTACACTATAGTTAATGCGAGTCATACAGAAGGTAAAAAAAAGAAAGTTAAAGATGATGAAGATTATTTGAGTGCAACATATATAAATTATCCTAAAGAAAATTTTAGGAAAGAATAATATGAAACATATATGGAGGAGGTATAGCCGGATTAACAGCCGCTCATGAATTAATAAAACAAAATTATAAAGTTACTATTATAGAAAGAAATAATGAGGTTGGTGGTTTAGCAAGAATAATTTAATATCTATTGATAAAATAGGATTTTATTTAAGTATAAATAAAAGTTTTGGTAGATGTTCAAAAGATAATATAGAGAAATCAAAAAATAAAATAATTTATATTCTTCCATATAACGCAAAATTAAATCCAATAGATAACTTTTTTAGTCAGATAAAAAAATTAATTTTTGGAAGCTACCAAGTGAGCCTTTTTGGTGCACTTATGATTCTCGCAAAACCAACACTCAGGTTTGCTGGATGGTACAGCACTTGTTGGCTTGGGAGCTGACTCGACAGGTTCATGAGCCAAAAGAGTTTGTGGAGGAGTCGAACAAACAGCTTTGGAGGGAACAGACAGACTTGGTGAAGCCTTGTGTTTGTGGCAATTACCCTTGTAGCAATACCAACAGCCATTGGGATTGAGCATCTCAAAATGTTGTCGTTTACCACACGTACCAAGCTTACAATGTTTGCAGGAAGTTGGCTCGGGAGCTGACTCGACAGGTTCATGAGCCAAAAGAGTTTGTGGAGGAGTCGAACAAACAGCTTTGGAGGGAACAGACAGACTTGGTGAAGCCTTGTGTTTGTGGCAATTACCCTTGTAGCAATACCAACAGCCATTGGGATTGAGCATCTCAAAATGTTGTCGTTTGCCACATGTACCAAACTTACAATGTTTGCAGGAAGCTGACTCGACAGGTTCATGAGCCAAAAGAGTTTGCGGAGGAGTCGAACAAACAGCTATGGGAGCCACAGAAGAAGTTGTAGAAATCGAGAGTTCGGGTTGATTCCACTTCTTGTTGATGGCTGATACATCATGAACAAATCTACAGTTCTTGCGTGTACAGACTCCGTGAACATAAAAGATGCACATGTTTTTTGGCAAGAATTCGAACAAACCCTTGTTAGTTGGAGTGTGAGAATTTGTATGATGACAAGTTGCTCCATATTCACATACTCCCTCTGTGAGCCATTCCACACACAATTCATCAGATTGTTGAGACTCTTTGCAAACTGGTTGGAGGGGGGTAATGGGTTGCTCGGAACTTGACAAGAAAATGAACTCTTTGGCATTCAAATTGAGACCAACAGATGGGGGGAGCTTCGACGGTTCCTCACGAACAGGTGGGGGGAGCTTCGACGGTTCCTTACGAACAGGTGGGGAGAGCTTCGATGGTTCCTCACGAACAGGTGGGGGGAGCTTCGACGGTTCCTCGCAAATCGATTTCCCATGGATAGCTTTTTTCAAGAAAAAAAGCACAAAAACAATAGCAACAACAACAACTACAACCAAATCAGACATGGTGATATTGAAAACTTGAAAATCTGTTAAATTTAAAGTATTATAATATGTTATATACGATATTATAATATAAATATATATTCAATTTTTTATAATCAACATCTATCTAACAAAAACCATTTTTGTTCCCATTCCTAATTGAGGCATATCATCAAGACTTACTGGAATCTCATTATATTTGGTGCCAAAAGTTTTAAATAATTGCTTACGTTTCATCCATACCACAATAACCAATACTACTAAAAATAAAACAAATAATGTTTTTTTGGTAAACTTTGGTTTAAGCATAGCTAGATAGTTGCTGGAAGCTTTTGGTGCTGGTAATTGTGGTTTAAGTTGTGGAGGCTGATAAGTATCATCATACCCGTCATCATATAATACATTGTTATACAGATTTGCGTCATCTAAATTTAGTAGTGCCATATTAATAATATAATTGGTAGATATAATTTTATAATTAACTATATTTCTTTTTTATATTATTAGATTATGAGCAATATATTTTGTGGAATTGGAGATGTTCCAAAGGGAAAAAAACGTGGTTCAATGGCTCAATGTGCAGAAATGGGTCAAATACGATACTATGGTGTTAAGAAAGTAGATCAGAAATTAATATCTGGTGTTATCAAAGACAAGAAAACTAGAAGTAGTTTAAAAAAAACTACTGTAGATAAAAAACTTGAATTATTATATACATCGATGGCTTCTGCTACTGGACAAATTACAAAACTAAAAAAACAAATTGCTGCAGAAAAAGATGCTAAAGAAAAAGATAAATACAAAAAAGAACTTGCAAAAGTAGAGAAAAAATTGCAAACAATCAGAGAACAAATTAGTGATATTAAGAGTCAATCAAAAAAGAAAGTTTCAAGAACAAGTAAAAAAATATATTGATAATAAATAAAATTATGTTGTTAGAAATATGGTCTATTGTGTTTTGATATATTAGAATTAGTAAACATATAATATTTATTTTTTACATTAGATATGTTCCATGAAGTCAAAGATTGGTCAAAAATAATGCAATCATAAAACATTGCATACATATCTTTTACATTTGATGTATTCCATTGTAAAGGTTGATTAAAATTAATACACATTCTGAACATATAGCTCATATCAGTTACTTTAGATGTATTAAATTCTAAAGGCTGATTAAAATTAGTGCATCTGAAAAACATACCTGACATGTTAGTTACATTGGATGTGTTCCATACCAATGGCTGATTAAAATTAGTACATCCATCAAATATATGTTCCATATGAGTCACATTAGATGTATTCCATACTAACTGTTGATTAAAATCTGTACATCCATCAAATATATGTTCCATACGAGTCACATTAGATGTATCCCATACTAACGGTTGATTAAATTTAATGCAGTTAGTAAACATATAACGCAGATTATTTACACTTGAAGGTAATATTTGAGGAACAGTAAAATTATTTACACATCCATTAAAAGCAAATGCTAAACTTTTAAATTTATTGCCAAGTTTACCAAAAGATATTACTTTTGTCAAATATTCTTTGTATCTTTTAAAACCATAATAGCCATGGTCATCACCAAATCCAAATATACCTAATCCAAAAAATCTAATATGATAATCTTTGGTTTCATCATTGGCTTTGTATTTATGAATGTTAGTATTATGTGTTATATGATTGTCTCCCCACATAACATAATATCCTAATTCATCTTGAGGTTTTGTTTCTACAATGGGTAGGGTTATTGTTATTTCTTTTCTTTCTGGAATTCTAAGAATTAGTTCAAATTCAACATCATATTCTTCATGAGCAATGCAACTAACAATATATTGTAAAGCATTTAATGGATTTCCATCACTTATATTGATTGCTTTTTGTATTAATTCTTTTTGGTCTTCTCTGTAATTTATATTATGATTAATAGGATTGACAAAATCCAAATTATTCATAAGTATATTTAATCTTGTTGTTATATTGATAAATAAATAAAATATCAATTTTTACATATTGTTTGCTAAATCAATTTTACGAATAATTTTTTCTATTTTATCTACATTAATTAGATATTTTGGTTTAACTATTATTTTTTCATTTTTTTCTATTCCATTTATTTTTTGATACATATAATTATAATTTTTTATTTTAATATCTTCTATTGATTTTTTGTAATTATCTATAATAAATCTAAAACATTTATTTATATACACTATTAGTATAGCATCATAATTTAGATGTACATTAAGTAGGTTTAATGGATGTCTAAATGATTTACGCAATTTATTTTTACTGTTTAATAA
>Ga0209597_1001726_pt1 | contig 14184 bp, 15 predicted proteins | sample M_140625_MF_Meta_FD_187316 | JGI IMG/M metagenome (GOLD analysis project Ga0209597, IMG submission 187316) | Freshwater microbial communities from Lake Montjoie, Canada to study carbon cycling - M_140625_MF_MetaG (SPAdes) (version 2) | ecosystem: Environmental > Aquatic > Freshwater > Lake...
ATCTTCTATGGTGGCACCCATCCTGAGGCTTCCGTGAGCGTCAACGGCACGCCGATTAAACTCCAACCGGATGGCTCTTTTCAGTATCATTTCACGTTGCCAGATGGCGAATTCGAAATCCCCGTGGTGGCCATTTCGCCCGACGGCAAGGAGGAGCGCTCTGGGACGTTGAGTTTCCGCCGTCAAACACAACGTGTGGGAGTGGTGGATGCCACCGCTCAACCAGTTCATTTGGAGCCTTTAATGGGACGGCGCCACGCGTAATTCTGCTGCTTCGGGGCAGGTGGATTTCACAGTCAGCCTGCCCTGTTAGGACATAAAAAGCCGCTCCTCCGCCAGCTAGTGACGCATTGTGGCAATCTCTGAAAGCGGTGAAAAGCAACCCGCCTCACTGCGCTGAATGGTGAGCGAACGAGTCACCACATTTGGCAGTTCTTTGAGGGCGAGTGTGAGCACGCGCTGACAGCCTTCTTGACCAATACGGTTTAATTTCAGCGCAACTGTGTATGCCCTAGCAAGCACCTGATAACAAACCTGTGTTCGCCCCAACGGGTCTACTTTGCGACAGGATGCACTTTCCGGGGATCATCGGATGGGGTGGTGAATGGTGACGAGTTTGGTGTCGACTGGGAATGTGGCTTCCACATGGACGTCATGGATCATTTCAAGGGCGCCGTCCATAACATCGTTTTGTGATAAGATTGTAGTCCCGTAGCTCATCAAATCTCAATCGGAACGTCCATCACGCGCGCCCTCGAGAATCTCGTAGGTGAGGATGGCGACGGACTCCAAATGATTGAGCTTCAGGCCGCGAGAGTGCCTCCTGCGGGTAAGGTCAGCCGCGACAACAACGAGTAGCTTTTCTTGTTCGCGAGGAGTGAGATGTGCTTTAAAATTAGCGACGTTTGAAGGTGCGCACAGCGTGGAAAATCAGACCTAGGACGAGCGCGGCGAAGGTCAAGCGCAAGTCGAGCGCGTTCTGAGGAGCAGGAACTCCGAGGTGCAGGTGTAACGCATTAAGGTCGTGCCCCGGATGCGCAAAGGTGGCGACGGGAGCGAGGGCGAGCGTGGAGAAAAAAAGTGAGCGGAGTTTCATGCGGACCATAGACTGAGAAAATGCGGGCGGCGGAGCAAGCGGGATGGTGTGGCGATTAAATGAAAATAAATTGATGGAGGCTTGGTGCCGCAGTGACGCGACTCACATGAGGAGGTGCCGCCGTATGATAGATCCCTAGAGCTCCTTAACGGCGCCGCTTGAGACGATCGCTCTGCGGTCCGTGATGCAGTAACCATCTGCGAGTTCCTTAGCAAAATCCAAATATTGTTCCACTAAAAGGCTGCTTATGGCGCCCTCCCTCCTGAGTAGGCGGATCGTGTCGTCGATTTTGTTGATGACATTGGGTTGAATGCCTTCGGAAGGTTCCTCGAGTTCCAGCAACTTTGGGTTCGTGAGGGGCGCCCGACCAATGGCTAACAGTTGCTGCTGATCGCCGTGGTAGCCTTTTGCTTTCCACCCCTACGGCGGGAATGGAAAAGCTTACGGGGCCAGCCTTGAAGTCGTAAGAGGCGCCCAAAATGGCAACGGTTCCATCATCGCAATCAGTAGCTAAGCGCGTATGGATTAAGACCTAGGGCTTCAGGAATGTGTCAACCGCGAGTTTTAGCTCAACAGCTTGTCTCGTCGAGTTGGAGAGATGGGGAGCGCTCCGCACCGAATACGAGAGCCAACGCAGGCGCACGGCGTTCGTGGTGGCGGCCTCGGCAAGTGGAAACGCTACTCCCTTTCCTGCGGACGACGTGGCACGGAGCCGATGCGCGGCGCCCCTTGCAGATCCCTCTTCTTCGGCGCGCGGGCTGCTTTTAAGTCAGCGATATCCTTGGGAGAGAGCATTCTCCACATCCCTGCGCGCAATTTATCGATTCGTAGCGTCCCGATGCGGGTCCTTTTCAGCGACTCCACCTCGTAGCCGCAATCGTAAAGCATGAGGCGGATTTGACGTTTGATGCCCTGTGTGAGGACGACGCGAAGTTTGTTCGCCCCGAGCTGAGTGAGTTCTTCCATCTTGGCTCGACCGCCTTCTATGTAAAAGCCGCGCAGTAGCTTTTGCGAATGAGCCGAGTCGAAAGACTTGTCCAAAACCACTTCGTATTCCTTTTCGAGTTTGTTGCGCGGATGAGCGATAGATTCAGAAAGATCGCCATCATTGGTGACAATGAGTAGGCCTTCGCTCTCCATATCGAGACGTCCCACGTGGTAGATTCTGGGCCAGTCCGTGGGGAGCAGGTCGAAGATGGTACGGCGGCTGAGTTCGTCTGAGGCGGTGCATAGGAAGCCGGCCGGCTTGTATAAAACGGCTTGTACAATTTCCTGTGGAGCAACGGTTTTGCTGCCAACCTTCACGACGTCTCCGGGGGCCACGAGGGTTGCCATGGTTTCCACTGGGCGACCGTTGATCTTGACGCGGCCTTCCAGAATGAGGGCCTCCACACTGCGCCTTGAGCCCAGGCCGGCTGCTGCTAGATAACGGTTAATACGCATGGAAAATAAAATCAGTTAGCCCGCAACTATCATTCAGTTAAGCTGAGGGAGCAATAGGATGCTCTTGTGCGCTTGTAAGTTTACGCATTCGCACCTTGAGGTTGTGGGGTGGAGGTTCTGGGGGGGGAGGTTTCAAGCCTCAACCGCCGCCGCCCCTCACAGACCTCCCTAAACAAAATGTTCCCCAATCCGCCTGCCCCCAACTCAGTATGAACAGAGGTGCAATTCCCCGTAAGACCGTCTATAGACTCTCTCTTTACTGCCGCGTTCTACAACGACTCCAGGCCAACAAGATACAGACGGTGTCCTCAGCTATTCTTGCGAATGTGACTGGGGTGAAGCCGGCGCAGTTGCGCAAAGATCTTGCGTATCTCGGGCACTTTGGAACCCGCGGCTTGGGATACGGGGTTGACGCCTTGGTGGCTAAGCTGTTGCAGGTAATGGGTGTGGCAAGTTTGCAGCCGGTGATTCTGGTGGGCGTGGGACAGCTCGGAAGCGCACTTCTGGGGTATGACGGGTTTCAACGCGAAGGGTTTGAAATTGTGGGTGCCTTTGATGCGGACCCTGAGCGCAGTCGTTCTGGGGCGTTGAATCTCCCGATTCAGCCGATGGAATCGCTTGCTGGGTTTGTAAAAGAGCGCGGGATTAAAATCGCGATTTTAAGTGTACCGGGACATGTGGCACAGGAGGTTGCTAACAATCTGGTTGCCAGTGGGATACAGGCAATTTTGAACTTTGCGCCGGCGGTATTGCAAGTCTCGGAGCGCGCAGTGGTAAGTTCTGTGAATTTAGCGGCTGAATTGGAGAATTTGAGTTATTTCATCCGTTAGGGAACTGGAGGTTTTAATGAAGCTCGTTTCACTTGGGAGGCCGCTGCTGGATCTAGAATTGACGTTGAATAGTGGTCAGACTTTCCACTGGGTGCGTGAGGGCGAGGGCTGGCTGGGGGCGATTGGCGCGCAGGCCGCGCACTTGGAGCAGCACGACGGAGAGTTGTTTATCAACGCGGGTGCGGCATCTGCGGCTACGAACTATCTAGCTTTGGATCATCCACTTGAGGAAATATACCGTACGTTTCCGACTGATCCGGTTAGCCGGTCGGCGCTCGAGTTTTGCCGGGGGATGCGCATCTTAAGGCAACCTAAGTGGGAGGCCGTTGGGACCTTTATCACCTCGTCGATGAAACAGGTGGCTCATATCGCCCAGATTTCACACACTCTGCGCCGGAAGTTTGGAGAAAAGTTAAAGTGCGGCTCTACGGCTGTTTATGCGTACCCGACGCCTGCTGCTTTTGCTGTTTTGGAAGAGGCGCATTTGCGGGCTTGTGCGCTGGGTTACCGCGCAAAGAATCTGCTCGCGGCGGCCCGTTTGGTTGCCGCTGGGGAAGTCGATCTCGAGAGAGTCGCGCGGCTCGAGGATGGTGAAGCGCAGAAAGAATTGATGCGTCTGCCGGGCGTGGGAGAAAAAGTCGCGAATTGTGCGCTGTTATTTGGATTCGAGCGGCTCCGTGCATTTCCTGTGGATGTCTGGATAGAGCGGGTGATTCGGGAGAAGTATTTTGAAGGTTCAGCAAAAGTCACAAAAAACTCGATTCGTGAGTTTTGCGCGAGCGCATTTGGGCCGTATGGGGGATATATGCAGCAGTACCTGTTTCATCACGCGCGTTTGACATGGAAGAAGGGCTAGCGCAGTGCATTGTACGGGGCGGATTTTAACTTTATAAATTTCAGACTCAGCTCACCACCCCATGAAGATAGACGTATTGTTGCAGCCTTGTGCCATCGCGACTTTTGCCCAAAGCGAGAGTGCGGGGGCGCTGTGCGTTGTTTTCGATGTGTTGCGGGCGACCTCGAGCATGCTGGCGGGATTGGCGTGTGGAGTGAGCGAGTTTTATCCAGTGGCCACGATTGAGGCGGCGCTGCAGCTGCGGGCACAGCGCCCTTCGGCATTGTTGGGCGGGGAGCGTGGAGGCGAGCGCATCGAGGGGTTTGATTTGGGGAACTCACCTTTCGAGTATCAGGATCAGAGCGGGAAGAGCATTATTACAACGACGACGAACGGGACTGTGGCATTGCGGGCTTGCGCGGGTGCTTCTCAAGTTTTGATTGGCGCGGTGGTGAATCTGGCCGCCTTGACGACAGCAGTGGAAACCCTGCAACCGGCGCGTCTCGTGGTGGTGTGCGCGGGGACGGGAGATGGACTTGCGTTGGAGGACGTTTGGGCGGCGGGCGCGCTGGTGAAGCATTTTGCAGGGGCGAGTTGGGGTGACGCGGCACGCACGGCCGTCGCGGTGTATGGCGCGTGGTCTGATGCTGGAGAGGCGTTGCGCGAATCGGAAAATGGGCGCGCTCTTTTGAGAAACGGTCGCGAGGCCGACGTAGAATGGTGCGCGATGAGGGATCGTTTGGAAACGGTGGGCTGCATGGAGGCGGGCCTGGTGCGCAAGTGGCACGGTGATAAGTTGTGCGCATGAACTGGGAATGGCCTCCAACGGTAAGGCGCGCGATTAACGCGTTGCCCGATATGAGCGGGCAGCCTGAGGGCGTGCAATGGAGCGTCTCGGTGCTTTGCTCGCTGGCGGTGCATTTCCTGCTCTTCATTTTGTGGCTAGTCTTTCAGAATGCGTGGTTTCCGAAGTTGACGCAGGCCTTGTCCTCGCGCCAACCGACCATTGAAATAGTGATCCAGACCGCGCCAGTTCCGCCGGAACCCAGTCCTCGCATCATCGCTCCGCTGGATCAGCTTCAAGAAAAGCAACGCGTGGATTCCGATGGAATGCGGGAGGCAAAGAAGCCTCAGTCGTCTCTGGACGTACAATCCGACCGGGATTTGGAAGCGGGCAGCAAAGAGCGGCCAAAGGGGAGCGCGCCAATGCCGCAATCCAATGGGCGTCAGTCGAGCGTGGATAAATCTGTGGTGCAACGTGACGCGCGAGTGGGCACGCAGAGTTCCAAAGCGGCATCGGCTGAGCCGCAGGTGAGTCGCATGGGGGCGAAGAGTGCGACCTCCAAGGCGAGTCCGCCTGCGAAGAAGAAGACGCCGCAACCGCAGCCCGGTTCCGAGGTGGAGCGCATTGATGAAATCGAAGATCTGGGTGGAGAAATGGTGTTCCGGAAAGTAGCCTCCAGTGTTTCTGCGCCGGTGAAAGTGAGCGAGAAGGTGGGCACGGGCAAACGGCAGAAAAACGTCGAGGACGTGCCGGACGAGGTTCCGCAGGAGGGAAAGCAGCAGAGCAAGATGAACGGCGGCTTGGCTGAGAATGGTAAACCTGGTGTGAATGCATCCCGCGCACCGATGGCCGTCTACATGAAGTCGGTGAGCCGTGCCATTGGCGCACGCTGGAACATGCTGGTGAAATCTCGGATGGACGCGCTGGATACGGGCTCAGCCAAAGTGCGGTTCCGAGTTGCCCTTGATGGCACGGTGCAACAAGTCGTGCTTGAAAACTGCACCGCTAACGCCGAGTTTGCCGACCTCTGTCTGGAGGTTGTTCGCCAAGCGGAGCTCGATCCACCCCCGCCAGAGGCTATCCCCTTGATGAAAGACGAGCTTTTGGAAATTCCCTTCACTTTTTCTTTATACTAATTTTATGGAACTTAACACTCAGGGAATGAGCTGGTTACTGCAATTCTTTAACAAGGGCGGTATTTTCATGTACGTGCTGGCCTTGTGCTCGGTCGTCGGTGTGGCTGTCATCGTGCTTCGACTGCTAGGTTTGCGCCGCGATCTTGCCGTGCCGCAGTCGTTGCGTTTTGAGATCGAGCGCATGCAGCCCGATGGGGTCAATCCGTTGGGGCCGCTAGCCGCTTTGTTGATGGGGGATCGCTCTCCCTTGGGGCGTATCGTGCGGGTGGCTTTGAAGCACATGGATGTTGCGCGCTCCGAAAATCAGGACGCGGTCCAAGTCGCAGCGCGCAGAGAAGTGGTGCGGTTGGAGCAGGGGCTTTTTATCTTGGAAATCTTGGTGGGGATTTCTCCCTTGTTGGGGCTGTTGGGGGCGGTGTCCGGATTGGTCAAAGTTTTCGGGGCATTCGGAGATGCGGCAGGGCAGAGTGATCCCCACACGATTGCGGCTGGGATTTCGGAGGCGCTGAGTACCACGGTGGTAGGTCTGGCGATTGCGATTCCGTGTCTGGTGGCGTACTCCTGTTTTGTGCGAAAAGTGGAGACGATAGCGTCTGAGCTGGAGTCGCTGGTGTCGCTTTTGTTGACAAAGTGCTACCAGCACAAGCAGATCCGCCTAAACGAAGCGGCCGCCCGCCAGTAGTCTCCCGCCCTGAATTGCCTTCCCCAGTTACAAAGAGGCTGTCTCATGAATTTCTATCCAAAGCGCCGTCGTATGCCGCAGGTGATGATCGTTTCGCTCATCGACATCTTCGCCATCCTGCTGATTTTTGTGATCGTTTCCACACAGTTCCGCAAGGAGCAGCCTGCGGTGACGATCCGGTTGCCGGAGTCCAAGCGAGCAACGACCGCGGCGCCTAAGCGAGAGCCCATAGTGCTCACAATTTCAAAAGAGTCCCAACTGTTTTGGGATAACAACCCAGTGGATATCGAGCGCCTTGCTCCGCTTCTCAAGCAACTCGTGTTGCAGGATCCCGCGACCTTCTTTGCGCTCAACGCCGATCGCGACGCTCCGTTTGGAATGGTCATGCGCGTGCTCGACGGCTTGAAAGAAGCGGGCGTTAAGGGCAGTCTCACCGCTTTTATGGAGCGTCCCAAATGATTCGGCCGATTATTTATTTTGCAGATCCGGTGTTGCGCACGGTTGGTGCGAAAATCACAACCGTTACGGAGGAGGTATTGCGTCTTGCCGCAGACATGCTCGACACGATGCAGGCCGCTGAAGGAGTAGGTCTTGCGGCTCAGCAGGTTGGCGTGGCCTGTCAGCTCGCCGTCGTCGATATTCGGGAGGTCGAAGAGCGCCCGAGCAGGATGTGGGTCAATGGCGAGGAGGTGGATCCCCTTCCGTTTATGCCGATGGTGCTGCTCAATCCTGAACTGGTCTTGGGCAAGGAGCGGGTGCTGGGCAAAGAGGGGTGTCTTTCCTTTCCCAAAATGACTTCCGAGATTTTGCGTTCTATGCGGGTTCATTGCCGCGCGCAGAAGCTCGACGGAACAGAATACGACTTTGAAGCGGAGGGTTTTCTTGCCCGGGCGCTTCAGCACGAGGTGGATCATCTCAACGGAGTGCTTTTTATTGATAGGATGAGTTCCGGGGCGAAAGCGAGTCTGGCGGGAAAACTCAAGCGTTTGATGCGCCGCTGAAGTTCAGGAAGAACTGCCCGTCTTTTTTAACTTTGCTATCGTTGCCCAAGCCGTTGGGCTCTGTTAGACCTTCGCACACTTTTGCCCATGCCACGCGACACCTCTATTCATAAGATTCTTCTCATAGGCTCCGGACCGATCATTATCGGGCAGGGATGCGAGTTTGATTATTCAGGAGTTCAAGCCTGTAAAGCCCTGAAGGAAGAGGGGTACGAGGTGATCTTGGTGAATTCCAATCCGGCCACCATCATGACGGATCCTGAGTTTGCGCACAGGACGTACATCGAGCCAATCACGCCCGAGGTGGTGGAGAAGATCATCGAGCGTGAAAAGCCCGACGCCTTGCTGCCGACCTTGGGCGGTCAGACGGCACTCAATTGCGCGATGGCCTTGGTAAAGGCTGGTGTGTTGGAAAAACACGGCGTGCGGATGATCGGCGCCAATGCGGAGGCGATCCACAAAGGAGAAGATCGTCAGGCGTTCAAGGAAGCGATGCAGAAGATCGGTTTAGAAGTGGCTCGTTCGGGGACTGCGCACACGATGGACGATGCGCGCAAAGCAGCGGCGGAAATCGGCGGGTTTCCGTTGGTCATCCGGCCTGCTTTCACCTTAGGCGGTATGGGTGGCGGAATTGCTTACAACCGAGAGGAATTTGAGGAAATCGTGGCGCGCGGTCTGGATCTGTCTCCCGTGAGTGAGGTTCTTATTGAAGAGAGCCTCCTTGGGTGGAAAGAGTTCGAGATGGAGGTGATGCGCGACAAGGCCGACAATTGCGTGATTGTGTGCTCCATTGAGAACCTGGATCCGATGGGCGTCCATACGGGGGATTCCATCACCGTCGCTCCGATCCAGACACTTACCGACAGAGAGTATCAAGCGATGCGAGACGCTTCGTTTGCCGTGATTCGCGAGATCGGCGTGGAAACGGGTGGATCCAACATTCAGTTTTGCGTCCACCCAGAAACAGGGCGGGTGATTGTCATTGAGATGAACCCGCGTGTATCGCGCTCCTCTGCGCTTGCGTCCAAGGCGACGGGTTTTCCGATTGCAAAAATCGCGGCCCGCCTCGCGGTGGGGTACACTTTGGATGAGATCAAAAACGACATCACGCGAGAGACGCCGGCGAGTTTTGAGCCGTCGATTGATTACGTGGTGGTCAAAATTCCGCGCTTCACGTTCGAGAAATTCCCGCTCGCCGACGCCACTCTGACCACTCAGATGAAGAGCATCGGCGAGGCCATGGCCATAGGGCGCACTTTTAAAGAGGCGATGCAGAAGGCGTTGCGTAGTCTGGAAATCAAGCGGTTCGGTCTTATCGGTGACGGTGCAGAAAAGCCGGTCTCCGCCGAGGACTTGCGCAAGCGACTCGTCATTCCAAATGTGGACCGGATCTTTTGTCTTGGTCAGGCATTTTCCGAAGGAATGAGCGTGGAGGAGATTTTTGAACTCACTAAAATAGACCGCTGGTTTTTAGAACAGTTGCGCGGGATTGTCGAAGAGGCGCGCCATCTCAAGGACGCGGAGGGTTCTGCGGAAAAGATTCGGCGCGCGAAGAAGTTCGGATTTTCAGACCGGCAACTTGGCGTGGCTTGGGGGAAGACGGAGAAGGAAGCGCGTGCAATTCGCCTCGCAGCGGGCGTGGAACCTCATTATCGGCTTGTGGATACGTGCGCGGCGGAGTTCGAGGCGTATACCCCTTATTATTATTCGGGCTACGGCGATGAGAATGAGCGGCGCGAAAGTGGAAAGCGCAAAATCATCATTTTAGGCGGCGGTCCAAACCGGATTGGTCAGGGCATTGAGTTCGACTATTGCTGTGTGCACGCGGCCTTTGCGCTGCGGGAGTTGGGGTTTGAGACCATCATGGTAAACTCCAACCCGGAGACGGTTTCCACCGATTACGACACCAGCGACAAGCTGTATTTCGAACCGCTGACGCTGGAGGACACGCTCAACATTTGTGAACAGGAAAAACCGTGGGGCGTGATTGTGCAGTTTGGCGGCCAGACCCCGCTCAACCTCGCCAAGGGTCTTTTCGAAGCGGGCGTTCCTATCATTGGAACGTCCCCGAAGAGCATCGAGCGCGCGGAGGATCGCAAGCAATTCTCTGCCATGCTGGACGAGTTGGGCATCAAGCAGACGCCGGGTGCCACCGCGGTTAACGAGGGTGAGGCGATTGAGATTGCTCGGCGCGTCGGGTATCCGGTGTTGGTCCGTCCGTCGTTTGTCTTGGGCGGTCGGGCGATGGAGTGTGTTCATAACGAAGAAGATATGCGTCGGTATATGCGTACCGCAGTGGAAGCGAGCCCAGATCATCCAGTGCTTGTGGATCATTTTTTGGAGGACGCGACCGAGGTCGATGTGGACTGTATCTCCGACGGCGAGACAGTCGTGATCGGCGCAATTATGGAGCATATCGAGGAGGCTGGGATCCACTCAGGCGATTCGGCGTGCGTGATTCCTCCGTTTAGTTTGAGTGAACCGGTGAAACGCGAGATCGCCGAGGCGACCAAGCGGATGGCGCTCGCGCTCGAAGTCAAGGGACTCATGAACGTGCAGTTCGCAGTGAAGGACGAGACGGTGTACGTTTTGGAGGTCAACCCCCGCGCCTCTCGCACAGCGCCGTTTGTGTCCAAGGCAATTGGGGTGCCGCTGGCAAAGCTTGCAGCCAAAATCATGGCGGGCATGACGTTAAAGGAACTGGGGTTCACCAAGGAAATTGTGCCTAGCCATTTTTCGGTGAAGGAAGCGGTTTTCCCGTTCATCAAGTTCCCGGGCGTAGACATTGTTTTGGGGCCGGAAATGCGCAGCACCGGGGAGGTGATGGGGATTGACCAAAGTATCGGACTGGCCTTTGCGAAAGCGCAGATGGCGGCGCAACCTGCTCTACCGCAGTCTGGGAACGTTTTCATTTCAGTACCTGAACGGGACAAGCCTAAGGCGGTAGAATTGGCGCGTGGATTTGAAGAGCTTGGCTTTAAGTTGTTTGCGACGCAAGGGACTGCGGCGGCACTGAAAGCGGCGGGTATTTCTGCAAAGCGATTACACAAGATAGGCGAGGGGCGCCCCAACGCGTTGGACATGCTCAAAAACGGAGAGTTGGCGCTCATCATCAACACGCCTACGGGCAAGATCGCCCGCGCAGATGAGGTGCGCATCCGTTCCACGGCGAACAGCGCGCGCATTTCGGTGGTGACGACTTTGCGCGCGGCGAAGGCCAGCTTGGAGGGCATTCGGGCGATTCGCGAACACGGAATCACGGTGCGCACATTGCAAGAGTTTCACGGCCTGTGAGTTGTGTTGGGTGCTAAACGGCAGCCCGACGACTTAGTTTGCCATGGGGTCTGGTGCCTTGGGGGAAGTCGTGGGGTTCCGGGGCATTTGTTATAATATCAAAAGCGCTCCGGGGCCGCCGGGGATGAGTGTGGCGTCGATGCCGGCGTCGAAGGTGGCAAAGCGGCCCTTGTGCTTCACCGCGAGGGCGAGGAGGTAGATGTCGGTGAGGTCATCGGCTGGGGGGAGTTTTGGAAAGACGCTCGCCGCAGTGAGCGTGATGTCATCCTCCCAGAGCTGGTGTCCGGGAAAGGCAAGAAGTCCGGCAAGGACAGGGCGGGCTGCTTGAGGCGATCTCGGCCCGCCGGGATATTTGCGTGCGCCAAAAATGCGTAGGAAACCATTCTCTACAAGAGGGCACGTGGCCCATCCATTGCGTGCGAGGTTGGCACTGAAAAAGTGGCGTGCCGCCTCTGCATGCGGATGGGCCGGATCACAAAGGGCGAGGAGGACATTGACGTCGAGAAGATGAATCATAGTCGTCGGGGATGGATGGCACGTTGGAGCTCTTCTTCGTCGAGTTCCTCCTGAATCGCCTTAATTTGCTCCAGTGTGATGGTTTCGCCTGACCTTCGTTTGAGAACTAGAAAGCCCAGTGGACCGACCTCAAACATATCTGGATCTGGGTTGTTGATTTCAGGCGCGGGGGCTAATTCACGCCGCAAGGCATGCTCGACGATGGCCTTGAGGGTCGTCCGGCGCTTGGCCGCAACGGCTTTAGCCTCCGTGAGGAGCGCGTCGTCCAGTTCCAGAGTCGTTTTCATATATGGGTTATAATATAGGTTTATGGGTAGTTATCAAGTTATTGGTTTACCCAAGAACTTCAGTGAGTGAGACTCGTGGTACTTTTTTGAAGAATTTTTTGGCGTTTTGTAACCAAGGGACACGAATCGGTTTTATGGTTCCTGCCCGCGCTCGCCGTCGCGGGCGGAGTAGGAGAGACTCACCTACCGACATGCTGGGCGAGATTTCCGCCTCACGGACACCAAGGGAAAAGTCATCCGTGATATTCCGGCGTAACGGCGCGGCTAAACCCCGAGATTGACCTTTGCTCCATTCGCCGCGATTCAGTGGCGTCACACATGGAACCCATTTTTGACAGGTTTACAGGAGGTTTGTTTGAAACAAACTGTTACTACTTGGTACAGAGCAAGATTCTCATAGACGCTCCGGAGGGAGCTGCTCAGTGGTTGAGGGATTCGGGGCACGAGGTGGCCATTTTGTTGCTCACGCACGGACACGTGGATCACGTGTGGGACGCCGCCCAAATCCAACGTGAACACGGATGCGAAGTGTATTACCACGCGGAAACCGAGCCGATGGTGAGGGATCCCGATTTTTACAAGCGGTTTGGATTTCCTTGGACGGTGGCGCCGATTCAACCGGGCCATTTCTTGTCAGCCAGCGGCGCCGTGGAGTTGGGCGGGCAGAGGTTTGACGTGTTGGAGGTGCCTGGGCATTGCCCGGGGTCGCTGTGTTTTTTGATCAAGGAAGCGAACCTGCTGTTTGGCGGAGACGTTTTGTTTGCCGGGGCCGTGGGGCGTTGGGATCTGCCGGGTGGAAGCAAGGAACTGTTGTTGAGCGGTATTCGAGAAAAGTTGCTGCCTTTGGGAGATGCGGTTCAAGTGCTTTCCGGCCATGGACCGGATACGACGATTGGGGAGGAGCGACGGCACAATCCGTATGTGAACGGACTGGAGTAGTGCGGGAGGGTTAAAAAAGTGCCGCTTTGACGCACCAAAAATTCAGACAATCTTAGCGGAGCTGGGGCTCCGCGGTCCCAGGTGCAGAGGTCTTTGAATCATCTATAAACCTCAAAGAGATGGTATGAGAGCTCAGGGAGTTGGGAGGTGCGCCAAATGAACGCCAAGGGCGTTCCATCATTCAGCCCAGGGTTGCGAGCAACGAGCTACCCTGGGTCACGTTCCGAAAATAAGGATCAACCCTGAAGGGGTTGGATATTCGAAAGTTAGCAGAGGAGACATGCTCTTTTCCTCAGCCCTTCAGCGCGCCTGCCTTCTTCATATGGCGACTTAGAGAGAGGTTTTCTGGATGCAACCCTTACAGGGCTGACTGATACAACGCCGTTGGCGTTGGGAGCCCAGCTGGGGCTGTGGAGTGAGAACGCCCCGGGGGTTGGGAATCTTGGGAGCGCGCCGTTGGCATTGGGAGACTATCTAGCCTAGCGGAGGCATACCAAACATTGAAGAAAACTGATCCCTCTCTCTCAGGTGTTTAGGTCTTTAAATCATCCAAAACCCTAAAAGAGATGGTATGAGTAGCGTTCCGAGTGAGCCATTCTTGCCCTTGCTCAGGAGCGCGGGATGGACGAAGTTTATGAAGAAAGGTGCCGTCATGGGTCTTCCGCCCTTTCGTTTTTCAACCAGAAGGCGTTCTGAGCTGGAATCGCCTTGCTTCGGTTTGTTTAAACCATGCAAACTTCGAAGCCCGCTCACCGTCTCATGCAGCAGCCCAACACGCAGCAACCTCAACCTCAACAGTCCAAGTCTATTGGGATCGGCCTCGCCGGTCTTGGAAACGTGGGTGCTGGGGTATTTAAGCACCTCCAAAGCAAACGGACTCTGCTCCGCGAAAGGCTTGGACTGGACTTGGAGGTTCGTAAAGTTGCGGTTCGGGATCGGGTGCGGCGGGCTCAAGAAGGTTTTCCAGAGGCAATTTTAACCGAACGCTGGCAGGATCTTGTGGAAGATCCAGAAGTGCGCATCATCGTGGAAGTGATGGGCCGCAAGGAGGAAAGTCTGGCGCTCATTTTGGAGGCCATTGCGTGTAAAAAAATCGTGGTGACGGCCAATAAGGCGTTGCTCGCGGAATATGGCAGGGAAATTTTCGAAGCAGCGACGCTCCACGGGGTGCCGGTCTTCTATGAAGCGGCGGTGGGTGGTGGCATTCCGATCATCAAGGCGCTGCGGGAGGCGCTGGTGGGCAATCATATCGTGTCGATCCATGGGATCATCAACGGCACGTCAAACTACATTTTAACGAGAATGCAGGAAGCTGGCTTGAGTTTCCCGCAGGCGCTGGAA
>Ga0209597_1001730_pt1 | contig 14179 bp, 8 predicted proteins | sample M_140625_MF_Meta_FD_187316 | JGI IMG/M metagenome (GOLD analysis project Ga0209597, IMG submission 187316) | Freshwater microbial communities from Lake Montjoie, Canada to study carbon cycling - M_140625_MF_MetaG (SPAdes) (version 2) | ecosystem: Environmental > Aquatic > Freshwater > Lake...
GTTGCGCCGCCGTGAAACAGGAGGCCGTCGATGGTCACGTAGGGGGCGTTGATTTCGAGAAATGACGCGCCGCTCAGCGTCACCCCGCCGGGACTCTCCGCGCGAATTTCAACCGGCTGGCCAGCCTGGCCACCCTGGCTGACGACCAGTTTCGCGTCCGTCCACATGCCGTTCTTGAGGATAAGGACATCTCCCGGCTGGGCGGCTTGGAGCGCGCCGGACAGCTCGCTGGGCCCGGGCACGAAAATATCGCGGGCCGCGAGCGGTGCGACCGGAAGTGCGAACGCGAGCGACAGGAGGAGAGCCGAGACAGTTTTCACGTGTATGGTTTTCGCTGTGACGGCGCGGATGCTCACTCGGATTTCTTTTTCTTGGCCTCGACGTTCTTGGCGTGGCGGCCGGAGCCGTCGCCGTTGTCGAGGATGCCGCCGGCCGGGTTCAATTGAGCGAGGGCGGCGGAAAGGCGTTGGCGGGCGGCGAGCGCGGCGGGGTCCTTGGTGTCGGCCGGAGCGAGTTTCTCGCTCCACGGTGCGCCACTCATATCGTAGAGTTCGCCGGCTTGATTGAGCTTCCAGCCAGTCGAGCGCACGTACCAGTTGCGGGCGAGTTGGACGAAAGCCCAGTCGCGCGGCCGGCCTTTTTCGCCGCGAAACTGCGCGGCCATGCTGCGGCCGTCGATGACGGTGTTGGCGGGGAGCTTCGCGCCGGCGAACTCAGCAAACGTCGGGAAAAAGTCGGTGGAGTCCACCATGTCAGTGCAGATTTTTCCCGCGGGAGTCTTGCCCGGCCAGTTGACAATCATAGGCACGAGCGCCCCGCCTTCGAGCATGTCGCCCTTGGCGCCGGAAAGGCGGCGGCCGTTGACCGTGGCGCGGTCGGAGTAGTTTCCACCGGTGCCATTGTCGCCGAAAAAGACGATGAGGGTTTTCTCGCGGAGCTTCAGCCGGTCGAGTTCGGCGACGAGTTGGCCCACCAGTTTGTCCATGTACGCGATGTTATCAGCGTAGAGATCTTTGCTGTCAGGGGCGCTGTCTGGCGTGGGCAGGATTTCCGCGTGGATGTGCGACATCGAGTAATAGAGGTAGAAGGGCTTTTCGCGATTCCGGGTAATGAAATCGACAGCATGGTGGTGCATGACGTCGGGCAGATATTCCTTGTCGCGCAGCGGGACGGATTGGGCGTTCACCAGGTAGTTCTTACCTTTGGCCTGGCTGTTCCAGTAGATGCCGCTGCCCTGAAACTTCAGGTGTTCATCGAAACCGAATTCCGCAGGGCCGAGCGGGAGCTGGCCCCATTTGCCAATCATTGAACTGGCGTAGCCGGCGGTTTTCAGAGTTTTCGGCAAGAACGTTTCGACGGACGGCTTCATCTCGCCGGTGGCGTCTTGGTTGGTCGCGCCAGTGCGAAATGCGTAACGTCCCGAGAGGATCGCGGCGCGCGATGGGCCGCAGAGCGGGACCGTGTAGGCGTTCGTGTAGCGCGTGCCGCCTCGGGCGAGGGCGTCGATGTGGGGCGTCTTCACGGTCGCGTCGGCTCCGTAACAGCCGACGTTTCCGATGCCGAGATCGTCGGCGAGGATGAAGACAATGTTGGGTTTATCGGCAGCGAGGGCACCGGAAACGGCGACGAGGCTGCTGAGCGCGAGGGAGAGCAGACAGGATTTCATAGAGGAGTCGGACGGGAGGGAGCGGGCAGTCAGAACTTAGTGCCGCGGTGGTTCAGCGTATAAGTGAAAAACACCGCGCGGTCTTCGCCGCGCAGGCGGGTGGCGGCGCTACTGCCGGCCTTGAAGTATTGCCGATCGAGGGCATTGTTCACGTTGACGGCGAACGTGTGGGACGTCGCCGACTTGCCGGGAAGTTGGTAGCGCAGACCGGCGCTCCACAGCTGATAAGCGGGTGCGCGGAGCGCCCACTGGCCGGTGGAACGGGTGACGACGCGCGCCCCCGTGGCGGGCGTGGTGGCGTAAGTGTCGCCAGCGTTGGGCGCATCGGTGGGCGTGGTGCCGACGAAGGTCACGCCGACGTTGGCGGAGAAACCCTTGGCGGCGCCGCGGACGGGCGTGTATTTCACGCTCAGGCTGCCGTTATAGGGCGCGATGAATTGCACGGGGCGGCCGACGGCGGCGGGGAACGAGGAACCGAAATCGGTGTAGATCGAATGCACATTGCCATAACTGCCGAGGACGGAAAACGCGTCGGTCGCCTGCCAGTTGAAATCGACCTCGTAACCGCGCACGAGCTGGTTGCCGGCGTTGCGCGTCACGTCGATGAAGGTGCCGGAGCCGCGCGGAGTTTCCTCGAGATCGGTCACGCGGACGTTCTCGCGGTTGATGTAGTAGCCGCTCACGGTGTACGAGAGGCGGTCGTTGAGGAGCGTGCCCTTGAAGCCGTAGTCGTAGCCGTTGGCGATTTCGGACTTGTAGGCGGTATTGGCGATGTCGATCGCGGCGTCGCCCTGATCGAGGAAATAGCTCTCGCTGAAGTTGGCGAAGACGCGGATCGCGGGGGTGAGTTTGTAGTTCACCCCGACGTTGGGCTTGAACTGGTTGATCTCGCGGCGGACCACTTGCCCGACGACGTAGCCGGGAATGAAGGGTGTGAAAGAGGATGCGGCGGTGAGCTTGTCGCGGTGCTGGTGCGTGACCGAATCATAGCGGAAGCCGGCGAAGGAGAGGAGGTCTCCGCCGAAGAAGGCGGACTGCTGGCGGAAATTTCCGCCGCGGGTGGTCGTGTGCTTCCGGCCGTCACGCGTGAGCACTTCGCCGGGTGAGTCCTGGCTGCGCTTCGGAAAATAAGCGATCGGGGCGGTGGGATTCCAGTTGGCGTCGAGATTGACGAAGCGAGCGGTGTTCCACGCCACGAGATCAGGATTGGTGGCGGCGGCGTAGGTGAGCGTCGGGTTCCATTGGTAGTAGTCGTTGAGGTCGATCGTGACGAGCGTGCGGTGCTCGATCTTGCGGTCGTTGGTCCAGTAGTGGGCGAGCAGGTCACCTTGGAAGCCGCCGCCATCCTCGAAGATTCGGCCACGGCTCGGCGTGGCCGCACGGGCGGTGCGAACGGGTGTGGTGGCGAGGGCGGGGTTGATGGTGAACGCGACCCACTGGTTGACGTAGTTGAAGTCCCAACGGCGGGCTTGGTAGGTGTTGGCGGAAAGGCGCGTGCTGAAGACGGAGTTCAGCTTCTTGTCGTAAACGGCGGTGAGGCCGGTGTTGCCGCGGTTGAGTTCGCTGTTGGGACCGCTCGCATTGAACTTGCCGAGATTGACGGCATAGCCGACGGCGACGTCGTCGTTGACGCTGGCCGTGCCTTTTTGGTCGGTCACGAGCGGCACCGCACTCGGTGCGGAATGGCGGATTTGGAGAAAATACTCTGCGGACAAAAACAGTTTCGAGCCATCCGCGAAGACATGGTCGAGGGCGAGGTAGTATTCGTGATTGCGGTTACGGGCGTAGTCCTGCCCGAACTCGCGCTGATAATGGCTGCCGGTGAAAACGTAGCGCGTCTTGCCGAGCGCGCCGGGCAGGAATGGGCCCGACCCCTCAAAAGTGAGGCGCTGCGTGCCGAAGTCGCCGAAATTATAGCTGAGCTTCTGGCTGGCGGCGTCCTTCGGCGCCTTAGAAATCATATTGATCATGCCGCCGGGCGAAGTGCGGCCGTAGATCGCGGCACTGGAACCCTTGATGATCTCCATGCGGTCAACGTTGCTCGAGCCGTAGCGGCCGAGGCGGAAAAAACCGTCGCGAAGTTGGTTAGAGGAGGAGAAACCGCGGAGGTTGAAATTGCCGCCGATGTCGAGGCCGGTGAAGCCGCTGATGTGCGTGATATTGTCGAGGAGATCGAAGATGCCGAAGTCCTCGAGAAACTCGCTCGTCATCACGTTGACCGAGTACGGCAGATCGATGATCGGCGTCTTGACGCGGCTGCCCGTCATCGTCTCAGACGCGACGTAACCGCGGACGGATTCGGCGCTGACCTCGAACGGCGAGAGCTCAACGGTTTCGGAGGCGTTGGGGCGCGGTGTCGCCGTGGTTTGCGCGAAGACCGCGCTTGATGTGATCAGAAACCCAAGGAGGGCGCGTGACAGGTGTCGGTTGGTCGGTGGTAGCATGAAATTTAAAAAGCGATGGGGAGGGAGCGGCGTGACTGTCGCCGAAGAGACTGGCGGCAATCGCGGTGTGGTCAGCGGAGTCCCGTTCAGAATTTCACCGTCACAGTGAGATCGTACTGGGGCGGCATGACGTAGGAGTAGTTATAGACGTTGGCGCCGTTGGCCAAGGTGACGAAGCCGGTTTTCCGAACGCGGCTGTTCTCGAGATCGAGCAGGTTTTTCACCCCGGCGCGGATGCGGACTTGCTGGCCCCAAATCTTTTGATCCCGCATCGCGTAGGCGCTGACGAGGTGGCTCGTCCCGCCGATCATTTCCTGTTTGTTCGGGACGCCGAAGAGATAGTTGTCACGCCAACTGCCGTTGACGCCCAAGCGGACACCGCGGAGCACCGCGGTGGAATCCCGCCGGAAGCTGTAATCGACCACCCAACTCGCCGACCACGGCGAGGCGCGGGCACCGGCGGGCTTGGTGCTGATGTCGAGCGTGTCGAGCAGGAGCTTGGCGGTGGTAAGGATAGCGGGGCTCTCGTTGCCGCGTTTGACGGCGGCATCGTAGTAGGCGCGGAATCCGGCGAGGTCTGGCGCGTTCAGGACGTTGGCTCGGGCGAGGGTGAACCGAAGCTGAAGGGACTTCGTCGGCCGGAGCATCAAGGTCAGATCGGCACCGGTGGAATTTTCCGTCGCACTGTAATTGCGCGCGGCGCTCGCGGTGCCAGGTGCACTAAAGCGGTAGTTCGGATTGGTGGGCAGGACGTCATTCGGATTCATGAGATCCTCGAGGTCCGCGGCGGTCAGGTTGACGATATTGTTATAAGAGAGCGCCACGTTTTGGCGGTCGATGTCGAATACTCCGAGCGTGAAGCCGGCGCGGTCGTCGAAGAGGCTGCCCTTAACGCCAACCTCTTTGGTCACGCCCGTGATCGGGCCGAATCGCTGGTTCTCGAAAGTGACGGCATCCTGAAAGCGGAACGACTCCGAGTAGACACCGTAGACGTTCACGTCCTTGTTCAGCGCCCACGTGAGGCCAGCAGTGTAGCTCGTATTGGCCTGTTTCATGAACAGGTTTTCGACGTATTCGCCGGGCAGCGCGTCGCTGCGTTTCGGCGGGGCGATGGCCTCCGCGAACGGGCCAAAAAAACGCTTGGTCGAATATTCCCAGAGGCGGCTCGTGTCGCGCCGGAGGCCGACGAGCGACTGAAGACGTCCGCCGAAGTAACGTCCGCTGGCGGAAAGCGAAGCGGCGGCAGCCCGGCTCCAGTCGGTGTTGGCGGCGGGATCGTTACCCCCGAGGTTGGCGATCATCCGCATCTCGACGGTGCTCGTCGCGGGCAGGGCTTCCATTTTCAGTCGGTCGTAAAGTGAGCGCGAATAAAACGCGGGATCGTCCAGATAAACGCGCAGGCGGCCGCGATCGTTGGTGGTAATCGCGGGGGCGCTGCCACCGAGGATGTTCTTCACGTTGTAGGCTTGGAGGCGGTAGTTGTCCTTCGAGCTCTCACGATATTCCGCCGTGGCCACGAAGAGCTGCGGCATCCCCTTCAGCCGATCCCAAAGGTAGGCAGCGGAGCCGCGGAAGGCGTCGGTGTCGGTGCCGAAGCGTTTTCGATCCAACGTCGTATCCATGTAAGGCCGACCGTTCACATCGAGCGCGATGGGCGAGTCGACGAACGAGCCGTCGTTGCGCTCCGACTGCTGGTTCTGGTGATTGTACGCCAGCTCGAGGCTGACCGGGCCGGCCTTTTGCTCGATGGTGAGCGAATAGGCGCCAAACGGCCGGGCCTGGAGATCGAACGAACCGCGCAGGTTGTAGTGTTTGGGGAAACCGTCGATCCGCTTCGTGCCGACCACGGCGCCGGTGGCATTGCGCAGTTGCACAAGGAAGACTCCGCCCTCGAGGAGCGAGGGCGTGCCGCCGGCGGCGCCGTTCGCCGCGCCGCGATCGATCGCGGGCAGCGTTGACTGAAAAATCCACGCGCCGTCCGAGGTGAAATAGGTGCCGGCGGAGTTGAAGCCGCGCCCGCGGGCCGATTGCTCCTGCACCGCGACGCTCGCGAATCCGCGCACGTTATCGAATTTACCCTGTTCGACCTCGACGCGGATCGACGTGTGCTTGAACGGCTGCCAGACGGCGGCGAGCGTCTCGCCCGCGAGTTTATAGGCGGACGCATCCTGAAACGTCTTTTGCTGACGGCGGACGGCGTTGAAACGGAGGGCGAGCTTGGAGCCGACCTTGCGATTGACGTCGATTTGGTAGCGGTAAGCGCCCTCGCTCGTTTGCTGCATCAGCAGCGTCCCAAAATTACGCATCATAGGTCGCTTGGTGAAGACCGAACCCTGGCCACCCGGGTCGACCTCGCCGAAGATAACTGAGTTGGAGCCCTTGCCAAAATCGATGCGCTCGACGTTGTAGGTGTCGCTCGGGATGAACCAGCGGAAATAATTCCGACTGACGTTGTTGCTCTGGCTCAGGCCGCGAAACGAGAAATCGCCGTCGAGATTTTTGTCGTCCATCGGCGGCGCGGCGTAAACATTGGCCACGAAGCTGGCGACTTCGTCGGCCGTGAAGAGCCCGAGGTCCTCCATGAAATCGGCGGTGATGGCATCGATGTTTACCGGCACATCCTTGAGCGCCTGCTTGGTGCGCGTAGCCGAAAGGGTCTCGTTGGCGGACCAGCCGGTCTCACGCTCGGTGGCGATGACGAAGGGCGAAAGTTCGATCACGTCTCCCTTTGCGGTTGCTGGGTTAGTGGTCGGCGCCGTTTGCGCGGAAAGTCCGGCGGCGGCTATCCCCGTGAGCATTCCGAGGAGCAAGCGTCTGCAGAGCCTGAAAGCGCATGGAGAGTTTACGGAGGTCATGGGTGGTGGGGTGAAGCGGATTGCTGGGCAGGTTCTTTATTCGTGAAAAGGGAACGGCACTTTCCGTCAAGGAGGTGCCTCACGGCAGCGGTGCCCGGCGCGTGAGCGAAATGCGGACGTCGTCCACGTAGCTGCCGGTAAAAATGAAATCAGGACCCGATTCGAACGCCTGATTGATGTGCAGCCGGACGGCGAGAAACTCGGCGTTGGCCGGAAGGCGCAGCTCCGTGGTCAACCGCTGCCACGTCAAGGGATCGCGATCCATCTGGGTGCGACTGCTCCGGGCCATCGCGAGGGCGTCATTGGTGAGCGCGCTACCCAGGCGTCCGGCCCGTTCGGGAACGGACTCCGAATCGAGGGCATAGAGGGAAATCGCGAAGCCATATTTCTCGGCGTCGGGAAACACCATCGCATTGAAACTCGCCGATACTTCCACCACGGCCCCGCCATCGGATAACTCGCCGCGAAATGGCCGGAGGTCGATCAGGCGGTAGACGACCGCGATATGGCCGCCGGCCGGCTTGGACTTGCCCTCAAAATCGGCCCGAAGAAACCGCATCATCCGCTGACCTTTTTCCGGTTTCACGCCGTTCTGGGCACCGACGATTTCGGCGGCGTCACCGCGCCAGATCCCGGTTTCCAGCGCCGAGCGGATCGCCAACGGCGCCTCGGGGTTCTCAAAATCCTCATCGAGCACCGAGTGCGACTTCACCACGGGTGGAAGGACGTAGGCCCAGACTACGGTCGCGGCGAAAAGCCCTGCCACGAGTCCGACGGCCGCATGGGGCGCCCACTGAAACCACGACAGCGGCCGCGATAGGCTGAACGCGGCGCGACGTTCGCGGAGGGGCAGAATCGGCGTCCGGGCCCTACCCTCTCTCCGGACCACCTCGGCCAACGCAGTGCCGCCGGCCAGTTCGCCGTGGAGCGCCGAATAGTGTAGCCAAGCGTCAAGCGCCGTCGCGTCAGTGCGCAACAGCCGATCAAGTTCGGTGATCTCTTCCGCGGTCGCGAGGCCGTCGCAGACGCGGGCAAACAGCAGATCCTGGTTTGGCGTCATTTTCATGCAGTGGTTCCTTCGGTTCTCATCCCACGCTCGACGCAGTCCAGCAGGACGCGCCGGCTGCGTTGGAGCAGCTTGTAGATCGCGTCCGCCGTACGACCTTCGCGCAGCGCGATGGTTTCGACGGGCTCTTCTTCGGTGTAGTAGCGATTCAAGCTGGCGCGTTGGTCGGGTGGCAGCTTGGCGAGGCAGTCGCGCAGCTTTTCCGCTCGCAGCGAAAGCTCCGGCGACAACACCTCGCGACGGGCATCGATCAGGGCAATCAAGTCGTCGTGCGCGAACGCCTGCCAACGCGGTTGATTACGCCAGAACTCGCGCACCTTGAAGCGCGCGATCCCGCAAGCCCACGGGAGAAATTCCCTCGCCTCGTCAAATTCGGCGCGCTTCGCCCAGAGCGTGACCAGCGTCTCTTGCAGCACGTCGCGCGCGTCGACCGCGGCCGGCACGTAGCGCAGGATAAAGCGCAGCAGAGACCGTTCCTCCGCCATGAACTGGCGGAGAAAAGCCTCTTCGTCGGCGCTGCGATTAGCTTTAGGGGTCATCGATTCCTACCCATCATTGGCAGGTGAGGAGCGAAATTGGACATTTATTTAGCCCAACGTGAAAAAAATCGGCACCGCCGGCACCGAGCGCCGGCGCCTCTGACTGAGCGAAGCAACCCCCGCCTCAGTCCGTTCGCCCTCACTCCTTCGACCCCGGCTGGAATCAATCCGCAATGTCCGCCTCGGGAGTAACCGCCTGCCATCGCTCGAACGTTCCCCGCGGCCGGACAGTTAGCTGAAACCTCACCTTTAGTTCGGTGCCAAGGACGTCCAGCAGCCAGCTCTGTACTGAACGGTGAGCGGGATTCCAGCCGCCACCCTCAGCCCTGGCTGGCCTCAGAAACGCACCGTCAGGCTCGCGTCGACTTGGAGGGGTACGACGTAACTGTAGCGGTAGACGTTCGCGGCGTTGGCGAGCGTCGTGAAACTGGTCTTACGCAGTTTTCCGTTTTCGAGATCAGTGAGATTGCGGAAGCCGAGCCGGGCGCGGACTTGTTGCCGCCAAATTTTTTGATCACGCATTAAGTAGCCGTGCACGAGGTGCGTCGCGCCGCCGCCGAGCGATTGACCGTTGGCGATGCCAAACAGGTAGTCGTCGCGCCAACTGCCGTTGAGCCCCACCCGCACACCGCGCAGCGGAGTCCACCCATCACGCTGAAACGCATAATCAATCACCCAGCTTGCCGACCACGGCGACGCCCGGGCACCGGTGGGCTTTTGGTCGATGTCGAGCGAGTCGAGCAAGGTTTTTGCTTCGTTGAGCAGAGCCGGGCTTTCGTTTCCACGTTTCACCGCCGCCTCGTAATAACCGCGAAAACTGTCGAGATTGGGTTGGCCGGTGACCTGCGTGCGCGCCAGGGTCAGGCGGAGCTGCACGCCGCGGGCTGGGCGGAGATTCAGGGTGACGTCGGCCCCCCGGGAATTTTCGGTGGAGCTATAGTAGCGCGCGGCGCTGGCCGTGCCTTCCTCGCCGTATTTATAGCGCGGATCGCCGGGACGAACGTCGTTGGGGTTCATGAGATCCTCGATTTCGGCGGTCGTGAAATCAACGATGGTGTTCCAACTCAGGGCGACGTTTTGTCGGTCGATATTAAATACCCCGAGATTGATGCTGCCACGGTCCTCCCAAAAACTGCCTTTGAGACCGACCTCTTTGTTGACACCCGTGATCGGTGGAAAGCGCTCGCGATCAAACGTGCGCACACCCTGAAAGCGGAAGGACTCGGAGTAGACGCCATAGAAATTGAGCCCTTTGGTGAGGACGAGCGTAAGACCGCCCGTGAAGCTGGTGTTCTCCAGTCGCAGCTGCTTGTTCTGCACATATTCACCAGGGAGGGCGTCGCCGCGATTCGGCGGAGGGACCTCTTCGTTGTATTTCCCGAACGTGCGCGTGCCATCGTACTCGTAGTTGCGATTCCAATCGTGCCGGGCGCCGACGAGGGACAGCACGCGACCGCCAAAATAGCGCCCGCTGGCCGAGAGCGAAACAGCCGAGGCTTGGCGCCATTGGGTACCATCAGTCGAGCCCGTGCCGGAGGGAAAGGACGCGAGCGATTTGAGGGTGATAGTCGGGGTGTTGGGGAGATTCGCCGGCTTCAGTGCGTCGAAGAGCGCGCGGGAATAGAACCGTGGGTCGTCGAGGAAGAGGCGGAGACGGACGCGGTCCGAGTTTGTATTCAGTGTGCCACCACGGTCGACGTTGTAGGTATTGTAGGTGTTGAAGCGATAGTTGAGCACCTGATCTTCGCGATATTCAGCGCTACCCACGAAGAGCTGCTGCATCCATTTCCACTTGTCGAAAAGGTAGACGGCGGCGCCGCGGAACGAGTCAACGGTGTTGCCGAAGCGTTTCTCGTCCAACTCGGTTTCCGTGTAGGGCCGGCCGTTGACGTCGATGCTGATCGTGCTGGCGAAAAAACTATCGTTACGAATGGCGGTCTGCTTCTGGTGGTTATACGCGAGTTCGAGCCCGACCGGGCCGACGCGTTGCTCGACGGTCACAGAAACCGTATCAAAGGGACGATTCTGGCGATCGAAGGCGCCCCGGAGATTGTAGTGCTTGGGATAGCCGGCGAAGCGCTTCGTGCCCACAATAGCACCGGCCGCATTGCGCATCGTGACATCGAACGAGCCCCCCTCGAGGAGGGATGGCGAGCCGCCGGCCGGGCCGTTGGCGCGGTCGGCCGCGGGGAGCAGGGCCCGATTGATCCACTCACCGTCGGATGTGTAATGGAGGCGGTCGTTGGTGTACGCACGCGAGCGGGCCGACTGTTCGCGAATGGTCACGCCGCCAAAGCCGCGCACGTTTTCGAAATCACCCCGTTCGTATTCAACGCGAATGAGCGTCTCTTTGAGCGGTTGCCACGTCGTCGTCAGCGTCTCGCCCGCGAGCTGAAACGTGGAGGCGTCCTGAAACGTGCGTTCTTGGCGACGCACCGCGTTGAAGCGGAAGGCGAGGTTGCGCCCGATGCGCCGGTTAACATCGAGCTGAAAACGGTAGGCGCCGTCGCTGTTGTAGAGGGACAGGAGCGTGCCGAAATTTCGCATGATCGCGCGCTTGGTGAAGACCGACGCCTGCCCACCCGGCTCGACGTCGCCGAAGATGAGGGAATTGGCCCCTTTGCCGAAATCGATGCGCTCAACGTTGTAGGTGTCGCTCGGCACATACCACCGGAAGTAATTGCGGGTTGCCGTGGATCCGCTGAGTCCGCGAAAGGCAATCGCGCCACTTTGACTGTCGTTTTCCAGCGTCGGCGGCGCGAACGCGTTAGCGACGTAGTTGGCGACTTCGTCCGCATTGAAGAGCCCGAGGTCCTCCATGAAATCGGCGGTGATCGCATCGATATTTACCGGCACATCCTTGATCGCCTGCTTGGTGCGCGTAGCGGATAACGTGTCGTTGGCCGACCATCCCGTATCAAGCTCGGTCGATACGACAAACGCCGACAGCATGACCGCTTCCTTTTCTTCGACCGCGGGCTTGGGCGAAGCCGCCGGAGTGGGCGCGCTTTGTCCAAGACTATCAGAGGCGGCGGCTAACGTGCCGAAGCCAACGGCGACTCGAATGACGGCTGCAAGGGTGTTCAATCGTGAGGAGCGTTTCATGGTCAGAATAAGGCGAGGATTACAGGCAACTGAGCGGTCACTCCTTGTCGGACAAGAGAACCAATGGGGTCGGTAGTTTGGAGAACGTGAGCAACGTTTCGGGGGAACTCAATCGCCCGAAAGGATATTTTTTAGCTGCGGCAAAAAGGGCTTCATGCGGTCGCCCGGCGTTCGGTTGCCCCACCCCTTCACTTCTTTCGCTGCCCCTTTTCCCTGCGCGAGGAGCGTCCGCACACCGGCGCTATGCCCGCGCTTGATCGCATGGAGCCTCGCGAGGGCGTGCGCGCAGTTCACCCATGCGTTTTGCGCCCGCCCGTCGAGCTCGCCAGCACGCAGCGCCGTGCTCAGCGGTCAGCCTATCTGGCGGATCGCGAAGCGGGCGGGCGCTATGGCACGCTCGATGATCACGGCGGGCCGAAGCCCCTCGCGTGCGCTGGCCCGGCCGAGTTCCCCGGAGGACTGGCCGCTGAGCTCGAAGATGACCTCTGAGCGCACGTCCCGGATCACAAATTCGGTTTCACCGCCGAACCCGTCGGCGCGTTGCCGGGCAGCGCCGGCGCAGGTGCAATGATCCCTTCAGCAGCCGTTGATTTCGTCACAGGCACGTCACTCTTGAGGCGCGCCAACTCCTCCTCCAAGCTAGCGATGGCCGCTTCGGCTTGAAGCGTCTTCTCGTGAGCGTCATCGAGCGCCTTTTTCTTGGCCAGATATCCGGCGCGCTCGTCCCGGAGCCTCTTCAGACGCTCGTCGGCATTTTCTTTTTTCTTCTGCGCATCCGTCAGCTCGATATCAGAAATGCGAAAACCCTGAGCGATCGCCAACTCCTCGTCGCTCTCCGCTTTCATGCGCGCCTCCACACTGCGCTTCTTGGCCAGCTCTTGCTGATAAGCGCGTTCTTGGGCGAGACGATCCTGCTCCTTCCGGTCTTTGGCGTCCTGCACCATCCCGACGATGCCACCGATCAGGGCACCTGCGCCCACACCAATCGCAGCGCCCGTCCCGGTTCCGAGGCTACTGTTGTTTCCCACGACGGCACCACCCAAGCCACCGACGACGGCACCGGCACCGGCACCCGTGGCTGTGCGGGACGGCGCGACGGACGAGCAGCCGCTCCAACTCAACACCGCCAGCGCGGTACCGAAGCCGAAAATTAAGTTTAGGACAGGACGGGTGGCAGGGACGATTTCCATGGGGAAAAAAGAAAAGACGCGTTTGCTTACTAATAGACTCGTACTAAGTAATACGTGTTCGTTTTTTTATTCAACCGAGTATGCGAATTCGTAGAGAGCACCCCAAGCGCACCCTGTGACTGGCCGCTTTGTCCCCAGAAACCGCGACTGAATCTGTAGCTTCCCCTTTCGCTCTTCAACCTGTGAAAACTTTAGGATCATGATTTCTCGAAACAAGGGCATTCTCTCACTGGAGTTCCTCATCCCCAATGTAGGTTTCCTGCTCATCGCAGCCTTGGGCATTGGCACACTTTATCACTTCGTCGTTACGCCGCGGGCGAACGAGTTGATGATCGAGCGCAAAGTTAAGTCCGAGAGTGGGAAGCTCGGTTCGGGTGGCCCGGAGGAGCGCTCCGTGTTCTTGGTCATCAAAGACCCGGAACCGATGTTCGAGGTCATCTTCTGCACTTGGGGCCTCATCACGCTGGGGTTCAAACTGGTGCAAATTAACCGCGAGAAGAAGCTTCTCACCAAGGATTTTCTGAGGATTCAGCCTGGGGAGCGGATCATTCCCGAGGACGCCTTTGATCGCTACAAGGAACTCCGCACCACGTTCGACAACGAACCGCATTGGCAAGGGAAGCTCATCCCCGAATGCGTACTCGCCGCGTTGCACCGCTTTCATGCGACGGCCTCGATTCAGGACGCTTCCAATGCAGTGAAAGAGCGCGCGGAAATCGCCGCCGACCATCTCGATTCCTCCCTCTCTCTCGTCCGCTACATCGCGTGGGCCATCCCCGCGATCGGTTTCGTCGGCACGGTGCGCGGCATCGGCGAAGCCCTCTCCTTCGCTGAACAGGCAATCAAGGGCGACATCTCTGCCCTCACGGCAAATCTTGGCTTGGCCTTCAATTCAACGTTTGTCGGTCTGATGCTCTGCATCATTCTCATGTTCGTGTTGCACATCGTGCAGTCGCAACAGGAGTCGTTCATCATCGAGGCGCAGAACTACTGCCGGGAGAATCTCGTCGATATCATGAAAGTACCCGCCAAGGACGCTCAGGCACGCGTGGAAACGTAACCGCACTCCGCTCCCATGCCCACGATTGGTCTCGAACTTTGCGACGCAGGATTTCTCACCGCCGCGAGCGATCACACCGACACCAAGCTACTGGCAATCGCCGACAGCAAAGGTGCCACCGACTGGCCCGGCTTCGCCTACCACGAAGGCAGCCAATTTTCCTTCGGGCGCGCCGCTGAAGACATGTGGTTCGTCCATCCCCGGCGCGTGGCCCACGCGTTTTGGTCCAAGCTGGCTCACGATACCGTCGCCTC
>Ga0209597_1001733_pt1 | contig 14161 bp, 9 predicted proteins | sample M_140625_MF_Meta_FD_187316 | JGI IMG/M metagenome (GOLD analysis project Ga0209597, IMG submission 187316) | Freshwater microbial communities from Lake Montjoie, Canada to study carbon cycling - M_140625_MF_MetaG (SPAdes) (version 2) | ecosystem: Environmental > Aquatic > Freshwater > Lake...
TGGCCATCTCACCGCGGGCCTCGAAGTAGCGGGCCAGGTCCTCGGAGGGGGGAAGGGGAGGGGTGGCCATCGCGGCGCGGAAGTGGCGAAGGGATCACCCTATGGACAGAATGCGGGTCGTCGTGGGCGGGGCTGGGACGGCTTCCCTCCTCCAACCCTGACCCTGCGGGCATGGCCTGCCCGGGCTCGGCCGGGAGATCCCGAGCCCGCCCATCAGCGCCTGACGTCCCAGCCATAGAGCTCGGGGCGCAGGTCGGCGTGGTAGCGGGTGCCGGCCGGATGGAGGGGGCCATAGTCGGCGGGAATGCAGTCGGCCAAAAGGAGGGTGGGCTCGGGCCGGGCTGCCACCAGCACATCGCCATGGGGACCGCAGACGATGCTGTTGCCCAGGTAGGCCGCCATCACGGTGCCATTCACCGTTTCCTCGCCGCAGCGGTTTGCATAGGCCACGAAACAGTTGTTGTGGATGGCGTGGGCTGGGATCAGGGTGCGAGAGACATCCGGATAGGGGCGATCGGTGCGCTGCCCATCGGTGAGCAGGGCCCAGGTGTCGGCGGCGGTGGGGATCAGCACGAGCGTCGCGCCGAGCAGGGCGAGGCGGCGGGTGAGTTCGGGAAATTCGGCCTCGTAGCAGTTGAGCATGCCAACGCCGATCCCGTTCACCGCCTGCACCGTGAACGCCTCCCCCTCCTCGGGATCGAGATAGCCCGGGCTCCAGCAGAGCTTCTCATCGGGTCCCCAGAGGTGGGTCTTGCGGTAATTGCGCAGCAGGGAGCCATCGGCGCCAAACAGGGCAATGGCGTCGTAGAAGCGCTCTTCGCCGGCCACCAGGGCCCGCTCGGGGTAGGGGCAGGCCACGGCCAGGCCATGGAGGCGGGCAGCGGCGGCCACCCGTTGCAGGCTGGGGCCATCCACCGGCTCGGCCAGGCGGCGGGCCAGCTCCGGGGTCACGATGTAGCCGCTGAGGTAAAGCTCCGGGAAGGCCAGCAGTTGCACCCCCTGGGCGGCGGCGAGGGCGCAGACGGTTTCCAGGCGCTCCAGGTTTTCGGCCACGGCTTCGGGCGTGGCCGCCGTGCCGGTGCCCTGCCAGATCCCCAGCCGCAGGCCCTCGCCAGGGGCCGGAGGTGTGGGCCTCAGGAAGCTGTGGAGGCGGTAGATGAGGTCCATCGGGATCGGGGCCGGCGATGGGGCCGGGTCTGGGGCGGTTTGATTGATCCTGCGACCACTCCCTTCCAGGTTCGCCATTCCGTCCGGGTGAACGTCGTCATCTCTGAACGCATCTGGGGCGTATCCGCAGGGTTCCGTGCATTCCGCCCTCCCTGCCTTCGAGGCCGGATGCCGCTCAAAAATGTCTCTTGAATGGAGGGATGGTTGCGGCCCACCCCGGCCCCGACAACCTCGCCGGGGCGGCCCTTGATTCCGTTCGCGCATCGCCGGTCCTCCGTTTGGTTTCCGCCATGACCGCGAGCTCCCCGCCACCGAAACGCCGCGCCAGCAACCTCGGAATCAGCGCCGGCCTCAGCGCCCGCCTGGCCGCCGCCAACCTGCCGGCCGAGATCCCGCGGGATTCGCTGCCGAGGCGCGGCCTCGACGCCCAGAACGCCTACGAGCTCATCCACGACCACTTGATGCTCGATGGCAACGCCCGCCTGAATCTGGCCACCTTCGTGGGCACCTGGATGGAGCCGGAGGGGCGGCGGCTGATGGAGGAATGCGCCGACAAAAACATCATCGATAAGGACGAATATCCCCAGACAGCCGAACTGGAGGAGCGCTGTCTGCGGATCCTGGCCGATCTCTGGAATGCCCCCGATCCCGCCCAGGCCGTGGGCACCTCCACCACGGGCTCCAGCGAGGGCTGCATGCTCGGCGGGCTGGTGATGAAGTGGCACTGGCGCCAGCGGCAGCGGGAGCGGGGCGAAAGCGGCGGCCTCCCCAATCTGGTGATGGGCAGCAACACCCAGATCTGCTGGGATAAGTTCTGCGCCTACTTCGATGTGGAGCCGCGCCTGGTGCCGATTACGGCGGATCGTCTTCAGCTCGGCGCCGAGGAGGCGGTGGCCCACTGTGATGCGAACACGATCGGGGTGGTGGGCATCCTGGGCAGCACCATCGATGGCAGCTACGAGCCGATCGAGGAACTCAACCGGCAGCTCGGTGCCCTGCAGGAGCGCACCGGCCTCGACATCCCCATTCATGTGGATGCGGCCTCGGGAGGCTTTGTGGCGCCGTTCAATTCGCCGGAACTGGTCTGGGATTTTCGCCTGCCGCGGGTGCTCTCGATCAACAGCAGCGGCCACAAGTACGGCGGCGTACTGCCCGGAGTGGGCTGGATGCTCTGGCGCCACGACGGCCTGTTGCCCGATGAGCTGCGCTTCAACGTGAACTATCTCGGCGGCCAGATGCCCACGATCGGCATGAACTTCTCCCGTCCCGGCGCCCAGGTGGTGGGGCAATATTTCAACTTCCTGCACCTCGGCCGCGAGGGCTTCGCCCATCGCATGGCCGCCCTGGAAGCGATCGCCTGCCATCTGGCCGATGGCATCCGCGATCTAAAGCCGCTGCGGCTGGTGAGCCATCCGCTCGGGCAGCTGCCTGTGTTCGCCGTGGAAATCGATCCGGCCGTGCGGAACTGGAGCGTGTTTCACCTCTCCGAGAAGCTGCGGGAGCGGGGCTGGCAGGTGCCGGCCTACACCCTGCCGGCCGATTGCCAGGAGCGGGCGGTGCTGCGCTTCGTGGTGCGAGCGGGCTTCAGCCGCGACATGGCTGACGCCCTGCTCGATGACATTGAGCGGGCGGTGCTGTGGTTTGAGGGCCTGGCTCAACCAATGCCGGAGCCGATCATCCAAACGGCTTTCCGCCATTGAGCCTGGCTCCATGAACTAGACACCGAATCAGCTGCCACCCTGGCGATTAGGCAACGGCGACGCGAAGCTTGACGCGATGGACAATGGCGAAGAGGTCTAAAATTTCGGCTGGCGTCAATCCGGCATGGGTTAACGCATTGAGTTTTTGGGAGATCGGAATATACCCGGGCGTCAAATCGCGAGTTAGAAAATAATCAAAGTAGCCAAGCAACTCATTGTCAGCCAAGCCGTCACACAGCGGGGTGCGGAAAGCCACAGCCTGACACTCCTCAGCAATTATTCGAAGAATGACTTTAGTTTCGCAAATCCTGGAATCATCAGAATTACCCAATAAAAATGCAACCAGGTAGGCAACTGGAATCAGCTCATCCGCATTCATTCGCAGCAGCGCCTCTATTGCTGGATTCATCTCTGGGCAGAGCAGTCGCCTCGCATTGGCGTTGTACTGATCAAAAATATCCCCAAAATAGTAATCCGCAAGCGATCCCGATGCAGCCTCCATGTGGCGCTCATGCACAGGAAAGCCGGATTCATGCCAGAACTGGATAGCTTGCTCGTGTTGCGAAACAATTTCAAAGAAAAAGGTCACAGGATTTAGGAGAACATTGCTGCATTTTTCACCCGTATCAGCAAGAAAGCTTCGCAGCAAATGCTTTAAACCGGACAAAGCCCTAGCAAACGGGTCTCTCAAGCTGAGCAATAAAGTCACGGTGGAGAATGGCCGAGATAGCTCCTTAATCAATTGCAAGCAAACTTGTCTATCGCCAATAATTTCCGTAAAGACCTCAGAGCTAATCACCACAAGCGAGGGGCAAGAATCATCGAGTTCCACTTGAAGGCAATCTAGATAGTGCTGCAGCTGATCAGGCCAATCCAAATCACCCAAAACTGAATAGTCCGGAACCAAACATCCAGGAATCAGGGCGTGCTGATCGCCCCAAAGCCCAGTAGATGGATAGAGAATGCCATGACCCTTAAGGCCCTGCGAACTTGCACTAAGGCATGCCTGAGCAGTCGTCGTACCTGTTTTATGAAGACCGACGTGAAGAAGTAGATCCATAGATAAGACGCAATACCTAGTGTTCCTTTCAGGAAGGATGGATCAAAACGAACTAGTACACGAAATGAACACCTGGTTGCCAATGACGTGCTTTTCACGAGAGAACCTTTCGGAAACCAAATTGCTGCCTAACGCGATCCAGAAAGAAGGTTCCAACTTGCTTCGAAAGCGACTTTCGCCGCCTCCCCTAGATCTGGACCCTGCTCTCAGCAACCACGGTGAGGATCCCGAGATTGGCTCTTGTCACAACAAACCCCTAGCCGAGGTAAGTGAGATGAAGTCCTTACGCTTCGTTCGCGTCAATGCATTCCAGAACAGAAGCGGGTGTAGCCTGGATCACATTAGCGCAGGAGTGCATTTCCGTAGGCCGGGCTGCACCGATCTGAAGCTCATGGGCGTCGGCCGCGCTGCTTGCCTCGGAAACGGCAAAGCCAGAGGGTGCATCTCCTCCTGCGGAAAGCGAGGAGGACTTCACCTCAATCCGGCAGCCTCCAAGGATTGAGCCCCAGATCCGCCCCAATGCGGTGGGCGCAGGCGAAACCGCTGAAGGCCACGGCATTCAGCCCCTGGCCGGGGAAGCAGGAATCGCCCACGCAATACAGGCCGTTGATGCCGGTGCGGTTGAAGGGCATCGGCAGGAGGCCGGGCAGTCGCATCGCCGGGATGGGGCCATAGCTGCCGCCGCTGCGGCCCAGGAAGCGGCGGTGGCTGCGGGGGGTGCCGACCTCCCGGTGGGTGATGGCGCCGGCCAGGCCCGGCAGAATCGCCTCGAGGCGGGCGATTAGGCGGTTGGCATCGGCTTCCTTCTTGGCGGCATAGGCCTTGGGGGAAAGCCCCTGCCAGGCCTCCATGGAGGAGGGGGTGAAGGTGTGCACGATGTGGTGGCCCTCCGGAGCTAGGGAGGGATCGAGCAGCGAGGGCATCGACACGAACACCGTGCCCTGCTCGGCTTCGATCTCCTCCCAGCGCTCCAGCAGCAGGTGGTGCACGTGGGTGCCTGGGGGGATCAGGTCGGCCCGCACGCCGAGGTGGAGCGAGAGGAAGGAGGGGGAGGGCTTGTAGCGACGGCGCCAGGTGCGCTCGGCGGCGGGGGTGTCGGCGCCATCGATCAGGGTCTGGCTGGGCATCCCTTGTTCGGAGCGGTGTTGCCTGCCGGCGTCGGGCAGCTGCCCGGCACCATCAAGGCTTTGCGGCACGCCGCCTTCAGCGCTCTGGCTGGCACCTCTAGGAAATTGGCCGGCGCCATCCGGATCCCCAAAGGTGTCCCAGCGGGTGGCGTTGCTCACCACGCGGCGGGCTCGAAGCTCCTCGCCACCGGCCAGCCGAACCCCCACCGCCCGGCCTTCCTCCAGAAGTACCTTCACCACCCGGGCCTTGTAGCGGATCGCGCCGCCATGGCGCTCCAGCCCCGCCACCAGCTTCTCGGCAATCACCCCCACGCCTCCCTTGGGGTAGTTGATGCCGCCGGCATGGCGATCGGAGAACACCATGCCCGCATTGATCATCGGCGTGCGATCGGCGGGCATCACGCTCCAGCAGAAGCACTCCATGTCGATGAAGCGCAGCAGGTTCGGATCCTGGATGTGGGCGCGGGCCACCGATCCCACGTTCACCGGCAGCCAACGGGCCAGCCCCAAGCAGGCGAGCGGCGCCTTGAAGAACACCTTGGCCAGGTAGGCCGGATCCTCCAGCGACAGCAACGGCATCGCATCGAGGCAGCGGAACACCTGCCAGCAGGTGTCATAAAAAGCGCGGATGCCCTTCGCCTCATGGGGGAAGCGGGCGGTAAGGTCGTCGATGAAGCCTTCGTAGTCGCGGTCCACGGCCACGGTGAGGCCGCCGGGCAGGTGGTATTCGAGTTGGGCGGGGTCGGGGATGGTGGTGCAGTGCTCGCCCACATCGGCCAGGGCGCGGGTCAGCAGGTTGGTGTGCCCCTTGGTGCCGAAGCCGAAGATCATCGAGGCACCCACATCAAAGGTGTAGCCCTCCCGCTTAAAGCTGCCGCCCGAGCCCCCAGGTATCAGGTAACGCTCCAGCACCAGCACCTTCGCCCTCTTGGCGGCCAGCTGGCTGGCGGTGACCAGCCCACCGATGCCGGAGCCGATCACGATCACGTCCCAGGATGTCGATGTCTCGATGGCGCTAGGCCCGGACGGGCTCAGTTCGGGATCCAGCGGCAGTGAGGGGAAATCGGTTGCGGTCAAAGGCTTGGCTGCCAACCGATGCAGCCTAGGAATCGGCCTGGCCTCCAATGGAAGAGGCCAGGCCGTGAAGGAGTCATGCCAGATGGTAGGCGTCGCTGGATGGCATGGCTTGCTGCAGGAATGAAAAGGTCCTTGCGGGCCCGTTCATTCCCTTATCGCTCAGCTCAGACGGGGGTCTGTCGCCAACGATTGGATGGCGATCCAGCCACCCTCAGCGAGTTCGGCCCAGTCGTTTTGATAGCGACCGCTCAAACGAACCTTGGAGCCCGCTGCGATGCTTCGGGCCACGGAGTTGGTCAGCCCAGCGCCGGAACGCACTTCAATCGCGGAATCCTGGATGCGGAGCATCGCTTCCACCATCTGATTCACGGTGGTGGTTGTGGCGACTGGGGTTGCCACCTTCACCGCCGCTGGGGTGGCAGGGGTGGTGTAAGAGCCCACCTTGGTGGGTTCACCTGACTCGCCATCACGGTTGCGCAGGAAGAGGAAGGCCAAGGGCAACAGCAACAGGGGCAGCAACCAGGCAGGGTTAAATCCTGAACCACGCTTCGGCTCAGCGACCACAACCTGATCACGCTGGCGCTGACGATCACGTTGGGCTACCGGAGTGCGATCCTTAGCAGTGCGATCCCTGTTGGACTCGACAACGCGATTGGTGGGTTGATTAGCTGGGGTTGTGGTTGATTGGGTGGTGGTGACCACAGGGGCAGCTTCCACGAACTGACGGATGTTCTGGGAGAAACCGCAGTTGAATTCGAAGCGTTCGCCGCCCTTGGCCAGCTTCAGTACCACGTGGGCACTATCGCCGTCAGCAGGTTGGGCGTCGATCACGTTTTCCACCGCGAAGCCACGCTTCTTGGCCAAATTGATGCAGGCATCCTTACTGGCTTGCACCATGTCATCTGCCAGGGTTGCGGCAGAGGCGGCGGATACGCTGAACAGCAGAGTGATGCAGAATAGCAACGAGGCCAAGGTGGCCATCAGGGTTCTGACCTTGCGGTGGCTCATGGGAGAAGTGGGGACTTCCATTGGGATGGATACAGGAAGAACTGGATAGGGCCAATCATGAACGCCAAGGGGAGGATCTCACTTGGGTGATTAGACCCCATAGAAATTCTGGCCGGAGTTCCAAGTTTGTCTGCGTTTCTTCAGAGTCTGATCAACTTGTTTCTGTGAAGATGATCACGACTTGGGGTAAGCGACTAGGACGGCAGTGGGTTTCCATCTTCGCCAAATCGCTCCACGGCCACCACTTCCTTGCGCAGGGTCACCCGTTGGGGGTCGCGGTATTGGCTGTGGTCGCGGTGGATGCGCACTTCTTCCACTAGCACCAGCTCGGTGCGGGTCACGATCCGTTCTTCGAGGATCGGAATCACGGTGACATCGCCTTCTTCGCGCACTTGAGGAACGGCGCCGGTCACCACCTGGTTGATCGGCACGTGCTCCACCCGCACGGTTTCGCGCTTGAGGGGGTCGTCGACCACCACCTCGCGGGCTTCCACCGATTTACTGATTCGCACCCGGCCGGTTTCGACCCGCTCGCGGGCCACCTCGAGCCGCTCCTCCACCACCGGGATCACCAGACCACGGGCATCGCGCACGGTGTCGGGGAGCATCCAGGTGCCGGCCCCCTTCCAGGTGAGATCGGTGAAGGGGAGGCTGATCTGGGAGCCATCGCCCCGGCCCAGCAATAGCGTGTCGATGCCGTTGTCGTTGCTGCGCTGCAGGAGGCTGTAGGGCTCGCCGTTTTCACCGACGACTACGAGGTTGTTGTTGGTCTGAGGACTATCAGAAGCGGTCACGGCGGAACTCCTGGGGCTGGCGGGGGCGGAAGGTGAATGCAGGACGACGGAATCGTCGGCAGGGGACGAACCGACACCCAGCAGGGCGCGCAACGTGCGGCGGATCATTCCGAATCTGGGAGAAAAGAGGGGGCCCTAAGGCCCCCTTAAGGATGCCCCAAGGGGCCGTGTGAGGGGGAGCTGGGGCCGAAGCCCCAGCCAGCTGAGATCAGCCGCGCTCGGTGGAGTGAACGGTTTCGATCACCTTGCCATCAGCATCGACACGCTCGGCACGCACATCGGAACGACGCACGGTTTCGGTGACGGTTTGACCCTTGGTTTCGGCCTGCTTGCGGAGGTTGACTTCTTCGACAACCTGGGCACGCTTGCTGACAAGGGCACGCTCGTCGAACTCAGAGAGTTCGAACACGCGCTCTTTGAAGGCATCTTCCAGGGCAGCGCGGTCGACAGCGCGGCGCTGAACGGTGACGGTCTCGTCCACCAGGTCGATGGACTTGGAGACCTTAGCCTCGGAAACAACGTTGTAGATGCGCATACGGCCGGTTTCGACCTTCTCCTTGCCGAGTTCCACCACTTCTTCCACCACTTCGAGCACGTTGGGATCGCGCTTGGCGTCGATCAGTTCAGCCTTCAGCTCGGGGTTGCGGGCCTTGAGGGTAACGGCATGCTCGCGGATATTGACCGGCGTGTTGGCACCGATGATTTCGGCGGCGCGGGCTTCGCGGTCGAGGGGCACCTGGGCGGTGAGCAGGGTGCCGCCCTGGCGGACGCCTTCGAGGTAGATGCCGAGATCGGGCTCAGGAACCAGATCGGAGAGGGCACGGAGCTTGGGAGCGTCCGAAGCATCATCGGCGCTCAGCAGATCGAGGGCATCGCGGTGCAGACCAGCGGCGGCCAGATCCTCAAGGGCCTTGGCGGCGTGGGAATTCTCGGCAAACAGACCGATGACAGTGCGGGTAGCCATTGGATGATGTTGGAGTGAGGGAGAACGATGTTGGTGCGCCAGAAAACATCATTCTGAATGAATTCAGGATGACTAAATCCTTCGGTTTTTCGGGATGTGTAGGGATCCGTTAACCGGGCATGGGTGCACCAACCGGCGCTGTTGCGCGCACCTCGGAACCCTATTCGCCTGGAAAAGGACTGACAAGTGTTCTGGAAAACCTTGCCTTGGTCTTACGGCAATCTGATCGCGTGAGAAGCATTGCCGTGCTCCACTGCTTCCATGGCAGGGCATCTATTACCGCAACCTTGGGCTGCCAGCCTGGGCAGGCAATTCTTCGCATCTGATGCTGAATTCTGATCGGGAAGACGATGCATTGTCTTCTGCATCACCATGAAGCGCATCCGCTGATACTGCGCGCCCTTGGCTACCAAGAAGGCGATCAGGCGATAGCGAAGGTGGCCAGAGTACCCGTGGACTGGAAGCCGATCACCGCATCCCGGCTGGCTTGGTAACCGGCAAGGCCATCTCCCAGCACGAGGAAGGTCTTGGCCGAGGCGCCGGAATCAAAGGTGACCAAGGCCGACCGGTTGGAGGCCCAGGCATGGACCCCTGCAGCCGCAAGATTTGTGGTGAGGGAGTCGATGATGGTGGCGTCGGTATAGGTGGCGATGGCTGCCAGGGTCAGTCTGGTCATGTTCGCGGCCGTGACGGCTGTCGGCCCATCTAGCACATCGGTGCCAAGTTGGTAATCGCGGATCACGTCGCCACTGAAGCTGGTGACGTTAGTGGTGGTCAGCCGGGAATCGGCCAAGGCGAATTGGAAGCAGTCGGTACCGGCACCGCCGGTGAGGATGTCGGTGCCAGCCCCTCCATTGAGGGTGTCATGACCAGCGCTGCCATCCAGTTCGTCATTGCCCGCAAGGCCCGAGAGAAGGTTGTTGGCACCGTTGCCGGTGATGACGTTCTTGAGGGTGTTACCGGTGCCATTGATGGCAACTGAACCTGTAAGGGTCAGATTTTCAAGATTCGAACGAAGGACATAGGAGATGGAAGATTGGATCGTATCGGTACCAGCGTCGACTCCTTCAATGACCACATCGGCTACATTGTCAACCCAATAGGTGTCATTACCAGCACCACCACTCATTACGTCGGCGCCGATTCCACCATCAAGAATGTTATTAGCCGCATTGCCGGTGATCATGTTGTTAAGGCTATTACCAATACCGTCTATGGCAGCAGAGCCAGAAAGGGTCAGATTTTCAACGTTGGCACCCAGGGCGTAAGAGATCGAGGACTTCACCAAATCAGTTCCAGCGCTGGGATCTTCCTCCACAACAATGCCGACATGATCAACCACATAAGTGTCGCTGCCCGCTCCGCCAATTAAGGTGTCAGCTCCTGTCCCCCCATCCAGGATGTTATTACCTACGTTGCCGGTAATGACGTTATCGAGACTATTGCCGGTGCCGTTAATGGAAGCGGAACCGATAAGGGTTAGCTTCTCAAGGTTGGATTGCAGGCTATAGGAGATGGAGGCTTGAACCGTATCAATGCCAGCATTAAATGCTTCTGTGACCACATCGGCGATGTTGCCAACCACATAAGTGTCATTACCCTCACCACCAATTAAAGTATCTGCACCCGTTCCACCATCGAGGATATTATTGCCAGCATTGCCGGTGATGACGTTATTGAGGCTATTGCCGGTGCCATTAATGGAAGCAGAACCAGTAAGGGTTAGATTTTCAACGTTGGTGAAAAGGGCATGGGAGACGGAGGATTGAACGCTATCAATGCCAGCATTGAAGTATTCTCTGACCACATCATCGCTGCCATCCACCACATAGGTGTCATGACCAGCACCACCAATTAATGTGTCGGCACCCGTGCCACCATCGAGATGATTATTGCCTTCATTGCCGGTGATGACGTTATTGAGGTTATTGCCGGTGCCGTCAATGGAAGCGGAACCAGCAAGGGTCAGGTTTTCAAGGTTTGCGCCTAGAGCGTATGAGAAAGAGGCCCTAACCAAATCAGCACCAGCATCAAGATCCTCCTTAACGATAGTGCCTACATTGCCAACCACATAAGTGTCATTACCAGCACCGCCAATTAGGGTGTCAGCCCCACTTCCGCCATCAAGCCAATTGTTGCCACCATTACCCGTGATGACGTTATTCAGTGCATTGCCCGTACCATTGAGATTGCCCATACCCGTGAGGACGAGATCGCGATACCGACTGGCAAGCGTGCTCGTTGATGCTGCGATAAATGTATCGGCAAAACGGTTAGAGAAGGATTGAGCGTCGTTGCCCGACAGATCCTGAATAACGCGGCTCACCTGATGACCCGCAGGGTCAATATAGGAGACGCGGAGATTACTACTACTCGCCGGTGCAGTTCCCGCCAGCTTCAGCACCACGCGAGAGTCATCGCCCGGATCGATTGATACCTGACGAATAGCACGGGCTGTAACCTCGTCGTCGCCCACACCCATGACAACGACAAAGGCAGAAACCGGGACTGACGTGGCGCTGACGCTTTCGGAGAACTGGAGAATGACAGAGGTGCCCTTCGTGCTAATGCTGGAGATTGTTGGCGGTGTTACGTCGACAACGTCCTGCCCGGCAGAATCGACGCTTGTCCTGAAACCCTTGAGATCGGTGTAGGCAATGGCGACCTTATAAACACCAGGCGCACTGATTGGCACAGCATAGGTACTTGAATTGGCATTGGGAATCTCAACACCGTTCTTGAACCACTGATAGGCGTAGCTGGCATCTGGTGCATCGCCCTCGGCATCACCAGTGACGGCAGGCGCATTCAGGGTGACCCCTGTTTCGAAGGCACCCGTCGATGAGGTGATTAGACCAGGAGTGCCGACATCGTCCTGACCGAGCACGGAGACCGTGATGGTGTGCGTGGTGATCTTATCAAGCTCGGTGATGGTGAAGACCTCGCTGCCGCTCTCTCCATCCGCCAGTTGCTGGGAGCGTTGGTCGACCATGTACGACCATTCACCACGGGTGTTCAGGGTCAGTGAGCCGTAGGCACCGTTAAAAGTGCCGGCGGTGAAGCCTTGCAGTGCATCGTCGACACTGCCAAGCTCTAGCAGCCCCTGGGCCGGCATCGCACTGTCCTCGGTGATGGCGCCAGTGATGTCGCCAGCAAAGCCCAGCACCTTGAAGGGGCGCATCATGTCGTGATCTTCATGCGACAGGATGTGGCAGTGCCAGATGTAATCGCCGGGCCGATCAAAGTTCATGATCACCTTGAGCGCCTCACCAGGGCCAACCCAGACCGTGTCCTGCAGCCCTGTATCTTCTGGCCTTAGGTTCTGCACACCATCGAGATCAGTACGGGTATCGATCAAATCACCCAACGCATAGCCCGTCGCCGCACCAGTGGTGGGGTCGAGAGTTGGAACCGAATAGTAACGACCGAGCACCTCGAACTGGCCGAGGTGAACGTGCATCGGATGGGCGTCGGCGGTGTCGTTATAGAACTCCCACACCTCCGTGTCGCCAAGCTTCACCATTTCCGTGACTGGTGCATCCCAACCCTGGGGACCAAAGACGGTCTCACCGATCTGATTAACGGCTGACTCAGCCGTGCCAATCATCGGCATGATACGGCCGAACTGGTCTTCAATCTCGAAGATACCCAGCTTACGCACCTTGGCGTCAACTTCGCTTAGATGAACAATATTGGCATTGAGGATTGTATTGTCATCTAGGTTGTATGTTTTAACTTGGCTCTGATCAGGCGCCGTCGGGTCGAGCGGGTCTGCCGCGAATTGAAACTCCATGATGCTGCCAACCGAATCATCCGGCGTTGCAGCAGTAACCGGCACCTGAACGCCAAAATCAACATCAAACCCAGGCTGGAGACTGCCATCAGGGTTGAGACCCTTGAACGGCTCCCAAGAAGCGCCAACGTTCAAGAGGCGAACATGATCGCTAACGGAGATGTTTGGGCTCGTGAAATCAAACATCAACTGCAGCCGGTCGGCAGGGCTGAACACGATCTGCTCGCCCTGCTCATCGATCCCATCGCCATCCATGATGGTGATGGGTTTTTCCAGCAAGCCACCATCTGTGCCGAGAAGGCTGACCTTGGCCCAGGGGTTGTCAAGCTTCAGGACGTAGAACCGAGAATCTGATCCATTGACCATGTCGAATTCGACCTGGCCTTTGCCAACCTGGGCATGGGGCCAGGCGACGCCATTGACAAGAATGGTATCGCCGTAATATTCAGGCACAGCGGTTGGAAATGGCCCGCTGTAATCTGGTGGCAAAACGGCATCCACAGTGTCGAGCGTGCCGGGCAGGGGGTCCGATCCGGATGCGCCGGGGTAATACAACTGACCGTCGGTGGAGAAGGAGCGATCGGCAATCAGGAGCGAGATACTCTCGTTCAGTGCGTTGTTCAGAGGCAGGTACGGCAACACTCCGGCAGCCTCGAGATTGCGCCGATTCTGGTCCTCAATGAAGTAGCTGCCCTCCAGGCCGGCATACACATTGAGCCGCGTGAGACCCATGGTGTGATCGTGGTACCAAATGTAGGAACCTTGCTGGCTGTTGTCGTAGGTGTAGGTGTCGCTCGAGGTCATGGCCATGCCCGCCATGGCATTGAGCCCCGACTGCGTGAAACCGTCGGTCGGATAGCCGTCGTAAATGGCTGCCGTGTGACCGCCATGCAAATGGGGCACCGTGGCCACCATGGTGGGGTCCACGGGGGTCATCCCCATGTCCCCCATCCCGGTCAAGATGCTGCTATCAACCGGCAGGAATTGCCCGGAAGTCGGGAGATCATTGATCCAGGTGACCTGAATCGGAACGCCACTTCTAGTCAGGAAGGTTGGGTTGTAGTGGGCCGTCGTGCCCATGCCTGGCATGGTCATACCAGGCATCCCTGGCAACTCACACATCGCTGAACCAACAACGGTGCCGGACGGATCCAGGTATTCGTAGACCCATTGGGTGGTGAGGACAGGCGCACCATTGGCATCCACAAGCGCCATGCCGTCCGCATCCAGGAGCCCCAGGTTGAGCTCAACCTGGGTCTCCCTGATCGTGTAAGCGCCGCCGCTGCGGGCATCGATCACGAACGGTTTCGGGAGGTGATTGCTGAAGCTGATCGCCGAGCCGACCGGTGCCGGCATGTAAGGCGCCGGAGCGGCGGCCGCCTCGACGGCCACGTTGTTGCCGTTGAGGCTGATCAGGTGGTGGTCGTCTTCTGAGAAGGCTGCGGTGGCGGGTGTGATACCGCGCAGCAGG
>Ga0209597_1001735_pt1 | contig 14160 bp, 9 predicted proteins | sample M_140625_MF_Meta_FD_187316 | JGI IMG/M metagenome (GOLD analysis project Ga0209597, IMG submission 187316) | Freshwater microbial communities from Lake Montjoie, Canada to study carbon cycling - M_140625_MF_MetaG (SPAdes) (version 2) | ecosystem: Environmental > Aquatic > Freshwater > Lake...
AGCATCTGAAAAATCAGACTTTGCATAAAGCGCATCTTTTTCAACCATTATTTCAAAGAGTCTTTTGTGACCCATGATAACAGTTTGAAGCACTTGGTTTTTATCGAATTCAAAATGATTTTGGTGTAAAACTGCCATCCTTTTTCCAGGTTCAAGTTCAACTCTTCCTGTTGTTGGATCTTGATCTCCTGTAAGTATTTTTAAAAAAGTTGACTTCCCTGCCCCATTTGCACCGATTATGCCATAGCAATTCCCGTTTACAAATTTTACATTTACCTCATCAAAAAGTACTCGTTTTCCAAATTGAAGGGAAAGATTATTTACACTAAGCATCTACTATTTTCTTGCAAAGATAAGGAAAAGAAATTACCTTTTTGAACAGGTGTAAACAAAGGCAGGCGGAAAATTTAGCGCCGTAAAATTTAGTTTAACAACAGGGAATAATTTCTTTAAATTTTTAAAAGCATTTAGGGAATATTGGAATTGAATAAAGCTCCCGTTCTCATTTAAGGATTCATGAACATTCTCAAGTATTGAATTACGAAGTTCTACAGAAAAATTTGCTAATGGGAGCGAGGATATAATAATATCAGCTTTCTCAAAGCCAAATTCTCTAATAATTTCTCCTATTTTATCTGCAGAGGCTTCTTTAATATGGACATTTGGAAGATTTATTTTAGCTTTTAAGTCCTTACATAATTCTGGATTTAGTTCCAAAACTATTAGGTGAGTTGAAGCATCTATTTTTTCAATTATTTTCTCTGTAAATATTCCCGTACCCGGTCCAAGTTCAATAATTAATTTTGTATTTTCAAGTGGAATATGATTAAGCATTTTTGCTGCAAGAAATTTTGAACTAGGCAGAATGGAACCAATCATCTTTTTATCCTTCCAAAATTCTTTTATAAATGCTTTTGACATATTTTTAATTTTGAATAGATGCCTTTCCTCCATTTATGACGCCTAAAATTTTTCCTTTGATTTTTTTTTCAAAAAAGGGATTGTAGGGGTATTCTGAAATAAGGTTGTTTTTTGTCAATTCCCATTCAATTTCCGGATCAAAAATAGTCAGATCTGCCTTATTACCAATTTCTATTGCATGGTGTTGAATTTGAGAAATTTCTCTTGCTTTAGAGGACAAACAAGTTATAATTTGTTCAAGATTTTCTGGCGAATGCTTATTCAATGCTCCAAAAACTGTTTGCAATTGTGCTGCTCCAAAATTTGCATTGTCAAATTCTAGTTCTTTGTCTTCCTGGTTCATTGGACGGTGGTCTGAAACGATTGTGTCAATTGTTCCATCTTTTATACCTTCCCATAATGCATTTTGATCTTTAGCTGTTCTTAAAACTGGCAATACTTTCATAATAGAGTCAAAGTTTAGAACGGCATCCTCATTAAAACATAAATTCATAACATTTACATCAGCCGTTACATTTAATCCTTTTTTCTTTGCTTTACGAATTAAACTTACACTTTCTTCACAAGAAATCCCAGTAAGATGCAGGGCACCTTCGGTATATTCAAGAAGTCTCAGATTTCTTTCAACGTCAATTATTTCACTTATTGCTGGATCTCCTTTCAATCCGGTAGTTATAGATGCTAATCCCTCGTTTACCATTCCGTTTCCAGAAATAGATTTATCACGACTAAAGGCAATAATTTTTACACCTAAATTTTTTGAGTATAGAAGCGCTCTGTGCATCACTCCTGAATTCATAGGATGTAAATCATCAGAAAACAAGCGCACACCAACCCGAGTTAAATCATACATTTCAGATAACTCTTCGCCTTTCATTTTCTTTGAAATCGTAGCAATAGGATGAATTTCTACTGTATGGTCTTCTGCTTTTCTGAGTTGGTATTCAACCAATGCTTTTCCATCTACAATTGGATCTGTACTTGGTAAGGTACAAACATGGGTGTAACCTCCTGCTGCCGCAGTATCAAGTCCAATTGCTATTGTTTCTTTGTGTTCAAAGCCAGGGTCACAAAAATTTGCTTTTAAATCAACCCAACCGCAAGAAACACATAAGTTTTTTGATTCAATACTAATGGCTTCTTTGTCAGTAATATCTTTTGCAACTTTTTGAATGAAGCCATTTTCAATTAATAAATCTCTTGTTTCATTGTTGAAAATTGAGTTTCGATCAAATATTTTAGCATTTTTAATCAGTATTTTCATTCAGTTGTTATTTCATAAATCTTAGTAATGCAATTTCAATTGTTATAAAAAATAATCCTAAAACTAAGAATAATTTCCAATATTCATAGGGTTTGTCTACTTCAATATTAGATAAGCTTTGTCCATTTTCAATTTTTTCATACTGACAATTGCTTATTCCTTTGTTTTTAAAAGCGTCTAAAATTTCTTTTTCATTTTTATAATCTAGTTCAGATTCTTGTCTCCCATAGTTTAAAGCTAACAAACCAATTTCATCTTCTGTTTGAATACTAAAATTACCAGCTTTTAATTTTTCAATTGCTTCCATTCCAGAAATAGAAATAAAATTTTGATTTCCAATTTTTTGGATGATTGGAATAAACTCACTATTGTTTCCAATTAATTTTAGTGTTTGACCGTTTACGATAGGATCTAATACGGCTATTCTATTTTCTTCACCTATTAGTGCGAAAAGCGGATAATTTTGAGTGGATAATTCTCCGGCACGTAATAAAATAGTTGGAAATAATGCATTTCCGATAAAATTTCCGAAATCGGTATTGAGGGAACTTAAAAATAAATAGGCGTTTTCTTTTGATTTAAGAAGTAAGGGAGCACCATTTCTAAAAGAAATTAGTGGAAATGCTGTCTCCTGCTTTAAATTTTTAGAGGAATAACTTTTTGTAACACTTGGAAGATTTAAATTTTTATTTTCTTTCTCAAAAACACCTCTAAAAAACGGGTCTTTAAAGTTAATTTGGTCTATTTTTAATCCTGTTGAAATAGAAGGGCCAAGTTCAGGCAAATTTAATGATTTCAAAATATGCCTATATTCAGAAAAATCAATATTATTTCCAGGAAAGATAAAAATACTTCCGCCCATTTTATTAAATTCAACTAGGTCTTCATCTATTCCACTTGATATAGAATTTAAACCATTTAAAATTACAAAGTCACATTGATTTAGCTTGTCTTTTGTGAATTCAACATCTTTTATGCTTTGTGTTTTAAAAAAAGGCTCAATATTAAATACTCTCGTTACATTTTCTGATGCTGCTTCTCCATTTATGATTAAAGTGTTAGAATAATCTGCCACTCTATAGGAGAAATAAAAATCATCATCCCAATATAGTTGTTTGTCATTTATACTAACCTTCCCATTTTTCTGTCCATTTTCTTCATCTGTAATTTGAAAACTTATAATAGATTTTTTTCCTGCATCAAGATCAATAAAGGAAGTTCTTTGTTTCTTTCCAATTTCTAATTCAAGTTCAAGGTTTGTGGTAGCTTCTTCTGCATCATTTTTTATTTGAATAAACAGTTCATTTGTTTCTCCTTTTTTATGAATTGGAGAGCTAAACCAAACGGAATCAATATAGATATTACTTCGATCTTGAGGTAATAACTGAATTGGATGATAGAAATGTATTTTGTCTTCAGCGATTTTATTCGTTACAAATGTGCTATTTTGAAAGTCAGAAAGCAACACATATTGTCTATTCGCTAGTTTTTGCTGCTCCAAATTTTCTTTATCAAGAAAAGCACGTTGCCAATTAATTACATCTTCTATGTTACGATTAATTGTTGTTAACTCTATTTTATCCAAATAGTCCAATGCTTCAATTTTGGAGATTAAGCGTTGCTCAATACCATCTAATTTATTAGTAGCTAAAAGAATACTAGTTTCTAAGGGAGTGTTTTTAAGCATTCTTCTTGCTAATTCACGGGCTTCAGAAAGAAGTTCGCCCTCTGAACCTTTGGCACTCATTGAAAATGAATTGTCGATGTATATTGCGAGCACATTTTTACCTGCAGAATGTTTTAGGTTTCCTTTTTCTATAATTGGTTGAGCAAAGGCAAGAATAATCGCTGTTAAAGCAAGTAATCGAGCAAAAAGAATCAGTAAATTCTTAAGTTTTTTTGTAGATTTATTTTCTTGCTCGATGAATTTTATAAATTTTAGAGAAGAAAAGAATAAGGTTTTATGCCTTCTAAAATGAAATAAATGGATTAAAATAGGAATTGCAAGTAGACTTAGAAGCCAAAGCAGTTTGGGATGAACTAATTCCATGAAGCAAAAGTAAGGAATTTAAACGGTTTTTTCAACACTTGATTTATGCTTGACTGCCATTTAAATGGAATAGCCAAATAATGGCTATTATTTGATATCTTGAGCTCGCTTTTTATACTCAGCTGATTTTACGTCATTTCCAAGTTTGTAATAAGATTTCCAAAGAATTTCTAGAACAGTTTTTTCATTTGGATTTATGAGAATATACTTTTCTAATACAACTAAAGCACGATTAAGTGTTTCTTCTGATTTCTGAACAAGTAAAGGAGCTTTAGGGTCGTTTAAATCCAATTGATCAGCACTAGTTTTTAAATCGTTCGCCCAATTAAAAAGATGAGCTCCAAGTTGGTATTGGGCTTCGGTATAATTTGGGTCGATTTCAATTGCTTTAATCAATGCCTCTTCCGCTTTTTCGTTTTCCTTTAAATCAATGTATGAAGTACCTAATACGTAATATAGTTGCTTGTTTTTTGGATCAATTGCTAATGCTTTATTTAGGAATTTTTCTGAATTTGTTAAATCTCCTTTTTGTAAATTAATATTAATAATAGAAATTATAACATCAATGTTTAATGGTAAAGCCTTATGCGTTTCTTCAGCAATTTTTAATGCCTCAGAAAAATCTTTTTGCTGTAATAAACTGTCTACAACAATATTTAAACTTAATCCTGCATTAATTGCTGCATCTTTAAAGTCAATCCCTAAAAATTCTTTAATTGCATATGCAACACAGAACATTTGAGTTGCTTGGCTATATTTTTTGTCTGTATAAGATTTAAGACCTATTGAAAAAGCATTTTCAGAACGTGAATTGATGAAATACTCAGCATCTGCTTTCCATGTTTTTTTTGGATCCGCCATAACTTTTTTGAAAGATTCTTTTGAAATAGTTTCATATTCTTTTAATAGTTTTTCATCTAACTTATTTCCAGAAACAGCTTTCATAGTAGTTAATTCAATTAAGGCAAAATAAACTTCAGCACGGTAAAAATGCATTTTTAGATCTTCTATTGTTTCAGGGTTTGTGGCAGCAAGATCAATGAAGACTTTCGCATCTTCAACTATTTTTTGTCCAGCATCTACTCCCAACATTGGGTCGTATTTTTTCATTAGCATTGCTGCATCTGTTATATTTTTCTTTTGAGAATAAACAGAAAATGGTATGCTTGCTATCGTTAATCCAAGAATTAAAAAATATATAAACCTCATAAAATATTATTTTTAGTACAGAACAAAATTAATGTTATTTTTCATCATCTTCATCATCTTCTTTGTCATCATCTGAAGGTTCATCTTCATCTTCTATTTCTTCAACACCTTCAATTTCTTCTTCTTCAATCACATCATCAATTGGCCCTAAATCTTCAACAACTTCATTTAAAGCTTCGATAACTTCAATGTCTTCATCTTCATCTTCGGTTCTAGGAACACGAGCAATTGCAGCAATTTCAGCTGTTCCTTTGAGATTAATCAAGCGAACACCTTGCGTGGCTCTTCCCATTGTGCGAAGTGTGTCAATGTGCATACGAATTGTCACACCTGATTTTGTAATAATCATTAAATCATCTTCATCTGAAACAACTTGTATAGAAAGTAATTTGCCCGTCTTCTCCGTAATATTTAAGGTCTTTACACCTTTTCCACCACGATTTGTTATTCTGTAAACAGGTTCTTTGTCTTCTGGATCATTCAAATAAGTACGTTTGCCATATCCTTTTTCGGAGACAACTAATATTGTTGAGAAAATATCTTCAACACAAATCATACCTATGACTTCATCATTTTCTGCTGTTAGCGTAACACCTCGAACTCCTGCAGCATTTCTTCCCATTGGTCGAACCTTAGCTTCATTAAAGCGAATAGCGCGTCCAGAACTTGTTGCTAAAACAATTTCATTCTCGCCATTTGTTAATCTCGCTTCTAAAAGTTCATCATTTTCACGAATTGTAATTGCATTAATTCCGTTTGAACGAGGTCTAGAATAAGCGGCTAATGATGTTTTCTTTATAACCCCAAGTTTTGAACACATAATAATATAGTTATTCTTGATGTATTCTTGGTCAGTTAAATCTTGCACTTTCACATAAGCTTTAACTTTATCATCTTGAGGAATATTAATTAGGTTCTGAATTGCGCGACCTTTTGCTAGTTTATTTCCCTCCGGAATTTCGTAAACTCGCATCCAAAAGCAACGACCTTTTTCTGTGAAAATCAATAAATAATTATGGTTTGTCGCAACAAACAAATGCTCTAAGAAATCTTTTTCGCGTGTTGCAGAACCTTTGGAGCCCATTCCACCTCGATTTTGAACTTTGTATTCTGCTAGATTCGTACGTTTTATGTATCCAGCATGCGAAATTGTAATTACTACTTCCTCATCTGCAATAAGATCTTCCATCCGCATTTCTGAAGCTGAATATTCTATGCGAGAACGACGCTCATCGCCATATTTGGCTTTCATGTCTTTCAATTCATCTTTAATTATTTGCATGCGACGTTCCTCGTTTGCAAGAATATCTTTTAAGTCTTTTATTGTCGCCATTAATTCCTCAAACTCAGCGCGCAACTTATCTTGTTCAAGTCCTGTTAATTGACGTAAACGCATATCTACAATAGCGCGCGTTTGAATTTCGGATAAACCAAAGCGCTCTGACAATCTTTCTCTAGCACTATCAGGACTTGCGGATGATTTAATAATTTCGATTACTTCATCAATGTTGTCAGATGCGATGATTAAGCCTTCTAAAATATGTGCTCGTTCTTCAGCTTTTCTTAAGTCAAAGCGTGTTCTTCTGATTACAACTTCATGACGGAAAGCCACAAATTCACTAATCATATCTCGCAAGTTCAATAAACGAGGACGTCCATCAACCAAGCAAATATTATTTACAGAAAAAGAAGTTTGAAGCGCAGTAAATTTATAAAGTTTATTCAGAACAACATTTGCGATTGCATCTCTTTTAATTTCAAAAACAATGCGCATTCCATTTCGGTCAGATTCATCTCTTAAATCTGAAATTCCCTCAATTTTCTTATCGTTCACTAAATCAGCAATCTTTTTGATCATTTCTGACTTATTTACTTGGTAAGGAATTTCAGTAACTATTATTTGTTCTCTACCGTTATTATCTTCTATTTCAGCTTTTCCGCGAATAACAACTCTTCCTCGTCCAGTAAGAAATGCATCACGAACGCCCTCGTAGCCATAAATAATTCCGCCTGTAGGAAAATCTGGTGCTTTTACATAATTTAAAAGTTCTTCAATTTCGATATCTTTGTTATCAACAAAAGCAATTATTCCATCAATCACTTCTGATAAATTATGTGGTGCCATATTTGTGGCCATTCCAACAGCAATTCCAGACGCGCCATTTATGAGAAGATTCGGAATCTTCGTAGGCATAACGGTTGGTTCTGTTAAACTATCATCAAAATTCGGACGAAAATCTACGGTTTCTTTTTCGAGATCTTCAAGCATTTCTTCCGCAATTTTCCGCAATCTTGCTTCAGTATAACGCATTGCAGCTGGACTATCTCCGTCAATTGACCCAAAATTTCCTTGTCCGTCTACTAGTGGATAACGAAGCGACCATGGCTGCGCCATACGAACCATCGTATCATAAACTGAGCTGTCACCATGAGGATGGTATTTACCTAAAACTTCACCAACAATTCTTGCAGATTTCTTATGCGGGCGATTTGAATAAACTCCCAAATCTTGCATTCCATACAATACTCTTCTGTGAACAGGTTTAAATCCATCACGAACATCGGGTAATGCTCTTGAAACAATAACAGACATCGAATAATCGATGTAAGCTGATTTCATTTCATCTTCAATGTTTATCTGAATTATTTTTTCGCCATCTGCCATAACTTACTTACTTTTTTTAATTGAAATATTCATAAAAATATGAAGTATCCAAAATTAGCAAATTATTGAAGTCAACTGAATTTTTTATTATGAATTTACTAACAAAATCAACTAGTAAATTGTGAATAAATAGCAAGCTTTAGAATTATTTTAAACTTATATTTGTATTTCTATAAATAAAATTTAAATGGACGCAAAATTTTCTCCTCGTGTTAAAGACATGATTAGTTTCAGTCGCGAAGAAGCTCTTCGTCTTTCAAATGAATTTGTTGGTGCAGAACACCTACTTCTTGGGCTCATTCGTTTAAATGAAGGAACTGCAATTCATCTTCTTCAAGAATTCAATACAGATTTGAAAAAACTGAAGACTGATTTAGATAAAATTCTTTCTAAATCTTCCGTTCCAAATTTATTAAATACCAATTTACCACTCCTAAAACAAACAGAAAACATCATCAAACAATCTTATTTGGAGGCAAAACAATTTAAATCAAGCGTTATTGGAACAGAACACATGCTTTTAACGATTTTACGTTATGAAGATAGCGCCGCATGTCAACTATTAAATAAATATGGTATTATGTACGAAAACACAAGAGTCGAATACGAAGCTTTAAATGGAATTAATGAAGAGCCAAGAGCAGACTTTCCATCTGATAGAGATGAAGAAGAAGATCCATTTACAGCTCCAAGTAAACCAGCAGATCCAAAATCAAAAACACCTGTATTGGATAATTTCGGTCGCGATTTAACAAAAATGGCAGAAGTTGGAAAGCTTGATCCAATTGTTGGCAGAGAAAAAGAAATTGAACGTGTTAGCCAAATTTTATCTCGAAGAAAAAAAAATAATCCAATTTTAATTGGTGAACCTGGTGTTGGAAAAAGTGCAATTGCTGAGGGTTTAGCATTGAGAATCGTTCAACGAAAAGTATCTCGTGTTTTATTCAATAAAAGAGTTGTTTCGTTAGATTTAGCTTCTTTGGTAGCAGGAACAAAATACCGCGGACAATTTGAGGAGAGAATGAAGGCTGTAATGCAAGAACTTGAGAAAAATCGAGATATTATTTTATTCATTGATGAAATTCATACCATAATTGGTGCAGGTGGAGCAAGTGGTTCATTGGATGCCTCAAATATGTTTAAACCAGCTTTAGCGCGTGGCGAACTTCAAGCAATTGGAGCAACAACTTTGGATGAGTACAGACAATATATTGAGAAGGATGGAGCGCTAGAAAGAAGATTTCAAAAAGTTTTAATTGAACCTACAAGTATTGATGAGACAATTCAGATTTTAAATAATATAAAGGAACGCTACGAAGATCATCATTCAGTAATTTATACTGATGAAGCTTTATCCGCTTGTGTAAAATTAACAGAGCGCTATATTACTGATCGCCATTTACCAGACAAGGCAATTGATGCTTTAGACGAGGTTGGTTCTCGTGTTCACATGAAAAACATCAATGTTCCGCAAGAAATTGTTGATATTGAAGAAAAAGTGGAGGCCTTAAAACTTGCAAAAGCAGAAGTAATTCGCTCGCAGCAATATGAAAAAGCGGCTGAGTTGCGTGATAATGAGCGTAAGCTTCAAGAAGCATTAGAGTTAGCAAAAACGAAGTGGGAAGAAGATGCTAAAACTAATAAAATTGTTATTACTGAAGAAAATGTAGCAGAAGTTGTTTCAATGATGTGTGGCGTGCCAGTTACCAAAGTTTCAGAATCTGAAACCGGGAAATTGGTGAAAATGGCTGAATCAATTCGTGGAAAGGTTATTGGTCAAGATGATGCAATTAGTAAAGTTGTAAAAGCGATTCAACGAAACCGTGCGGGATTAAAAGACCCAAATAAACCTATTGGATCTTTCTTTTTTCTAGGCCCCACTGGTGTTGGTAAAACGCAGCTAGCGAAAGTATTGGCAAAGAATTTATTTGATTCTGAGGATGCCTTGATACGCATCGATATGTCTGAATACATGGAGAAATTTTCTATTTCGCGCCTTGTTGGTGCTCCTCCAGGTTATGTTGGTTATGAAGAGGGTGGACAGATGACAGAGAAAGTCCGCAGAAAGCCATATTCAATTGTATTGTTAGATGAAATTGAAAAAGCTCATCCCGATGTGTTTAATCTTTTGCTTCAGGTTTTAGATGAAGGACATATGACAGATGGTTTAGGTCGAAAAATTGATTTTAAGAATACGATTTTAATTATGACTTCTAATATCGGCGCACGTCAATTGGCAGATTTTGGAACGGGAGTTGGTTTTGGAACAAAATCACAAGAAGATTTGAAGGATGAAAACACGAAATCTGTTGTTCAAAATGCTTTGAGAAAGGCTTTCTCTCCAGAGTTTTTGAATCGAGTAGATGATATGATTATGTTTAAGTCTTTGGGAAGGCCAGAAATTCATCAAATAATTGACTTAGAGTTAGAAAAATTATATGGAAGGATAAATGATCTAGGTTATATAATTGAATTAACAGAAAAAGCTAAAGATTTTATTGTTGATCGTGGCTACGATGAGAAGTTTGGTGCTCGACCTTTAAAGCGCGCAATTCAAAAGTTTATTGAAGATCCACTTGCTGAGCAAATTATCAATGCAAGTCTTAAAGCTGGAGATACAATTTTAATGGATTTGGAAGAAGGTAAAGAGGAATTATCAGTTGTTATTAAAAAACAAAAGACAGGTAAGAAGTCTGATTGATAATTCAGTTTATAACTTAGCGTTTAAATACTATTTCCTCATTTTCTAAACGGAACCTTGGCCCCCAAATCCCTTCTTCTGTGCCAAGGCCAACGGAGATAATCATGTTTATTTCCGCTCCTCGTGGAAGTTTAAGGGCTTTTTTTACGCGTTTCTCATCAAATCCTTCCATTGGGCAGGAATGAAATCCCTCTGCTGCGATAGAAAGCATGAATGTTTGTGCTGCGAGCGCGCAAGATTTATGAACCATTATTCGCTGGTTGGCAGTGCCCCCTGTTCTGAAAAATGGTTTTCTGAGGCCCATTGTAAAGCTAATTATTCTTCGAATTGACGACATTACTCCAAAACCATCGTTCATGTAGAGCAAAGGCATTACTTTTTTGTAATAATTTATTCCACCTTTTTGTAGTTTACTAGGTTCGCCTTCTATTGTTTGTTCTATTCGCTTGTAATTCCATTCTGCACGACTTCTCCATTTGTCTTTACGTGTTACAAAAACAACCATTTCTTTTGCTGTTTTTGCAGCTAATTGATCCAAGCACAGAGGAATAAATTTCTCTAATTCTTCTTTCGAATGAATCCAATAAAATTCCCATAATTGCATGTTGCTGCTATTCGGAGATAATGCTGCGCGCTCAATACTTTTTTGAATAACTTCATTCGGCACTTCAATATTGGGATCAAACTTTCGATTTGACCTTCTAAAATTTACAATCTCATCAAATTCCTTAGAAAACATACTTTATTTTTAGCCTTCAAAGTTCAGTATATTTTTTAAATAGCATCTTTATTTTCTCTCAATTGTGACAAATAAATAATAGTAAGTGAAGTTCTGACACTTTTACATTCAATTTTAGAAAATTTATGACACCTTGTCTCAGTTTCAAGATTGGCAGTATCTTTGAAAGCAAAAGATTCAAATTAGTATTATGTCAAAAAAACAACAAAAAGTCACTGAAGCTGCAGAAGTCAAAAATCCTGAAGCTGAACAAATAGAACAAGTTATTCCTGAGAAATTAGAGCCAACGCATGAAGAAAAATATGCTGAATTAAACGATCGTTTTCTGCGCTTGTACGCTGAATTCGAGAACTTTAGACGGCGCACAAATAAAGAGCATTTAGAATTAATTTCAAGTGCTAATAGTAACTTATTGAAAGATTTAGTACCTGTTTTAGATGATTTTGAACGTGCAATAACAAACAATGAGACTTCTGAGGACATTGCAAGTGTTAAAGAAGGTTTTTTGTTGATTTACAATAAATATAAAGGCATTCTTGAGTCAAAAGGTGTAAAACCGATTACTGCTAAAGGAGAAATCTTTAACAGTGATATACATGAAGCCATTGTAAATGTTCCGGTTGAAGATGAAAGTCAAAAAGGAAAAGTAATTGAAGATATTGAAAAAGGATATTACCTAAATGATAAGGTAATTCGTTTTTCGAAAGTTGTAGTTGGCCAATAAGCAAGCAATATGAGCGAAAAAAGAGATTATTACGAGGTTCTAGGCTTATCTAAAAATGCGAATGATGCAGATATTAAAAAGGCATACCGCAAATTAGCAATCAAATACCATCCTGATAAAAATCCTGATGATGCTGGTGCAGAAGAAAAGTTTAAAGAAGCTGCTGCTGCATATGAAGTATTGAGTAGTAGTGAAAAACGTGCGCAATACGATCGTTTTGGTCATGCTGGAATGGGCGGACAAGGCGGTTTTGGTGGTGGAATGAACATGGACGATATTTTTTCGCAGTTCGGTGATATCTTTGGTGGTTCTTTTGGTGGTGGTGGATCTTTTGGTGGCAGCAGAGGTGGTTCAAGGGTTGTTCGTGGGACAAATCTTCGTGTGAAAATGAAGATGACTTTAGAGGAAATAGCGCTTGGTGTTAAGAAAAAAATAAAAGTTAATAAACTTGTAAATGCTGAGGGTGTAACGTATAAAACGTGTCAAACGTGCAATGGAAGCGGACGAATTCTTAGAATGGCTCAAACTTTCTTGGGTTCTATGCAAACGCAATCAACGTGTCATGTTTGTCAGGGTGCAGGAAAAATGATAGATAAAAAACCTTCAGATTCTGATGCTCAAGGTTTACGACGCCAAGAAGAAGTAATTGAAATCGATATTCCGGCAGGTGTAGAGGAGGGAATGCAATTGAGTGTTCAAGGAAGAGGAAATGCGGGGCCTTACGATGGTGTTTCTGGTGATTTAATCGTTGTAATTGAAGAAATTGAACACGATAAATTACGCAGAGAAGGTCAAAATTTACACTATGATTCTCTGGTGAATTTTGTGGATGTTGTTTTGGGAGAAAGTATTGAAGTACCTACAATTTCTGGAAAAGTAAAGATTAAAATTGATGCTGGAACTCAAAGTGGAAAGGTACTCAGACTCAAAGGAAAAGGACTTCCAAGTGTTCAAGGATATGCAACAGGTGATTTATTCGTTCATATTAACGTTTATACTCCTTTAAAAATTTCAAAAGAAGAAAAAGAATTACTTGAAAAATTAAAAACAAGTCAAAATTTTATACCAACTGAAGAGGCAAGGGATAAAAGTTTTTTTAAACGCATGCGAGATATGTTTTCCTAATGTCCTTCATAGATAAAGCCAAACATGGAAATAATAGTTTTTCTAGCTATCTTATAGGAATAGCACTAATTATTTCAGTTTATCTATTGGGTTCTTGTTTTCTAATTCTTGATCTTCAATGGAATTTTGGAATTGAAAGTTTTGATGGTGTTTCACAAAAAGAAATTGTAAAAATTCTTGGAAATAACCGTTTCTTAGCCTGGCTTATTATACCTTTTTTATTCGTTGCACTATTTTTAGTTATCCATACAAAGTTTGTTCATAAAAGAACAGTTTTAAGTATTTTTTCTGGACGTGAAAACTTTGATTGGAAAAGAGTTTTATTTAGTTTTTCACTACTTTTTTCTGTCTTATCACTTTTTCTTTTTATTCAATACCTGAGCTCTGATAGTTTGATTTTTCAGTTTGACATTCAAAAATTTATTCCTTTATTTTTTATTGCAATTTTCTTACTTCCAATTCAAACTAGTTGCGAAGAAATTTTATTTCGTTCTTATATTCTTCAAGGAATAAAAATGCGAACAAAAAAAAATAGTATTGCTGTTTTAATTTCTGGACTTATGTTCGGGGCAATTCATATTGGAAATCCTGAAATTGCAAAAATTGGCTATCATATTATAGTTTATTATATGCTCGTGGGTGTTTTTTTAGCACTTATAAGCTTGTTTGATAATGGAATAGAATTGGCTCTTGGTTATCACGCAGCAAACAATGTTTTTGCAGCTCTAATGATCACTAATAATTGGCAGGCATTCCAGACTG
>Ga0209597_1001740_pt1 | contig 14133 bp, 16 predicted proteins | sample M_140625_MF_Meta_FD_187316 | JGI IMG/M metagenome (GOLD analysis project Ga0209597, IMG submission 187316) | Freshwater microbial communities from Lake Montjoie, Canada to study carbon cycling - M_140625_MF_MetaG (SPAdes) (version 2) | ecosystem: Environmental > Aquatic > Freshwater > Lake...
GTGGTCCCAGAAGGCGAAGACGCGCCTACCCCAGAGTCCTACAGGCTCTCGGCGGATGAGATCAATGCGGACCTCTGTCAGGCGCGTAAGTACGCGGCGGGTTCCGAGGACAAGCGGTGGGCGCCCCACGTCTACTCGGAGTCCCAGTGCAAGAGGAAGCCGGTGGATGGCACGGAGCTCTGCCAAATCTGCACGACCTGCTTTGAGAAGGAGAGCCAGGACGAGAAGTTCAAGAAGTGGCTCGGTCTGATCACGGAGGATCCGGAGTCTACCACGCACATGCTCGGCACGGAATGGGCGGCCAAGTGCAAGTGGGTCGGCACTCCGGCTCCTGCTCCTGCAGCGGAGGCACCTGCAGTTGCAGAGGAGGCCTCTCCAGTAGCCTCTGTTGAAGCTCCAGTGGTCGTTTCCACTCCTCCTCCTGCGGCCTCTAAGGCACCTGCAAAGGCACCTGCGGCACCGGCCAAGGCACCTGCGGCACCGGCCAAGGCACCTGCACCGGCAAAGGCTCCTGCGGTCCCTACCGGAACGGCTGCAAAGGCTCCAGCAAAGGCTCCAGCAAAGGCACCTGCAAAGACAGCGGCTCCTGCAGCAAAGGGAAAGATCGTGGCAGTCGTCCCTGCAGCCGCGGCGGCCGTCTCGGAGCCCGTGGCCGACGCGGGGGAGCTGAAGCTGATCGGCGGAGACTTCTACTGGGTGGCCAACGGGAACGTCTACGAGTACGACCAGATCGAGGAGGCCAAGGGGGACTTTGTGGGGCGGCTCACGGCGGAGGAGACGATCGACGGGGATGCGGAGGAGGAGACTGCATAGGAACGTAATAAGGTAAGTGGGGGCTATGTATATACTAAAAAACAAAAGAAAAAAACAAAGGGAGGGAAACCTCACCTTTTGTTTTGACCTAGGGTTAGCCAAGGCCTTGTAATTACTGATTAGGGTCATCCCGTTAGGGGCCCAGGTAGGGTCACCCAGGTAGGGTCACCCAGGTAGGGTTATGGATTGGTCCCGGTAGGGGTCCAGGTAGGGGCCCAGGTAGGGTATAACAGGGTGTGCGGTTACTAGAGCCACTGCCCCGCAAAAAAAGGTGACAGAAATGGAGTCCACCTCCAATGACAACAGGACGATTCGACATAGCAATCTCCTATCCAGCAATAAAATGAGCAAGTTCGTTCGTTCTGGAGGCGTTAAGTCTGTGAAGATCCGGTCTGGCGGTGTCAGGACGGGTCCAAGCAGCACCTTTGCAGCGATGGCATCGTTGTGTGAGGAGGAGGAAGGGGCGGTGGCGGTGGCGGTGACGAAGGTAAGTAAGAGGAAGGAGGCGGTAATGACGGCAGAAGAGGCGGTTAAGGCGGGGCTGGTCCTGTCGGAACACGGGTGGGAGGCGCGGCTGATTGAGAGCGGGGGCGACATCGTGGACATCCTTCGGAAGGGCGAGTGGAGCTGGGGAGCAGTCGAAGATATGTGCTCCCCTCAGACTCTATGCAGCGCCCCGCAGGATCTCCGTGGCAAGGACGAACTCATGGCAACCTTCGGACCTCGCGGTCTGGAGGAGGCTGAGGAGGACATCTTTCTCACAGGGGATCTGTCGGACGAGGACTACTGCGCCTTCATGCGGTGGCTCTACCGGCACGGATGGGACGTGGTCAATGAGATCCGGGAGGGCGTGGAGGCCTACCCTGCATTCTTCCTGTGCCGCGAATGGATCCCCCGGGTGGAGGTGGTGCACGAAGCGCTCAGTGCGGAACGGGCGGCTGAACTGGAGGCTGATAGGGAGGACATGCTGCGGGATAGGGAGCGGATGGAGCGGCGGCATAAGATGAAGGAGGCCAAGGCAGCGGGAATTGCAGTCAAGAGCAGCCTGTTTGCACCCTCTGCAGGAGGTGGCTGGTCATCGACACCAGCACCGGCTCCTAGGCAGGTCCATCTGGCCGGAACGGCCGCATCAGCCGGAGCGGCAGCCCGGCTGTCTGGCGCCAGCCTTTCGAAGGGTCTGATCCAACCGAAGGCCCCTAAGGTCGAAGAGCCTCTGTCCGCCCCAGGATCCGACGTGGGCCGACGCAATGGCTGCCCTGTGGGTCGCTTCTGCAAGGAGGGAACGGCCTGTCCGACGGCTGGGTGCCGCTACGTCCACGGCGACACCATTCCCAAGATCAACGAGCCCTGCAAGTTCGGCGAAGGCTGCGGATCCGGCGACGCAGCCAAGAGGGCCACCTGTTTGCGGATGCACCCTGGAGAGACCTGGACCCCTGAACTCGTCATTAAGAGGGCCTAAGAATCCCAAAATACAAAGAGCAAACTACAAAAACCCAAATAGAAAATACAAATGGAGAACCCAGGTTCTCCACGACCTCTCCTATAACAGAAAAATACAAATAACAAAAAGGGTAACCCCCATCCTTTTGTTGTAGGAGCTATTACACCGAGTAGGGTGCCCTTTACCAAAAGGTACCCCTTAGGGCCCTATGGTTATGGTTATTTGTATTTTTCTATTTGGTTTTTCTGTTATAGGAGAGGTCGTGGAGAACCTGGGTTCTCCATTTGTATTTGGTTCCGACCCGAGCCCGGAATATAATTGACGCCCCCACCCTAGTCTACATGGACCGCCGCCACCTTGGTCGGTCTCCACTTCCGCGCGAATTCAGCCTTTTCCTCCGCCAGAGCCGCCACCGTAGCCTCCGCCTCCTTCTCCTCAGCCCCGCGATCCCACTCAAAGACCTCGTCGAGAGCCGAGGCAGCTGCACCTCCTGCGACCTCCAAGATGCCCCGAGCGCAACGGATCTCCAGGCGCGTGTAGGCCTTCTGGATGCGGGTCGCCAGACCTGCCGAGATCTTGCCCTTGATGGAGCCCCCGTCGAGAAACACGAGATCCCCAGCATGAACGCAGGTGTCGGACTGGTCGATCTTCTTGGGAGCCTTCATGGTTCCCGCGAGGCGGACTCCATCGCAGGTCGTCCCCGTCTGGTCCGTCACCTGGAAGCTGCAGTTCCCCTGCGCCTTCAAGACGCGCCCTACGCCGAGCCCCTTGACCGTGGTCTCTCCCAACACCTTCGTCCCCTCCAGCAGATCCACAAAGTCCGTAACGGCCTCCCAGTTCTTCTCAATCGCCCTCTTCGCCGCTCTGCACAGCTTCTTCCCGCCGCCCCCCTCCCTGTCCTTCGCCTTAGGAGCACCACTGCCACCGGCAGCCGCGCCCCTCTTTCCACTGCTCTTTGCGTCGCTCATTCTGGATGCTTAGGTATGTATAGCTGTCTTATGCTATACTTCCTGTAGAACAAAACAGGGGCTTCCACTTCTGTCACCTTTTTCTCTGGGGGCCCCCCTTTGCAGCCTTTGACTCACGGGCAGAACCCGACCCTGAGCTAGAAGATCCAGCCAGAGCTTCAGTAAGCCGCACGTGCTTGGCGGAATAAACACCCTTTTCACCCTTCTTGCGCCCCTTCTTCTCCGTACGCGTCTGAGGACCATCCATTTCTGTAGTAGAGATCTTCGTATAGTCTCTGAGGACACCAAAAGCATGACAGGCCCAGTGTCACACTTTTGTTGATCTAGGCAGGTGGTCCTTACCAGAAGGCGCTCTAGAGAGCAGCCACCATGGCCACAGATAGAAGCGCGATCTGTGATGCTTTGTAACGCGCGAATTCCTGTTTAGTGGCCTCGTGGGCAACCCGTTCCGCCTCGTGGGCAACCCGCTCCGCCTCCAAGAGACGGCGGAGAGTACGACGACTGGGCTTTGCCGGAGTTGTTGAAGGCGGCGGTGCATCAAAGGATTCCAGCAAGGGGGGCAGAGGTGGCAGAGTCGGAGGCTGGACCTCAACCACTGCTGCGACAACTGTCGCTTTCCGCACCATCTTCGGCTTCTCCACGCCGAGCCACTTCGGCTTTCCCGTCCTACACCATTCCGACCCCGCAATGTGGCTCCATGACGGGAAAGAGTTCATGTCCGTGACGATTCCCTGCCAACTGGCTCGTTCAGTCGAGCCCTTGCGATTGCGTTTCTTTAGCTCAACGCACTCAGCGCAGAGGCCGCTACCATCCGCCAATGGTGCGGCCAGGCATTGTATCGGTCTATAGACAATAGGGGCCCAGCTGCGAAGCGCATTCTCCTCGTTCGTGCGGCGCCCAATGCACTTCGTGGTGTCAATAGACGGGGGCTGATAGCTCTCCCACGTAGGTGCACTCATTTCGATTTTATAGGGTGATAACTGTCTTATGTTATCTTCCTGTAGACAACAGAATATGGCAAAAACGTGTCAATTTTTTAGATATTCCCGCGGGTTTTTCTGTTATCTGTCTACCAAAAGTATGACAGGGCCCGTATCATACCGTGTAATGGGTGGTCCCTAGACAGGAAGAGAGCCTCTGACCTTCTCTGCAAAGGCTCGGAGGACGCCGAGTTCCTTGTTGGCCGCCGCCAATTGCTCCTTCAGCTGGGCTATCTCTGCTGCTGCGGCTGTCGCTGTGGCAGTCCTTGCTGCCTTCTTTTCAGCGGTATCCTTGGCAGCTTTCTCCACAGCCCCCTGTGCCGCGGCCGCGGCGGCCGCAAAGGTCTCTGCCATCTTCTTCGCGGCCGTTTCCCAGGGCCCCATCAAGGGCGCCTTTGCTGGGGCCTTTGCAGGTGCCGTTGCAGGTGCCTTTGCAGGTGCCACGGGAGCAGGAGCAGGATCAGCAGGATCAGCCGTCTCTTCCTCACCATCCACATCAATCGTGTCGGCGGCCGTCAGGCGCCCCACAAAGTCCCCCTTGGCCTCCTCGATCTGATCGTACTCGTAGACGTTCCCGTTGGCCACCCAGTAGAAGTCTCCACCGATCAGCTGCAGTTCGCCCTCTACAGGGGCAGCCGTTCCGGTAGGGACCGTTCCGGTAGGGAGAGCAGCAGCAGGAGCAGAGGCCCCAGAAACCGAGCGCCGCGGACGGACCACGGCGGCGCGTGGCACCTCGGACCACACGGGGGTCACGGACTTCTTGTTGCCCACGCGATACACCCCGCCCCAGAACAACTCAGCGTAGGGCGGAGGGGCCTCGGTGATTAGGCCATACCAGCTCGGATGGTACCCAGCCGTGCCGCCCTCGGACTTAGCCTTGTGGCCCACGCACTTACCGCAGAGGCCCCCCGCCGCCACCTTATCACCACACTGCCATTGACACGTCATGCCAACAGACCACCGCCGGTCACGGTCAGAGCGCGTCTTACGTGCCATGCAACGGTCGAGGACGAACGTGGCCGGATCTTGCGACCACGCCGTCAGAGTCGGCGCTTCACCCGCCGGGACCACCGGCCAATCGGGCTTAGCGAACCCACTCTTACCCATTGTCATGCTCAGATACTTGATCATCTTACTGGCTTGATGCGTTGGATTATTACAACGTCTTATGTGTAATGCCCAGCCCTCCTTACCCTGGCTTCGGTCTGCGTCACATTTTTTACCTCCCTCCACGCCCGGTCGAGTTTTTTAGCAAAAATCAGTGGGAAACCCATTGGAAAGCCACCAAACGTGACAGCCAGACCCCTGCGCTGCCGACAGAAAGTACGATGTCCGGCAAAACGATGACTGGTCGCGAGAAAAGCAAGTCGGCGCTCAAGTCCGAAAAGAAGAATGCGGACTGCGCCTCCGAGTACGTCTACCATGTGGAAAACATCAAAGTGGCCAAAGAAGCCGCCGATCTGGAACCCGACGGTCAGCGTGTTGCCCGTGTGATCAAGGCGCTCGGTGCAGGGCGCCTAGAAGTGCAGTTTCCCGACGGCACCGAAGAGAAGCCGACCATTGCCAAGAAGATCCGTTTCCACGGCCGCGCGGCCACCAAGGGCGATCAGTCCAACTGTATGGGACCCGGTGATCTCGTCATTGTGGATGGGGGCTTTCTGTTTGGAAAGTTGTCGGCCCCTCAGGTTACCCGTGTCGGCGCCGTATTTAAGCGACATGGAATCGCCCATCCGTCGGGCTTCTTTGCAACAGCGGCAAGGGCATCCGAAGAGCAGGTGGATGATGTATTGGAATGGGATCGCTCTGTGGAGGAGGCGGCAGAGACGGAAGCGGCCAAGGAAAGGGAGTTCCAAGAGGCGGAGAACCGTAGGAAATGGCGGCCGGATACTGTTGTGGAGACAGTTGAGATGGCCGAACCAGCAACAGAAGCCGCAGAAACCACCGGTTCAACCGCAGAAGACAATGAAAAAGCCAACCCAAAGCCCTGGTTAGGCAAGAGAGGCGGAAAGAGGGTCGCGGCAGAAGGTGAAGTTGACGCGTAATCAAACAAAAAGTTGACAAAGGTCAGCCCCCCTCATCCCAACTGCAGGTATAGCTAAGAAAGTCTACACCTAACAAGCATTCAAGCAACACAAATGAGCACTCCAGAGACAATGACGATGGCGGCGATTATCAAGGCAACGGGCGGAGGCGGAGCCAAGGTTCCAAAGGTTGTTCTTACGGATGAGGAAAAGGCAGCGAAGAAGGCCGCGGCGGCCGCCAAGAAGGCAGCGGCGCCCGTCTTGTCAGCCGAGGAGAAGGCAGCCAAGAAGGAGGCAGCGGCAGAGAAGAAGGCTGCCGCCGCAGAGAAGAAGGCTGAGCGGGAGGCCAAGAAGGAGGCGCGGGAGGCAGCCAAACAGGCGCGAATCGATGCAAAGGCGGCCCGTGAACAGGCCAAGCTCGATCGCGCAGCGGCCAAGGAGGCCCGAGCAGCCGAGAAGGTGGCCAAGGCAGAGGCCAAGGCCGCTCGAGATGCAGCATTGACTCCTGAGCAGAAGGCCAAGAGGGAGGAGGCGGCTCTCAAGAGGGCGGCCACCCTGGCTCTCAAGAAGGCGGCGGCCGCAGAGGCGGCACCGGCTCCTGTTGCTCCTTCTCCGGCGGCATCTCCGGCGGCATCTCCCAAGGCAGCCGCGCCAAAGGCAGTCCCAGCACCAGCAAAGGCAGTCCCAGCACCAGCAAAGGCACCCGCAAAGGGAACACCCGTCAAGGGAAAGGCCGCAGGGGGCGCCGGTGGCCCTCCCGCCTAAATGTGCATCACCACATAAAAACTCCCAAAAACCAAAAATAAAACAGAGGGGAGACCCCCCTCCTTTTGGTTAGACAGATCGCACCGCTAAAAACCCAAGCACCGCCGCCACAATTCCTGCAGTAATCGCAATTCCATTTCCCGACCTACAGAAACGAGTCACCGAATCGATATGCTCCTCCAAAGTCTCCTCCAAAGATGGACGGGATCCTAGAGGCGGCGCCGTCCTCAATGCCGTAAAGGGCGAATGATCCCAGTAGGGACGAATCGTTTTGCCATTGGGCAGCCGATCCGTAAGAATAAAGCCCAGCGCGACATGATTAATCTGCTCTGCATCGGCCTGGCGCGTAAGAGAATCAGTCGAATCAGTCTCTGTAACTGCCTCTGCATCACTCTCACCCTCATCGCCCTCCTCAGCAGCATCATCGTCAGAAGCGACATCACCAGCAGCCTCATCGGATGCCGAACTGTCAGCCCCCCGCACCCCAAGCTGCTCAATATCCTCCGACACATCCAAATGACTCTGACACATCGCCAGTGCAACCGCGCCCACATCGGCCAAATCATCCGTCTCCAGAAGCCGCGCCAAGACAACCAATCGGGCCGCTGGGCTGCAACGACCATCCTTCAAGTCCTCAACTGCAACAGAAGCAGCGACCGAAGACGACGCAAATGCCCGTGCATCACGAAGAAGTGCCGGGCCCGTAAGGAAGGAGCGCAGCGCTGAGCGGATATAATGCCGTGTTTCCTGTCGCGTCAAAGCCGGATCCGGCTTGATAAAATACTCAGGAAGAATGCCAGTTGACCTACTCATCGTATTACAGCAATAGGGAGCAGGACGGATGGTCAAATTTTGGTATCGACCAACCACTAAAAATGACCTGGCAACAACAGGCCCAACAATCAATACCATGTCAGCCCTCAAGACTTACGTTGACTATCTCATCGCTCTTTCAAAGGAAGAACAGCAGGAACCTCCAACAATCAGAGACCTTTCAGTTAAGGACCCAGAAAACTTTGCCCAAGCCTTCTTCCGCCACCTCGACAAGCAGGAAAAAACTACTCGTCGCGGTGTCGATGCAGCGACCGAAGCCCTCTTCGCCAATCCAGCGATGGAACCCCTGCTGGATGACGTCACGGCCATCGCCTTCCAACGGCGATTCGTGATAGAACATATGCCACTCTGTACCCCCCTCTTCCGCAATTATTGGTCCCATGTCATAACACCGGCCTGGAACCAACTCAGAGACATTCGCAGGACTATGAATTATACGACACCGACTTCAGAATAATAAAAACAGGACGTCAAGAATAGGATCATGTCATCCACACAGCTGCCTCTTTTTGTTATCTATGACCGACAGTATGGTAATTATATTCGGCTGTACGGGTCTATACCCGACAGGTTTATTAGTAGAGACAGATATACACTGTTTGATCTGCAACAATCTACGTCATACAGTGGGGATTTTGTTAGACAACAGCCAGACAGACAGCAAGAGAGGCAACAAAGACAGCAAATTCATCAAAATCAGGGGAATTGCATCCCTAAATTCGTAGCCGATCTGATACTCCGCGATGCGGCCACTGAAGGAAAACTCTGCCCCATCACCATGGAGCCCATCGAAGCCACAGAGACCTACACCGTCACCCCCTGTTACCACGCGTTCAACAAGGAAGCGCTAGGTCGCTGGACCCGAGAGCACCGCACCTGCCCAGAGTGTAACCAGAGCATTAGCGTACGATGACCATACAATGACCATACAATGACCCCCTATTGATAGGAAGGCGGCAACCGTGTAACTAACAACTTATCCTGTCTCCAATCCTCCCCGAGCGCCAAATAAATATCCTTTATCTGCAACAGCTGAGGAAGAGATCCTGTAAATCGTACCCCCTTATGCTGTTCAATCCACAAAAGACGGATATACATACTAGGATTCAACATACCTGTAACTGAGAGCTGCGAATGATGTTTAGAGACGATTCTAATGAGTGGAAACAGCTTTTCAATTGTTGCATACAGAGAATCTATCAATGCCAACAATTGCTCGATCTTTACGGAATCATCGCATATGACCGGAGGGACCAGATTCGATGACGATGTAGGAGCCAATGAATTTACTAACCCAGATCCATCCGATTTTGCAAAATAGACATTTTGTGTTGATCCGCCCGGATCGCCATAGGCATTCATCTATCATCTCTGCAGAATATAGGCACATGGTTGTATACAGAGGAAAACAAGCAGCAGCAGCGACTGCAACAGCAGCAGCAACACTGAGACCAGCAGCAGAAACAGCAGCAGCTCAATCATTATCCGGATATATAGCACGTATTAATGCGATCATCATACAGCTTAATCAACAAAAAGATAAAAATCAAGCAATGGACCGTTTAACAACATTAAAACAAGAAATCATGGTAGTGAAACAGAGCCAGGCCTAGACCTTTGTTAGACCTTTGCTAGACCTTCCAGCCAACAGCAAATGCATCCCGCACAGTATTGTAGAGACTGAGATTCATAATCTCCAATACTTCAATTGAAAACGACATCTGTGAAGAGCCCAAGGGCAAGATCTCCCCATAGGGATCTAACAGCTGCACCTGGAGTCGCGACAGATCCTGGGGCGTCGGAAACACGACCTCCTTCGCATGTTCCCCGGCATAGTCATCAAAGGACATATAGTTTTTGTTCACCTTGATAATAATTTTAGCCAACGCCGTAAAGTCCGATCCATCTATCGTCTGCCGGACACATGCATAGTCGTTCACCCGAAGAAACACGTACTTGTCCCCTGCAAAATACGGCAACTGATCGGAGGTGATCGTGCGATTCCCGGAAGCATCCGGTGCGCCGCTGTCAAAGATGCCGTAACTAAAGCCCAGATTGTACCCGAGTCCATAGTCACAGGGCCGCGGCCACGTGAGAGCAGAGGGCGGCGACGTCAAGAGGGCGGTATCCAGTGCGAAGGCCTGTTTTGCGGTAAAGATAAATGCAGCAGGGACAGTATCAAATGCCACGGTCAGCCAGGGCAGCCCTTTGGCGACCAGAGCTTCGTTCAGAGCATCCACCATGTCCGTCGCACCGTAGTTCCCCGATGGAATCTTAATCACAGCCGAAGAGGCCAAGTCCACGCCATAGAAGATGCGAATCACCACATTCCTGCGTTTACTGCTAAAAATATAATAATTATTGGGCAGCTCAACGGACGTAATACGGATCCGCAACACATTCTTGACGGGTGACAACAGACGAAACTGGAAATCCGCTGAGGAGCCCCCGGGCTCCCGAAATCGACTATCCACGTTCAGTATATGTTTCTTAATATCCGTGGCCTGGAGCTCGAAGGGGAGGTCCTTGAAACGGAGAGACGTCATCTAATCCCCAGGGCGGAATTATGTCTTTAAAAACACCGCCGACCGGAAAAAAGTCCCCGCAGTGAGTATAACATGGCTGAACAATCCATCAGTGCGACGAATAACACCGTCTACAACGCGAACGTTGCAGGCGTGACGGGTCTCCCGACCTTAGTGTCTCTCCGTGCAACGATCGGCGGTGCGACCGACGCTTCATCCAACGACACTAACTACCACGGCGGCGGCGCCCACAAGGTCAGCTCGACGGCGGTTGTCGGCGCCACCACCGCGAATGACAACGCCGCAGCAACCTTCGTGTTTGTCTCCCAGAAACACACGACGATCGACGCCAGTAACAATGCCACATACCACATGACGATCGCATCGGAGGATACCACGGCCGTGTCGACTGGGTTCGATGTTATGTTCTTCAAGACACTCGGTGTCCAAGACTCAATTGACCTCCTGAATTCGTTCGATATCAGCGGCGTTAAGGTGATCAAAGCGGACGATGATGCCCCGACTGCGGAATTCAAAAAGACCGCCGCCGCCCATGGGGTCATTCGTAGAGCCATCGACGATGGCAACTCGTCTGCCAAGGACTTATGCGGCAACACGATGTCTTCCTTCCTTGGACACGATCTCAACAACCAGCTCCTGAAGCTGTTTGGGGCAGTTAGTACGCTCGGCGGCACGGACTCCAGTGCCAACAACACCTTCAACACAGACTACGGCGATGATGCGCATGACGTGGATGGATCAATTCTGGATTCTCTGGATCTCTTTATTCAAGTCGATGCGAGTTCCGCGTCCGTGGTCCTGGATGCCAGCGGTGCGGCCAACGGCCTTGATGTCTCCGGTTCTTCCTGGGATGCATCCGGCGCCACCGAGCTGCTCAAGGAAATTCCCTATGACAACCTAAATCTCTACGATTTATCCAACAATCTCACCACGAAGTCTCTTCCGCTCAAGACAGGTGATACAATTGTTCTTGTATTTGATACAAAGACTACCGGTATCCAGATGACACCCACGCAGAGCCGCGGTATTTCAATCGATGCCAACCCGAACGCCGGCAGTAACTTCTCCGTCAGCTACACCCCTGCGGTACGTCGCCTGGGTCTTGCTCTCACGGTCACTTCAGGCAATGCGCTCCATGATGCGTTCGATGTCGATGGCAGTGGCAGTGGCAGATTCGTTTCAGGTGGATCAGTAGCCATTGCTGAAACCGTCGGTCGGAATGCAGTGCTTGGTCGCGTCGATGTATAGGTCGTCGGTGGAGGTGATAAACAAGCAGGTTTTCTTGACTTCGGGCCTAATTAAGATCCATATCATCTCAATGACCATATAGGGATCGAAAACAATTACTTTGACGAAGACCTCCTAGGTTCTCATCAAATTACAAAAAAAGACAAAAAGGGAAAGATAATAATCCCGGCCAGGATAAAAAATTAAAATCCTTCCAGGATAATAATCGCGCGTTAGAATATAGATGAACGCCGCTCCCAAGTCCGGTGCCTCTCCCTTGTCCGGTGGTCGTCGTCGTTCCCAGAAGAAGCAGAGCCAGAAGCAGAAGCAGAAGCAGAGTCGGAAGCAGAAGCAGAGCCGTAAGCAGAAGCAGTCCAGGAAGCAGAAGCAGAGCCGCAGCCGTCGCCAGTAAATTGCCCCGGTAACAAAATCACATCATTTTGAAAGGAACCCTCCAAAGAGTTCGTTTCATAATGCAACTTCTAGCATCTACCTTCTCAGGACCTACCTCGTTAGGTTGGTGTTAACAAGTTAACACCTACCCCTTTGGGTGGATGCGTCAGCATCTGCCTTCTCAGGTTGGTGTTTTCAACACCTACCTCGTTAGGTGGATGCGTCAGCATCTACCAAAAGCTCCATTCAAATCCTCATACTTGCACGAGCTCGTCACCGCCGTCAATTCAAACGTCATCGACCAATCGACATCCCCCAGATCCACAACGCTGCCATACGGATCTACCAACCGCACCCGGAGTTGTCCGACATTGGACGGTGCCGCAAACACAATTTCCTTCCGCAACATATTGGCCCCATCATCGAACTGCACCTCATAGACTCCCCGACGCAACACAATCTTCGCCAGTGCAGGAATCCACGATTGAAACCCAGTGGAATGAATCGTCGTCTCTACCTGATCGGGACACGACACCTGCATCAAATAGTACGGCGTCGGCCCCAGCTGGGGCGGCTGTGTCCCGGTGTAGGACGCCGAGCCCGACAAAGCAGGAGAGCGGAATCCCATATAGTATCCGAGCCCCCAGTAGCGTTTTGGAAGAGTAATCAAAGGACCCTCCTGTAGGATAATCTCCACGGCAGGAGCGGCCGTAATCACAAAACGATTGGCCACATCATCATACACACAGGTGGCAGTCGCTGTTACAGGAATAGACTGCAGCGCGGTCTGTACGGCGAACGCCAAGGAAGTCCCGTCATAATTGCCCGACGGAATAGTAACCGCCACCCCACCCGCCGAAAGGCCTACATTCCGCCGCCGTACCGTGAAGACCGACTCCACCAACGGTACCTCCACAGACGACAGTCGCAGCCGCATGATGTTCTTGTAGGTATCGGGCAACCGTATCGTAAAATCAGCAGTTCCGTTGTTATACTGATCTGCGAATCGTGTATCGATCGACAGATCTGTAATCGTAAATTTGGCCGGATTAAGAATAGCCTGTTCCATTACCAAGGAGGCACAAAAAAACTACCAAAAAAGGCCGAAGTCTTGCCGGAGGGAGAGCGGCAGATAGGGGCGCAAGGCCCCCAGAGCGGTCTTTGCTGCAGCCTTATTCTGATAGGCAGGGGCCAGTTTGTCAAGAGTCCATGGCTCCTTGCCATTCCTGACATTAATATCATTATGAAGCGCCAGGAGCCACGAGGAGATGGCTACCTGTAGCTCTGGTCCCGGTGCAGGGAGATTTAAAGGATTCGCGTCAATCCATGCCGTGTAATGGGTGCGGCATACGGGACAGGGCAGGGCGGACTTCATGACGCTCAGTATCGAGCCCCAAGCATTACTCTGTCGAGTAGTCGTGGTAAACTGCGCGGCTGTGTGAAGAACGGTCCACAGAGCAGGGCCCCATCGAGATGTTTCAATCCCTTCTGCGGGTATTTTCAGTCTGCCACCCCTCATGGGTGCCCTAGCAGGTGGTGCCCTAGCAGGTGGTGCCCTAGCAGGTGGTGCCCTAGCGGCTCTTGCGGCTCTTGCGGGTCTTGGTGCAGCCGTCACAGGTTCTGCTGTTGCAGCCGTCACAGGTTCTGCTGTTGCAGCCGTCACAGGTGCAGCCGGTTGGGTTACAGCAGGAACTACAGGTTGTCTTACCGATGGCCTTACAGGTGGTCTTACAGATGGCCTTACAGGTGGCCTTACAGATGGTTGTCTGACCGATGGTTGCCTGACCACCACCGGTAAAGCCACAGGCGGGGCAACAGCGGGACGACGTACGGACGGTCCGGGCCCACCACCGGCACCACCACCACCACCACCGCCACCACAACCCCCCGGCCCACAACCACCCGGTTTAGGAGCAGGAGCTCTCCGTCCACAGTTGCACATCTTACCGAAGGCTGCGAATTCAGTGTTGGCAGCCAGTGGCTGCGCGTCACGCGACCGCCCCTGAAAATCGCCGTCCTTGAAAAGGGAGGCGCCACAAAGATCCCGGATCCTCCCGGGAGACAACCCCCTGAAAAAATTGACGCCACCTCACCCCCACAACCATACACACAGAGACACAAGACTACTCTCAACAACCAGAATAT
>Ga0209597_1001743_pt1 | contig 14116 bp, 14 predicted proteins | sample M_140625_MF_Meta_FD_187316 | JGI IMG/M metagenome (GOLD analysis project Ga0209597, IMG submission 187316) | Freshwater microbial communities from Lake Montjoie, Canada to study carbon cycling - M_140625_MF_MetaG (SPAdes) (version 2) | ecosystem: Environmental > Aquatic > Freshwater > Lake...
AAAAAAAAAGAGTGTATATTTTATTTTAGAATAAAATCGACTGAAAAGTCGCCGAGCGTTAGCGAGTTTTTGACATCGACATTTGCATAATTCCATTCATATTGTCATCCTTTATCTTCTTCATAATCAACAAACTACAAATATTCATACACCATATAGCATACAATTTATCAATACTCATATCCAGTTCTTTTGCCACTCTTACTATCGCTTTTCTTGATATTTCTCCATTCCTTGAATGTCTACAAAAAGCAGCCTCCATACAATCTAATTGTTGAAAATAAAACGCCGCCTGTTCTTCCAGTGACATTTTAGATATGCGCAATCCTGTTTCTATTTGTGCCTTGCCTCCTGCCATAGCCATTTCATAAGAAAGCTGTTTCTCCCACTGACCAAACGGAGTGCCTTTATAAAAGTATAGAGTTGCCATTTAATCTCTCGATACTTATAATTAAATTTGATAAAATAGAAATCAATTTTAATTAGACCTAACAACAATTATAAATTTGTCTCCTCAGCCGTGTGCGTTAATGCTAACGGATTTTCTTGCTTGTCCAAATCAATCGGCAATAGTTTGTCCGTGATTGCTGTCTCCAATGGATTTGAGCTTTCAATCAATTTTGTGTACTCATTAAATATTTTTTGCAGGTATTCACGAGCTGGAATGGGTCTGTTCTCTCTAAGTAGTGTTAAAGTTTTGTAAATTTCTACACTTAATAAGTATAATTGTGTGTAGCTGATTAAATCTGCCTCCATACGGGCATTCTTCTTCAAATATAATTCTATTGACCCTATAATTGAACACAGTAGAGAGATTAATGAAACCGTTAATGATAAAATTGATTGAGAAATATATTCTTGAAGACCAACAGAAACTATGCTGTTTGCACCGCTCAATATGATTACTGGCAAACGATACCACTTGATGCTATTAGATAACGAAAAATATCTTGATTTATGTTTATTTGAGAGATAAAGTGCATTGACCCGAATGTTATTTAAGACCTTCTCAATATCATCATTCCAATCATTTTCCATTTTTATATACTATTTTATTTATTTTTTTGTCACATTTCTCCAACGATGGATTTTCCATGCAATTAGTAACAGAAGTAGCAGAAGCAGAACTCCGCCTAACTGCCTCAGCATTTGGCGTCTCATAAAATGTGTTGCGCCCCCTTTTTGTTTTTATTATTCTTGGCTGTAATCTCTCTTTTTTATTTGGTAGAAAGTTATTTATTGAGTGTGAACCGAAATACTCCTGTTGTGTTGATTGTTTCTGTGGAAGAGTAATTACTTTATCACTAAATTTTGCATATTTGTTAAAACTGCTAATTACATCCAAATTTTTTGTGAGATAAATCTTGTGTTGTGCTGTTGTGCCGTAATCTAAATTTTCACTGAAAATACCGAATGGACTGGCTGGGTGACTAAACCCGACAAAATCCTCGTCATACTTGTTTGCTAACTGATGGCCAACATAAGAACCGAGAGAATGGCCTGTGATTGTCAATTTTGCATTTGGTTGCTCCGCTCTAAAACTTTTATAAATCTTCTCAACGCTATTTGTCCTGTTGTTTTGACTTTCATTAAACAATATTTGTGCGTCCGCTTTTAGGTCACTTGTGTTTGTCGGTCGTGTGCCTCTAACAGCCATTATATATTCATTATTTGGCCGTTTTATTGTTATTGCGTGTTGAGTAGAAAATTGTGGCATCAAAAAATGTGGCTCTGTAAATCTCTCGTTTAATAATTTTTGTGTTTCAGCATTTGCTGTTGCTGAGTTAGCGTTTAGATTTAATTCGTGCTTGTATGCTACATCGCTTGCTTGTGCCATTGCTATGTCATCACTTTGCATATACTGGACAAAAAGAGGGTCATCTAATTCACTCATTTATATAAGTTTAGATTTTAAATTTGAGAGATTTTATGGACCATTTGGGTCATTTTCTTCACGCAATACTTCTCCGTTTTGATTTGTTCTTGGTTGTGGTTGGTCTCCAGCTATGTTATTTCCTCCTTGTGCGTCTACCAATGCTCTTTGTGAGGCATCATAAGCTCCTGCCGCCATTCGGTCAAACTCATCAGCAGTTCCTCCTCCTGCTATTCTTCCTGCTTGCATAGCAGCGTTTGCTGCACGTTCGCCTGACCTATCATCGCTTTCACTATTATCTACTGTTGGTTCTAATGGTGGTGGGGGTCGCTCTGCAATGTCTTGCCACTCAATCGGTTCAGGTGGTGCAATTTTTCCCTTATCATAACCATACTCGGCATAATATTCAGTTAAAGTCATATTATTTTCTTTGGCAACTTCCTCGTCACTCTTTCTATAAATTTCTATATCCCTATCATAAATTTGTGATGCTTTTGCCATCGCATCGGCCGTTGTGAGCCGTCCTTTTGTATCTCCTGCTTCATATAAAGCCCTATTTTTTTCATATAAATAATCTTCTAACTCTTGATTTTGCTCGTCTGTTAAATTGTATCTATATCCATAAATAAGTGTGTCATTGGGTGTTCTATTTTTATTATAATCAAATTCAACGCCTCCAGCATAAGGGTTAGGCGGTATTTCAATCACTGGCGCTTCTAAATGTAACTGCCTATAAAAATCAGTTCTATTTGTGCCATATAGAAAACTATAACCCATAAGCATCTGCTGTTGATTTATATTGGTCATTATTGCTTCAAAATTGTCTCCGTAACTTTGCATGTCCCTTATTAAATTTCCATTAAACTCATCTACTAAGGCTCTGTCATTTATTAATCCCTCTCTTATTACTCGTTCACGTATTACATTTATTTTACCAAGTTCTCGTTCTTGTTCGTCTTTAGGAAGAGCATCTAATCGGGCTAATTCGGCAATTGGTATTCCTGTTTCTGCTGATAATTTTGTCATTACTTCATAATAATGGTCTAATGCTGGAAGAACACTTGGGTCTCTACCAGCAATATCAACTAATTTTTGGTCGGCATCACGATAATTTATTCCAAAATGATTAAACTGAACTGCTAATTGAGATGTTGCGTCTTGAATTATGTATGTTTCATAATCTTTATTAAAATCCTCATCTAAACCTGCTGTTTCTACTATGTCTCGGGTTGCTTGGTCTCTTGCTCTTAATTCATCAAGAGTTGTCATATTATTATGCCACTCATCTAATATTTGAGTTCGTGCATTGTTTACAATTCTATTATAATTTTGTTGTTGTTCGTATGCTAACTCGCCACTAAACTCGGCACTTGTTCGCCATGAACCTAATGTATCACGCTCTAATAATCTAAAGCCTTCATCTTCTGGAGGAGGAGGTGGAGCATTTACTCTATTTTTATTTTTAATATACCAGTCAACATACGCTTCATAATATTTATTTTTTGCTTCTTGTTCTCGTTTTTCATTTTCTTGGAATGATTTTTCTTTCCAATTTAATAATGCAGCCGCAGGACTAAAAGGAGCAGCATATTCTATACCTTGAAAAAATGCTGTTTCTTTCCAATCAACTTCAGGGTCTTTTGGTGCGTAAGGATTACCATTTCTCTCTTTTTCTAAAGGATTAAACTCTACAGTGAGAGAATTTTTAAAATTAGTTGCTGCTTCTGCTCCTACTAAATTAATATTATCACGTTGTCTTTGACTTAACATCATATATGCTTTGTCATAATCATTATTTGTTAATTTCATATTTCTTACTAATTCCATACGTGCGCCATTTACTTTATTTGCTATATCTGCTGCTATTCTTCTATTTTCAGCTTCTTGTTTATCTTCTTCTATTCCTTCAATTACATTTTCTACTATTGAAACTATACCAAATCCAGCCATTAATACTGCTCCAAATGGTCCGCCTTCTGCTGCTCCAAATGCTATACCAACTAAAGCACCTGCTGCCGCCGACGTTGCTTTACTTTGTAAATGACTAAATTTATATCTATCCATAAGTGCTTCTGTTGTTATTTCTACTCCTAATTGAATGGCTACAAATGCGGCTGCTTGTTTTGTAGCCATTGCACTTTCAACCATCATTACTTTCATTCCTGTTGTTGTGAATACTTTTTTCGCTCCCATTCGTCCAGCAATTGCTAATGCTCTAATTACAATATTACCTACCGCCGCTCCTGAAAATCCAATTGCATATTGTTGACCTATTTGTGAAAATCTATCTGTTGCTGGGTGTGCTTTAAAATATTGAGCCATTAAATAACTGACACCTATTCCTGCTACTATTCCAAGACCCATTTTTCCTCCTTCTACACCTACCCTTTTAATAGTGTTTATACTTGGCGCTTTTAATGTTGGCGCTCGCGATGTTAATGCTCTTAATGAAGAACTGGCTCTTCCTGCTGTTGTATTCATGAACTCACTTGCTACTAAATTGTTTCGGCCTCCTTGAATATTTACATCTGTTCCTCGTCCAAATTTTAAAGTTGGTGGTGGTGCTACTGGTGCTTTTGCTCCTGACCCTGATGCTGCTCCTCTTATTGGTGCTTTTCCTCGTCCTCGTGCTGATGGTTTTGCTGAACCACCTAATGGTACTGTTTCTAATTCCATTGGCTCTAATCCACGTGTTTGGCTTCTTGTTACTCTGTCTGTTACTGGTCTTGTTGGCGGTGTGTCTGCTGGTCTTGCTGGTCTTGCTGGTGCTGTGTCTACTGGTGTTTGTGCTTCTACTTCTTCTGGTGTGGTTGTTCCACTTGAAGCAGGAGAATTGTCTGCTGTTGGAAGTCGCCCTCCTCGTGCTACATTGCCACCTAAATCTTGAAGGTCTATGTCACTTGTTTCAACTCGGCCACCTCGTTCAACATTGCCTTGCATTTCATCTATTGTATCTAATATATCAGTATCCATGGGTTGATAAGCTCGGCTTCCTGATAATCTGTCTGTTAAAGTATCCATTAATCCTCGTCGTTGTGATGAACTTTGCATTTCTATTGACCTTTCAGGAGGTGATGGAGTTGGAGATGGTCCTGGACTTTCTGCTGGTGGTCTTGGTGCTGGTCTTGATGATGATGCTTGTTGTGCTTCTGCTCTATTATAAAGTGTATCTAAATGTCTTTGCGCTCTTTCTTGTGTTATTATTGTCTCTGTTTCTGTTCGCTCGCCTCGCACAATTTCCCTTTTTCTAAGTCCTGGTTTTCCTGGTTCGTGCATAAACTTTATTGCTTTTTCTGCAATATATTTTTTAATTGCTAACTCTCCTTTTACTCTAATATTTTCTGGAATTTCTGGCATTTTAAAACCGTGTTCAAATAAATTATCTCCAACAATTCCTTCATAATATTCATCAAATGTTGTAATATGATTTCGTGCGTCTAAATTTCCAATTTCTATAGTTTCTGGTGCTGGTGCTGATGCTGGTGCTGGTGCTGGTGCTGGTTCTGCTGGTCTTGGTCTTGGTGGACCGCCTCCAATTCCTGCTGCTTCTGCTTCTGTTGCTTCATTTGCTGGTCTTGGTCCTCCTCGTTGTGCATTTGTTGCTAATTCTTCTAATCGGGCTGCTTGTCTTGCTTGATATTCTTCAAATGTTTTATCAAGAGCTACACTATCTTCAAGTGTTTGTGTTGTTAAACTGCCTTCTCGTGGTCTTGTTGGTGTATCGCGAAGTTCATTAAGTCTTTCTTGAAGACTTCGCATTTCGGCATCTTCAGCATCAAGTGGGTCTACTCTTGTTCTTTCAGCTGGAAGAGTTTTTTGATATTCTCTCAATGCTTCCATTTCGGGTCTTTCATAATCTATATTTCGCTCTATCATTCTATTTAATTCTTTTTTAAGTCTCGTCACTTTTGCTTTATTAGCAGGAGTTGGATTTGCTGCTTTTTCATCCATTGCTTGAATATTTTTGACTTCTAATCTTCTTTGTAATTCATATCTAAGTTCATCAATATTTGCTTTATGAGCAGGAATTTCATCTAATGGTGTTCGTGGGTCAATTATATCATTAATTGCATATTTTAATTGGTCTTCTAATGGTAAATTTTGTGTCTCCAAACGCAACTTTTTTGCTGTTATATTGTCATTTATTATTTTATTCACGGTATCTATATACTCTTGACTTTTTCCATCTGCTCTCATTTTAGCATTTCGCCGAGCTAATATTGTTTTTCCTAATGCTTCTACTTCATCTACTGTTGATACTGGCCCTAATAACTCATCTCTTATAGCTTGACCTTCAGCATAAGCAGCCATTTGTTCTTGTGGTGTTCCTAATGCATTTGGAACAATATTTTTAGGGTCTAATATTCTTGGAATACGTGGTGGCCTATTAGGGTTTAATAAATCTTGTGGTTTTATGTCTACTCTTGGTACACCACTTGGAGCATCTACTAAAAAATCTATTGTATCTAATACCGAAGGCGCTCGGTCTCGTCCTCGCATGTCCTGCATATCTAAACTTCTCATATTTGGTCTTGCTCTTAGTCTTGCATTTTCCTCTAATATTATTCTTGCTTCTGCTGCTTCTGCTCTTGCTTTTGGACCTCGTTGATAAGGGTCAAATGGAGCAGTTGGTATTATAGGAAAAGAAGGATTATAAGGACCGAAAGGACTTGGTTGTGGTTTTGGTTTTGGTTTTGGTTGTGGGTCTGGTTGAGGTTTTCCTCCTCCGCCTCCACCTCCTGGAAAAGTGCCACCGCCTCCACCTGTTCTTTCCTCATACATTAAATTACGACTTGTGTCATATACCTTCTTCTTAAACTTTATTCGTGGGTCATTAGGCATTTATTATATAAATAGTATATAATAAATAAAAAATTTAGTTTTAAAAGTGAAAATTGAGAGATTTAATCATGAACGTTCATACTAAAATTAATACCTCCATCATTTATATTAAATGAGTAATTTTCTACTGTAAAAGTATACCAACCAATTGTTGGGGTAGTTTCACTATAATCAACTATATCTGAATACATATAACCTAATAAGTCAAAATAATAACCACTTGGTGGGTCTATTACGGAAAAACTCAATTTAATAATTGTAGTAGGACTTAAAAATCTATTTGCTTCTGTTATATATATACCATTATCACCATCATTTACATTTACTGTAGTAGTATATATTGTGTTGTATGTAGCACCATCAATTGTTTGTAAAATTATATCAACTGCATAACTATCAGGGTCATCATTTATAAAATTAATTGACCCCCAAAAACCAGTTTTAGGTGCTGATGGTGCTGATGCTACTGGATTTAATATTTGTAATTGCTTTAATAAATTGATATCATTATGCTTATAATCTAACTTATTGAAATCTCTATCACTTAATCCTAACTCTTTTTGATATCTTTTGACTAATAATTGATAACTCAATAATGACATATATAATAACAAATTATAATAAATTTCCAAATATATTATTTCTGTTTGTATCATAATATCCAGCAATAGGCATAATTTTCTCATTTAATGGATGCTGTGCATCAAATGCTAAACCCATTGGCTGATTACGAGCATATCCCTGTTGAGGGTACATTCCTGCAGTTTTTGATGCTTCTGGACGAGAAAAACGATGAGCAGGATTGAAATCTAAATTGAGTGCCTGTTTTGTAGTATTACGGGCTGAGACTGTGTCATTTAAATCTCTCGGCAGTTTTCCTATTTTATCTTCTAATCCTTCAATTGGCTCACGTACATTGTTGTTTTTTAAATTTAATACATTTGTTGATTGAAGTGGTGTAAACTGGCTATAGTTCATTTCGCTTGAACCAAAGGCTGCTTGCAAAGTTCCGTAATTCATTATATATATAATTATATATAATAAATTTAAAATATTATTTTCAAAATTGAGAGATTTAAGTAATGAGCTCAATAGCACGGTTTGCAACACGAAGCTCACTGTCACATTCGCAGAACATAAAGCATGGGGTAGCGGCGGTGATGCCTTCTGTGACTAAAGCGCATTGGGCCGACGAACTTCTGGTATCAAGGCCCGAAGCCACACGTGAATACGAACTTTCTGGCAGGTCGAACCTATAACATTGGACAAAAAAGTTCTTACGGTACTGGTCTAAAGTCATCATACGATTTTTGTCATAAATGTCAATGGAGTTCATTGTTAGCGCATAAACCTCAGGAATGGTTAATTTATAAGCTGGGTAATTCGCCGAGTTAATCTGGAGCTGGAATGTGGTATAAGTTGAGGTGGGAGCTGAATTAACCTCCTCAAAATTGAAGTAACGAGCCACATAGCGTTCGCTATTGGTGTTGTATGTGCCACCAATGTCATATTGCGGTTTGCCAATGTCTTGAGTTAGTGTTCCTACTGCTCCACCAGATGTTCCTGTTGTGTAAACACCCCCAATTTTATGACCCGCAACAACTTGGCAGGCCTGTGCAGAAGAATTAGCAGTTTTTCTCCAGCAAACCCACAATTTAGACCATGACGCCGAATTTATGTTAAAGCGGGATGTAGTGCTGTGAGTGGACGAGAATGAGAAGTAATTTTTGAACCCAATCGAGAGATAGCCAACTTGCGAGATGCGCTGAGCAACCACCTCATCAAGCATAGACGAGGCCATTCCTAAAACTTCAACTTGTAGTGTCATTTCACTGAGAGTATATGAGGCACTGCTTGCACCCTCACAGATGCCACCAGCTGTGTTTGAGGTTGCTAAAACAGTGTCAGTTGCGGCCGCCATTGAAGGGCAGACAACATTATCCGCTAATGTAATTTCAATGGTGATTTGAGGGAATAAACCAGTGTCAATGATGGATGGTTCAGCCGAGCCAAGGAAGCCAAGAAAATCAGTAATGGCTAACTGTAAATCGGCGGTTTCGTATTTTTCTACGTCGGTTATTGCCGTACCGCTGTGGTATGACACGTTACGAGGAATTTCTTGGTGAGTTAGCGTGGTGTCAGTGAGACGGTCAGCACCTAACGCTTTTTGGGCGTGGACTAAAACGTTGTAATTGGAGAAAGAATTTTGCACAAGCACGCCTCCCATATAAATAGCCATCCTATCAATAAAACTACGGGTATCATTAGGAATTCGGGCGGCCTCACTGGCAGCAGAGGCAGTTACGCAATTGAAAAAAATACGTGTTGATTTTAAGTTCATTAGCGAGTTGGACGGAAGTTCGAAACGGACAATTTTGTTAGCAGTTTGCGAGCCAGTATTCTGGGGATAGACTTTGAAGTGACTGGTAGAGACACCTTGTAGCCTCTGCATAAAATACGTTAAGTTCGGGGGCAATCCAGCTGACATTTTTTTATATACTAACACTATATAAAAAAATTTTTAATTTAATTTAATTTTAAATTGATTTAATTCAATTTTAAATTTTAAATTCAATTGTAATTATGGACGAATTAAAAGATTATGAAAAATTATATAAAATAAATAAAAAAGGAGAGATTTGGAGTAACTATTATAATAGAATGATGACACCAACTATTGGTAGTGCAGGTTATTATAATATTGAAATTTCAAAAGATGGCGTAGTTAAACAAACAACTATTCATAGATTATTAGCAATTCAATATCTTCCTAATCCTAATAATTTACAAATGGTAGACCATATAGACCAAAATAAAACTAATAATTGTTTAGAAAATTTACGATGGGCTTCTTGTAGAACAAACAATCTAAATATGGGTAAAACTCCTAAAAGCGGACATCAAAATATTTATATAGATAGTTATAATCAATGTATTGTTAATATTCATGTTAATGGAATTCGTTATAATAAACGGTTTTATGAATTAAAAGATGCTATTGCTTATAGAGATAAAATAGTTGAAGAATTTTGTGATTAAGTTTTAGCGTACTTGTCGCCAAAAGTGAGAGTATTAAGTTTTGTTGGAACTGGAGGATATGGAGGAGGTGGAAAATCTAATAATGTTGGTGTTGATTTTTTAATTATTTCAACTTTTAAAGTTGCTGTAAAATACATATTTCCTAATGTATTTTGTTTGGTATTGACAAAAGTTAATCTATCAGTTGTTAATGGAGGAATAGATGGCGCAGTTCCTTCTAAACCTGCAGCTGTTCCACTGCCAAAAACACTTAGCGTGTCTGCGACACCTGCTCTACCTATTGGCCGACCCTTGCTGTCTGTTAAATAAAGCCGAATTTGATTTAATTTTCTCTGCTGATAATAAATGAAAAAATCATTACCAGCACCATTAGCAACATAGCTAAAACTCTCTAAATTACGGGGGATTTTTGCTAAAATGTCACTGCCAATAATCTCAGTGTTATAAGTATCAGCATCTCGTGCTAATATAGAACTTTCTAAACCATTTTGTCCTAAAGTTGTGCGTAAATAAACATGCGGTTCAGTTGTTAATTGCATAGGGAAATAACCCCTAATTCTAATACAATTGGCTGCTGTTATTCCTGATGGGACTGTTGGCGCTAAATCAATTAAAAATGAATTATGGTTATTTCCAGTGGTAGTGATGTCATCGTTGCGTTCTCCACCTAAAAGCAAATAACTTTCACCTGTGGCACTTAAACAACTTATATAAAATACTGTTATTCCGTGAGCAGCATTAAACTCAATTGTCACATCTAACATTTTTGTATCTGGACGACCTAATTGTAATGTACCGACTGTGTCTACAGGTGATGGCACAATATAATTTGGTGTTCCGCCTGTTATAAGTGATGTTTGTTGTCTTACTAATGTGTTATTTGTTATTTTAGTAATAGATGAGATTGAAGAGCATAATCCATTTAAAATATTTCCAACTGTGTAAGCAAAATTAGTCGCTACATCTTGCACATCATAATAATTGCCTCGTTCAACTATTGTATAATTATTTAAGTCTATTTGTGAACCTGTTGCGCCTCCGCCTGTTATTTTTATCCGTGCAAATGAGTTTTTTGTTTCTACATTATAAAAATTATTTGGCATGTGAAAATCTACTAAACTTATTTTCATTACTTCTCCATCACGACTTTCTACTGTGTTGCCCTCAAAATTATAATGAACGTTATCACCTTTTGATTGTTTATCACCTACTATATTTGACCGTTCACTGTCAATGTATAAGTTAAAAGCATTGACTACGTCTTGTCCTTCATATCGTGGGGTGCTTGCCATTTATATATAATAAATAATATATTATATATAAAAATTTAAATTTATTCATTTTCTACAACTTCTAAAACCTTTTTAATGATTGGGGTAACTTCGCTTAAAGGAGTATTGAGAGATGTATCCTCCTGTTTATCCCAGTTTTCTTTAACTTTGTCAAGTTCGGCTTGTAAGTTAGCATAATTATATTTAAATGGATTAACTTCAACCCGCTTTTTTATTTCATCTAATTCTTCCTTTTTTGTATTCACACACATATCATAAACCATCTCTGCATAGTAGCTGTCTACTGTTGGGTAAATAATTTTCATTTGTGCTAATGCTAATGCTTTGTCTGCTTTTTGGTCATCGGTGTAATTGTAAGGGTTCGGGGCTTGATAGCGCGGAATTCCACTAACATCCATAAACATTTTTATATATATTCCTAAATATAATTATTTTTAAATATTAACTCGTTTGATATAAATCCTCAATTAAAGTTAATTGGTCTGGTGTTCTTCTGTAATGATGGTTCAACGCTTCAAGTATGTCGCTGTCATCTGCATGATAACGCTGTTTGCTTAGTCCTGTTCTTATTTGTAATAAATCTACTAAATTGTTAAATGTGGCTTCATCGCCATCACTTAATTGGGTTAGCAATCTCTCAATTCTGTCACTTACATTTGGTAATCTTTTATTTTTAATTGGTTTTAACTTACTTTTAGCATCTAATTGTGACTTGTATGTCGCCATTGCACCACCGTAATCAATTGGCACTAACATTTTCATATTGTTTATATCGTGTTTGGCTGTGCCAAATGTCCTAATGTGCGATTGTCCTCGTGCTGGTTTTACTCCGTGAAAGATGGTCTTGTCTAACATTATACTACTAAGCGAATGCGCTACATTGATTTCAGGAATTCTAAATTCTGCGTGCTTTTTCGATACAGCCACATCTGCTTTTGAGGTTCGTAACATTTATATATATTTATTTTATTTTATTTCTTCGTTTTTTTTTAATTCTTTGGGAAGCGTCCCAAACGCGCTTTTTGGTTCAACCTTTCCTAAAGGTTGGGGAACAATTATAAATTTATCAAAGCACACACGAAACATTGATGGGTGATTTTCCTTCTTGTGTAAGTCAATAAATAAAAATGGATGTGACCCTCCCGTCTCAATTGCATAATCATAAACTTTCATAAATTGTTCCTTTGAAATCTCTCCTCCGCAACTATCAGCAATGTCTAAAAGTTCTTGATTGTCCTTCGTACGGAAAATAATCATACTCGTGCACTGATTACGAATGACCCTATTTAATCCACCTGTCTGGCACTTGAATGACTGGATTAAAAAAAATAATGAGACGCCGATGCTACCACCTTCTTCTAATTGACCAAGATGCCGACTATATGTTGAGAGGGCATTGACTTTTCTCGGCCTGCTATAAATCATTGACCCGAGCATATCGTCAAAAAGCACGGCTATGCGAGGTTTTTGACCATTCCATCGGTGCTTTGGCTTTATGAATTCTTGCAGTTCATTGTGTTCGAAAAATTTAAGCATTGTCTCATCATCCACAGCATTGCCGTTTTTTATGTCACGCATCAGCTTGTTGTATTCCTTCATTTCATGCCTATACCGTTCTAAATCTCTCGCCTCCTCATTTACAATATCTTTTATTTTATCAATACAAGTCAGGTCATCGGGGTCATCAAATACATGCTCTATGTTCAATCTTTCCATAAGCTCTTTGTTTGAGTTCATTGTTGGTGACACGGCTATTGTGTAATCGAAGCCCATTTTCTCAATCAAGTTTACAACTGCCACCGATTTACCGCTTTTACGTTTCCCCACGCATACCACCACCTGTCCAGAACGTGGCATATTTGGCGGTGTTTCATAAGTTCCACTTTCGTTTTTTGGAGGGACGATTTGCATACCTTTGACATTTTGAACAGACAGCATTTATATATTAGAAATATTTTCTTCTATTTATAAATCCTCCATTATTTGCCATCATATCAACAAAATTTGTGAATTCTGGTTCAGGTTTTTTTTGAATTGGTAGAGCATAATACATTTCAGGAGTATTTGGAGGAACTGGTGTTGTTACTGGAACTTTTTTTATGCTGTCGTTTTTTGATTTCCGTTTCACAAAAATGATGTGTTCGTTGCTTGTGAATTCGTCCTCATCGTCACTTGACTGTTCGACCACTATTCTTGCCTTCGGCGGTTTCTTGGTCTTTTTCTTGATTGGTGGCGGTGGTAACTCCTCCTCCTCTTCTTCCTCTTCTTCTTCTTGAATGAGTTTTGGCACGATGTTGTTTGTGTAACGTGGAACTGGAGTTAAACTGTGGTCAATTGTGTTAGCTATTAAAGATTTTTTGACTGCTTCATTGAGTAGGCGTTCTCGCTCCAGTTTCTCATTTAGCGCCGCATCCGCCATTTCTTGTTGCTCCTGCTTCAAACTTGCTCCTGCCTGACGTATCTCGAGTGCTTTTTTGCGTGCACGGGCTAATTGTTCGAGACGCTCAGGGGTTAAAACCTTCTTTTCCTTCTTTTTCTCGACTTTTTCGGGTTCGCTCATTTATAGACACTACAGAAAAAAAGTTTTCTATAAAATTTCTAAAGTTTTCTATAATTTTCTATAATTGAATTTTAAAATTAAAATATTATGTTAAAATAAATGAGGTTACTCGACGTTAAACCCAGCACGAGTAAGGGTAAGAAATATATGGCGCGTTTTTGCGAATGTGACGGGCCACCCAAGTGCAAAGGCAAAATTGTGCACTTCGGCCTTGCTGGTAGCCAAACATACCTTGACCATCACGACAAAGTAAAACGAGAAAATTACTTAAAGCGACATGCTAAGAATGAGGACTGGAATAAACCTAACAGCAGGGGCGCACTTAGTCGTTGGCTTCTTTGGGGTGACAGCACTTCGTTAGCTGAGAATATTAAGGAGTTTAGGCGGAGATTTTCCTGCTAATAAAAGGGGGGTTATTGATGTGAGTGAGCCTTTATTTCTTTATATTGTTTTATTATATATATTATACTGTGTATAGTATGTATAGTATAAAATAAAAAATTAATAAAC
>Ga0209597_1001745_pt1 | contig 14094 bp, 8 predicted proteins | sample M_140625_MF_Meta_FD_187316 | JGI IMG/M metagenome (GOLD analysis project Ga0209597, IMG submission 187316) | Freshwater microbial communities from Lake Montjoie, Canada to study carbon cycling - M_140625_MF_MetaG (SPAdes) (version 2) | ecosystem: Environmental > Aquatic > Freshwater > Lake...
GGAGCCGCGCTCAAAGCGGGGTTCGTGACCGGCGGGGCCGCCGTGGCAGGCGCCGGCAGCGCAGCGGTTGACGAGCAGCGGCTGCACCTGCCGCGTGAACTTCGCCACCACCTCCGGCGGCATGTCGCTGGCAGACGCCGTGGCCACGCAGGCGATGGCGAGCAGGATCGTGAGGGGGACGAGGCCGCGGGCGGCCATGGCGGCGTGCTCCGTGGGGGCGGGAGATAGGGCGGGAGATGCCATTCGGCATGGGGCGGGAGGGTAGAGTGGCGGAGGCCGCGGGACAAGCAGACTTCGCTTGTGGCAGCCCCCTTCAAATCCCTAGACTCGCGGCCGAAATCAGCCAATCATCCACCCCGAGGACACCATGGAACGCACCTTCGTCATGTTCAAGCCCGACTGCCTCGAGCGCGGCCTCGTGGGCCGGATCCTCACGCGGTTTGAGGAGAAGGGCTTGCGGCTCGTGGCGATGAAGATGCTCCGGGTGACGCCCGCTCTCGCGAAGCAGCACTACGCCGAGCACGTCGAGAAGCCGTTCTATCCCGGGCTCGAGGAGTTCATCACGGCGTCGCCGGTGGTGGCGACGATCTTCGCGGGGCCGGAGGTGATCCGCGTGGTTCGCGAGATGCTCGGAGCGACCAGCGGCCTCAAGGCGGCGGCGGGCACGATCCGCGGCGACTACTCGTCGAGCAGGCAAATGAATCTCGTGCACGCCTCCGACTCACCGGAATCGGCAGCCCGCGAAATCGGCATCTATTTCAAGGCCGATGAGATCCAGGCGTGGGATCCGTCGCTCGCATGTTGGTATCAGGCGCCAGGCGAGGCGTGAACCAGTACAAGCCGACCGGCCGTGAGGCCGCGGGCTCATCCCGGTTGACGACGCGTTCGAATGCTCACCCGCGGAGCGCCGCGGCGGGCGTGTCGGCAGCGAGGCGGTGAATCATCTCGTGGCAGGCGCGGTCCACGGCCGTCTGCCACTGATGGGCGGCGAGCCCTGCGTTCATCTCGGGCCGGGCGTGGGCGAAGATCACGTCGCGGGCGCTGACGATCAGTGCCCCGAGGCCGTCGGCATCGAAGGCGCCACGGACGTCTGACGCGCGGCCCCCTTGCCGGCCGAAGCCAGGCACGAGCAGCCACGTGTGGGGCATGGCGGCGCGGAGGTCGTCGAGCTGTTTGGGCCATGTGGCGCCCACGACGGCGCCCACAGCGCCGAAGCGGCCGCCGGCGGCGGTGCGGGCTGCGAGGGCTTCGACATTCGCGGCCACGTGTTCGTAGTTGGTCCTGCCGTCGCAGACGAGGTCCTGAAAGTCCTTGCTGCCGGGGTTCGACGTCTTCACAAGCACGAAGATCCCGGCGCCTCTGGTCTCGGCCGTCTTCACGAACGGCTCGATGGAGTCGTGGCCGAGGTAGGGATTCACGGTGAGCGCGTCGGCGGCCCACGGTCCGGCGAGCCATCCTTCGGCGTAGGCCTCGGCGGTGGAGCCGATGTCGCCGCGCTTGCCGTCGGCGAGCACGAGCAGGCCCTTCGAGCGAGCGTGGGCGATGACGTCGGCGAGCGCGGTCATGCCGTGGGGGCCGATCGCCTCGAAGCAGGCGAGCTGTGGTTTGACGATTGGCACGAGCGGCGCGACGACATCGATCACGTCGCGGCAGAACCTCGCGAAGATGTCGGCGAGAGTCTTGGGGTCGTTGATGCCAGCGGCGCCGAGGGCCGGCGGGAGTGATTCCCGTCGCGGGTCGAGGCCGATGCACGACGGCGTGCGGCGGGCGGTGATCGCGGTCGCGAGTCGGGCCGCGAACGGGTGGGCGGCAGTCGGCTTGCTCGGGGCGGTCATGGCGAGGGATCCGGGGAGGCGTGCTGCCGGGATGGCGATGCGACTCACCAGTGTGTCAGCCGGCCCACGGTGGGGCGAGGGGCTTGCGGCGGCCGCGGGCAACTCGTGTTGAAGCCTGCGGCGGTGTATGCCATAGTGGGCCGTTGTGGGGCGGCGGTGCCTGAAGCACTGTCGTCCCGCGGCGCATTCGGGGCGTGGCGCAGCCTGGCTAGCGCGCTTGACTGGGGGTCAAGAGGTCGCAGGTTCAAATCCTGTCGCCCCGACTTACCTTGTATAACCGTCCGGTCTCGGATGGTTGGCGAGGTGTTTGATGATCGGCCGGTGACGGTCGCACGCCGCCCCGCGACGTGCGTCTCGATCCGGTCGACCCGCCCTTCCGATCGGAAGGGGCTTTCTTGCTGCCCGCGGCGGAGCGATCTGCTTCGCCGGGGTGTTCTTGATGGCGGTGATGCTGGTCGCCGCCGTGGTCGCTCGATGCTCGTCGTCCGCCTGCTCCGGCAGGCCGCCCGCCAGCGGACTGCGCCAACGAGAAAAACCCGGCCTTGAGCGTGGATAGGAAGCTCCTCGGCACCTCGAAGCGAGCGTCGCATCCAGCCCAGCCAGTCCCGGCGGTTGCTCCTGCATGATCCGCCCCGCCAGGCCGACGCTTGCCGAAGTGCCATTGGCCGACCTAGCCTTCGGCCTAGAGAACTGCACGGTTGTGCGCCGCCATTTTGGACCGCCGCGACACGGTCCCCTCGCCGCAGTTTTCGACCGCCGTCAACAAAACCCGCGCTTTTTGGTGATGCCAAGGTTAAAAACCTAACATCCCGGATGGATCAAGAAACGGGGAGAACGTCAAACAGTGACGCTGCCTCTAACCCGGCTGGTACCACGTTGGGGGCAGCGGCAGATTTTCCTTGCATCGCCGCCGCACCGGACTTAGCCTCTCAACCACTGGCACCGGTATTTTGTGACCTCTGGGCCACATTCTGGCGCTGTGATTGTTCCAACATACATTCCCGGAGTCTTGGTCATGACCCTGTCAGCAACGCCGTCCCAGCACCCTGTCGTCGGCACGCGAAGAGGCGGCGTGAGTCGCCGTCGCCAGCCTGAACGCGGACGGAATATCCGGCGCCGGCAAGGCACTTTCGAATGCCTCGAGGCGCGGCAACTCCTGGCCATCGACGTCACGACCCTCGCCGACTCCGGGCCCGGCTCCCTGCGGCAAGCCATCGACGATCTCAACACCGCCAATGTCGCCGACACGATTGTGTTCAGAGACCTTGGCGTAGGCACCATCGCGGTTGCCACGCCATTGTCGGCGATCACAAACACGAACGGCACCACGTTCGCCTTCGCAGGCAGCACCACCGCCATCACCCTTGATGGAGCCAACGCCGGGGGCGGCCCGGGCCTCTACATCGACGGCGCGAATTCCGTGTCGATCAGCGGCATCAATCTGTCGATCCGCAACTTCGATAGCGGCCTGTCGTTGCACGACTCCAAAGGCAGTTCGTTCAAGGGCCTGACCCTGACCAATAACTCGAATGGCATCCAAGTGCTTGACGGGGACTTTACCGGCACCGTCATTCAGGGCAACAAGATCACGAACAACGAAGCCGGCATTGTGCTCGGGACGGCATCCTTCGATGGGTCGACTGTGAGTGTGACGAAGCTCACCATCGGTGGTCTCACGATGGGTGACGGCAACACCATCAGCCGAAATAGCGAGGATGGCATTCAGGTTCTTAGCGGCAATTATGCCGGAACTGTCATTCAGGGCAACACGATTTTCGGCAACAAAGACGACGGCGTGCAGATGGGGCAATTAGGCAATTTAATCGTCGACGAGGGCGTGGTGGGGCTTCGGCTAGGCGGGCCGACGTTGGCCGCCAGGAACACGATCGCTTTCAACAAGGGAAACGGCATCGAGGTCACGGAGGGTGAATTCACCGACACCGTGATCCAGGGAAACAACATCTCCTCCAACACGAATTACGGGATCCAATTGGCCCCATTGCCTTCGGCATCTTCGCCTACGGCAGCGACTCTCATCGGCCTGTCCATCGGTGGTTCGGGTCTCGGACAGGGCAACACGATCGCCTCCAATGGGCTCGATGGGATCGCCATCTGCGGAAGCTTCCTCGGGAAGGCGGACTATTCCGGAACCGTCGTGCAGGGAAACAGCATCCGCTTCAACTTATTCAACGGCGTGAGCATCAATGCGTTCGCCGGCGGCGCGCCATTGATAGGGTTTTCTATCGGTGGTGGCACCTTGGGGACGGGCAACGAGATCGCCTACAACGGCTTCGATGGCGTGCAGGTGAATGCCGGTACCTACGTCCTCACTGCCGTGCAAGGAAACACGATCAAACTTAACGGTCGTCACGGTGTCAATTTCTACGCCCCGTTCGGACAGGTGCTGACGGGTTTTGGGCTTGGCGGGGTGCTGCCGGGGCAGGGCAATGCGATCAGCGGCAATGCCGCCAGCGGCCTCACGGCATCCAAGGGCTCCTACACGCTCACCACCGTCGCCGGCAACACGATCAGTGGCAACCAGATCGGGATCAGCCTGTTCGACACCCGGAATCTCACGATCGGGGGACCGCTCGCCGGCCATCGAAACACCGTCAGCGACAATACCGCAACGGGCCTGGCCGCCTCGGGCGACCTGACAGGTACGACGGTCATGGGCAACACCTTCTCCACCACCTCGACCACCGCGGAGGGCGTTTCATTGACGAACGTCAATGGCTTGGCCCTTGGCGGCGCGGACCCCGGACAGGCCAACACGCTCAACGGCGGCGTGGTCGGGTTGGTGGCGACGGGCAACATGGCCGGCACGACCGTGGCAGGCAACGTCTTCGCCGGCCAGTCCACGGGCATTCGACTGCAGAATGCTTTCGGGGTTTTGGGCCAGCCCTTCCTGATCGGCGGCACCACAACGAGTGTCGGCACCGGCGCCGGCAACCAGATCAATGCTGTCACCGTCGGGCTGTACGCGACCGGCAACATGGTACAAGCCGTCGTCAGCGGCAACCGGATCACTGCCAGCGGATCCGGCGGCAATGCGATGTTGCTGGAAAATGCCACCAGCCTCACGGTGGGCGGCTCGCTCGCGAGCCAAGGCAACACGCTTTCCGCCGCGCAGGGTAACGCACTTGCCGTGACCGGCGAGTCGGCCGGTACGGTGTTCTATCGCAACACCGTGACAGCGAGCCGGTATGGCGCCCTGTTGACCCGGGCCCGCGGTTTCCTCTTCGGCAACCCGAACAACCGGGCGCTCGGAAACATCGTGCAGTCGAATCAGGTCGGTGTGCGGGCGGTCGGCACGAGCACGGGATCGCAGATCTGCTGGACGACGTGGTCCAACAACCGCGTCCGGCTCCAAAGGGTCGGCGCCCGAGGGCTCGTGGTCCGGCCGCGACGTGGCTGAGCGCGTGCGGGACAGACGGGCACCTGCCCGTTACGGCCGCCGCCGTCTGTCGTTCACGCAAAAACCTTGGTGATGAGCCGATTTCGACTATTGTAAGGGCAGTGCTCGAGCACCGTCATCGCGTTGTTGAACTCCTGAAGTGCAGTGGTTCACGACGGGCGTGTGCGACCTTCAACCCAGGTTGTCTTCATGGCCCGCTGCAGTAAGCGATTCCTCGCGTCTCCAGAGTCGCTCGAGTTCCGCCGTGTGCTCGCGGGTGTCGTCGAGTTCACTGACGTCGATGGCGACCTCGTCCGCGTGTCCTCGACCCGTGGGACCGACCGACAGCTCGCCGCCGCGATCCGCTTCATTGATCCGCCGGGCGGGGCTGCGGCTGGCAGCCGCATCGTCGATTCGCTCGACCTCTCGCAGCCGCTGTTTTCCGGCACGTCTCTGTCCATCGCGGTGCGGAAGCGGCAGGGCGACGGGAGCGTTGAGATTGGCGGAATCACCACGGGTTCCGGTGGGGTAGCTGCACTCCGCGTCGAGGGGGGCTTCGCGAGCCTGATCGCACATGGGAACGTGGGCCGCATCGTCGTGCGTGGCTCGCTCCGCGCAGGCTCGACCATCCGAGCGGACGGACGTATCGCGGAGATCGCGATCTCTGGCGCCATCGAAGGCACGACGTCGGCGCCCGTCGTGATCGCCGCTCGCGGCGACGGAAACGTCGTGGCGCTGGGCAGCCTGCACGTGGGTGGAGACTGTTCGTACGGGCGAATACTGGCCGGCTACGACACTGGTCTGCGGCCCGTGAACGGCGCGGCCCAGATCAAGAAGGTGGCGATCGATGGCATGGTGCTCGGCACCGACATCGTCGCCGGGATCACCAACCCTGACGGTGGACTGGCCTTTGGTGACGCCACCGACCGGGCCATCGACACCGGCAATCGTTCTCGGATCGGTTCCGTGCGGCTCGGGCGCGTCGCGGCCACACAGGACTCCGCCGATGCCTACGGCATCGTGGCGAATGCGATCGGAACCGTACACGTCAGCGGCGCACGCGTTCAGATGCCGGCCGACTGGCAATCTCAGGCGGTCGGCACCAGCGACCTGGTCATCTCGGATATCGCCCCCACGGCGACACCCTACACCGACTTCATCGCCGCCGCGATCCGCGCCATGGAGAGCCGCACCGGCTCCGATACCAGCGAGGGCATTCTCTGGAACGTGACCGACGGCAACGCGCTGCCGGGGATGGGCACTGCCGATGCGCCTTGGGTGATCAGCACGCAGGACGCCTGGGGCCAAACCGGGGTCCCCGACTTGACACGGGTGCAAAACCACATGATCGACACGATCCGCGAAATCGTCGCGGGTGCCGAAACGGTCGTCGATATCTCGGGCCTCGCCCCGCTCCCCAGCGGCCGCTTCCGCCAGGCCATCATCGATGGGGCCCGCGAGGCCGACCAGGCGGGGCGTCGGCCCGTGATCCGCGTGCTCTGGGGCCGGACGCCGCCGGCCGTACTGGATGATGCGGCACTCGTACAGTTTCAGGCCGACCTGCAGCAGGCGGCGCCCCATCTCACCATCGCCGTGACACTGATGGCCGACTTCGCCTTGTACCCGGCGAAACTTTCCTGGAACCACTCCAAGATCGTGGCCGCCGACGGCCGGGTGTCATTCGTCAGCGGCATCAACATGTGGGCCAATGACTATCTGACGGATAGTCCCGTGACCGACGTGGGCGTCGTGGTGCAGGGCCCGGCCGCAGCCGACTCGCAGAAGTTTCTCGACGTGTTGTGGCGGTATGCCTACGCGGATCAGGGAACACTGCCGATGCAGACCAAGATCGTGGCCACGGCCGGAGTCGATCTGACCACGATTCTCTCCCTCGCTCCCACGCCCGGCTCGCCCGTGGGCGACGTGCGGGTGATGTCCGTCGGGAGGGCCGGTTTTATCGCCGACCGATTCATCACCCCTGGCCGAGTCAGCGGCAGAAACGACGACAATCCGGTTACGACGAGAGATCAGGCTGTCGCAAATTGGTGGGTCACGTCGACGCCCATGAACGGGCCGACCATGGTTCCAGGCCGCAATACCTGGGACGGCAACAATCCGAGCGACACCGCGCTCCGTGCGCTGGTCGACTCGGCGAAGAGCAGCATCGTTGTCAGCCAGCAGTCGATGGAATATCCGCAAGGGGGGGGCGCCCTCCCCTACGAGGTCGATAAGCCGTGCTACGACGTGCGGCTCTTCGACGCGCTCGCCCGCAAGGTCCGCGACGGAATTCCCGTGACGATCATCGTGTCCAACATCGATCGGCGGTCGGGCGACTACAGAGCCAATCCCAGCTGGACAATGCACGTGATGCTGGACCGGCTGACGAAGCTCACCGGATCGCAGCAGGCTGCGGTCTCTGTCGCGTCGCGTTTCCTGCGAGTGGCGCCGTTTCGGTATTCGGAAGCCGCGCACTGGCCGGGCCAGACCGTGGGCCCGGGCCTGCATAGCAAGGTGATCGAGGTAGACGGCCGGGCTGTCTATGTCGGTTCGCAAAATGCCTACCCCGACGAACAGCAGGAGTTTGGCTACATCATCGAGGATCGGGCGGCCGTGGCCGACTTCAACCGTCTGTACCTCGGACCGAGCGTGCTGTATTCGGCTCCTGGACTGCGGCCGGACCCGCTTGTCGTGGCCACCAACGCCGATGCGGGGCCCGGCTCGCTCCGGGCGGCCCTGCTCTTTGCCAATCAGTATCCGGGCCCCGACCGGATCCGGTTCAACATCACCGCCGGCAGCACGACGATCACGCTGGCCAGCCCGTTGCCCGCGATCACCGATCCAGTTTCGCTCGACGGACTCTCGCAGGCAGGCGTCGCGATCGTCGGGTCGCGGCTGCGGGGCAGCGGCGATGGATTCGTGTTCACGGCCGCGGCCGCCACGAGTTCGATAACCGGCCTGACCATCAGCGGCTTCCCGGGAAGCGGTCTGCTCGTTGCGGCGGCCGGTGTGACCGTGCGGGGGAACGAGATCGTCGGAAACGGTCGTGGCCTGACGCTGGCAGCGGCAGCCGACTGCTTGATCGGCGGGGCCCAGGTTGCGGATGGCAACACGCTTCGGGCCAACACCGTGGGTTTGTTCGCCGGTGCCGCGTGTCACGGCACCGCCGTGGAGGGGAACCTGTTCACCCGGAATACGACCGGTGTCTTCCTCGCCCACGTGACGGGACTCAGCCTGGGCACGGCAGCTGCCGGCAACACGATCTCGTCGAACGCGACGGCCGGGGTGTACGCGAGCGGCGGGCTGTCCGGAACGATCGTGCAAAACAACACCATCGCCGACAATGGCCGGTTCGGTGTCCAGTTGGCTGATGCTGTGGGCCTGCAACTCGGGGGCTCGGCCACAAACACTGGCAACCGGATCGCAACCGTGTCGCAGCGCAGGTCGCGGGCGACGGGTGTCTACGCCACTGGCGACGCCACGGGCACATTCGTCGTGGGCAACACGATCAGCGGCAACTCGGGTAATGGCATGACCATCCAAGCCGCCAGGGGGATCACGATCGGCGGCCCGGCGGCCAACGACGGCAACGCGATCGCAGCCAATGCCGGCTTTGGGATCCGCGCTAGCGGGGTCTGCACCGGGGCTATCATCCAAGGCAACGCCATCAGCGGCAACCGGCTCGGTGGCATCAACAAGGCCGGGGCCACCGGCCTCACGGTACGGTAAACGGGGGCAGCGTCAGGCGAGGGACCTGGATCAGGATTTGGGGAGGGGGTCAGCTAGGCGTTGCCTGTGCCAAGGAGCCCGTTTTGCCACAGCGAACTGGTGGACACACCCCACCCGTAAAAACTTCACAATGAACGTGAACAAATTTTCACACCCAGTCTCGCCGGATATTTCCCTCGACCGTTCGGCTGACAAACGGTTGCTCTTTTCCATTCGCACCGGTAATCCACGTCTCGATCGTAGCCGAGTAGTGAAACCAGAACGCGCCCGATTCGTCCTTGAACGAGGTTATCTCCGTCGACGTCTTGGAGCGGGCACCCCAGCCGACTCTCGTTCTCCGAAGCGTAGTCTCCGAGTTCGTGAAGCACTTGTAGGAGAGGGGGTCATCACTGAGCATTTGGAAGTTCTCGTGGAGAACCTGATCAACGAGTAGCCCCTTCAGTGGTCCCGTTGCGGCATACCTGTAACGGCCACTGTCCATCGTCTTCGATACCGTGACCCCTAAGTCCCGGCAGTTGTCCAAGGGTGCGACCACGCGAGTGAACGAGGCCTTGCGAAGTTCGCGTGCCCGCGCGTATTCGCTCGTGTCGACGGATATCACCGGCGCTCCCGGGTTGGGCAAGGTCTTCAGCAACGCGTCTTCCGGACGTTCCGGCCGTACGGGGAGCGTCACCGAGCTCGCGGGCAAGGATCCTTGCGTTCCCGTGTACACCGTGATGGCGGCAGCCTGCGCGCTCTGCCACAGGGTTGGAAAAAATGAGGGCGACACTGCAACCCGTAGTTTCCAGCCCTCCTTGAAGGTATGGCCGATCAGATTGAGCGGAATCGGCACAGAAAAAGCCTCGCCCGGCGTGACCCGCGTGGGATTGGCTTGGTCACCGTTGCGTTGGGTGAGATTGAAGAATGTGTAGCTGACGAGGTGGACCTCTCCGGTCAGGGGGCTGATTTCAGACAACCTCACGGCGATCGAGGCGATCGGTTGATCGCACGACAGCGTGAGGTTCACGACCGGTTTTCCGAAACAGTCGACATTCCTCTCGAGCGGGGCTGAATCGAAGTATAGAGACTGGTTGTCTGCTGCGGTCTGGTCTCCGGCAAGGTCGTTGTTGCCTGGCGTGCCAAACGAGCTGGTCTCGAGCATGTTCGTCGCAAAAACGAGCTTGGAAGATCCGGTGACACTACTTGCTTGAACTGGAGGGGCAGCCAAGAGGCTTCTGCTGTCGGACAGGTAGAGCGTGCTTTTATTCACGCGAGTTACCCAGTCCGCACTCTCGGCGACCCACTTGCCTTGGTCAGTGAAGTCCGTTGCGGATCGGGGTTCACGAGACTCGCCAAGCCAGACCTTCATCTGCGGAGGGGTGGTGTCGGGGGACGGTTTCACGTCCTTCAGCCATTGGTCCCACCAGTTCATCGTGGCGTCCGGCAGCCAGTTCTCCCGTGGTCCCGGGCTTGCCGTGTTCGGATATTTGTGTCCCCACGGTCCGATCAGTCCACTGACCGTTTTTCCAGCCTGTGCCAGCCCGCGCACCACTGCGTCGACGGGATTCTTGTATCCGTCTTCCCAGCCCGACATCACCAAGACGGGCACCTTCACCTTGGAGAAGTCGTTTCGAACGCTCGTCTTCGACCAGTACTCGTCTCGGGTTTGGTGTTTCGCCCAAGGCTCAAACCAGAAGTTGGCATTGTCGATCCGCTCCTTCCACATGCTCTGCCAACGGTGCGCGCCAACCTCCAGCGGGTCTGGCGGCTGCGACAACCAGCCCCACATGGATGATGCCCATCCGGCGTTGTCCATCATCATGGCTCCGCCCATGTAATGGACGTCGTCGTTGTAGCGGTCGTCCGATCCGCAGTTGACGATGATCGCCTTGAGATAGTCCGGGCAATCATCACGCGCTGCAACCATCAAGGAGTTGAGGGCACTCCACGACTCGCCCATCATGCCGACCTTGCCGTTGCACAAGGGGGACTCGGCGATCTGTTTGATGATTTGAACGCAGTACGAGAGTTCCTCTTCGGTGTATTCGTCTGTGAGCACCCCCTCCGAGTCCCCCGCGCCTTGCAAGTCGATGCGATAACACAGGTATCCCTGCGAAGCAAAATAAGGATACATGCGGCTGTCAACGGCGATGGTGCCGTCTCGCCGTCGGTAGGGGTTGATCTCGATGATCGCGGGAAGATGTTGGCCTGCATCGATGGCCGGCTTGTTGTACCAATAGTGACCGGCGAGATTCACTGGCTGGCGGTCTTTGAACTGGACGCGAAACGAAACATTCACGGGGTCGGGAACCGTTGCTCGCGTCGAAACTACTTGGTCGACATTCGGTGCACCGGTGACCGTTGCCACCCGCACCCGTTTCCCGCTCGCGCCGCCGAAGGACGTCACCACGGCCCTGAGTTTGCCGCCGGAGGGCGGCGTCGTGAATGCGACCGTCAGGGTGGTGGCGGTGGCGTCCACCACCTTGCCCACCGCGCCGCGGTTGAAGGTGACAGCGTTGTTGGCCGCGATCGGGTCGAAGTGCTTGCCACGAATCTGAATCGTGTCGTCACTCCACAGGATCGGTTGCGTGCTCCGCGTCACGGCGGGCTTGAGCCGCACCCTGGCGACCGCCACGGCTGCACCGCTGGTGCGACCGAACGAGGTCACCACCGCCCTCAGGGTGGCGCCGGCTCGTGGCAGCTTTTCCACAGCCACCGTCAGGGTGTTCTCCGTCGCGCAGCTCACTTTGCCGGTGGCACCGCCGCTGAGCGACACGCGGTTGGTGCGATTCGCGGGGTCGAAGCCACTGCCTTCGATCGTGAACTGTTTCGCTGATCTGGCCAGCGGTGCCGTGCCTGGAAGCACGACGGGGGCGGCTGCGTGCGCAGTCGCCTGAACCGCCACTGATGGTGCCACGAAGCCGGCAGGAGAATCGAACGGGTCGTTGTCGGCGGATACCGACAACGCGATCCGCGATTCAAGGCACTCGAACATGATCGTCGCGTGGCGTGGCCTTCGGCGTCGCATGATGTTGTGTAGTGGGTGCGAGGTGGATGAAAGCGATGGTTCGAGGAAGGCGTCCAGTAGATCTCGGCCGCGTGCCCGTGGCGGTTTTGAAACGCACCTCAGCGAACGCGGGGCTGGACCACGAGCTGCCCGGCATTGGCCCGTTGGAGACGGATGCGGTTGTTAGCCCACTTCGTTCCGCAGACCTGGGATCCGTCGCTGTTGTTGAAAGGATAAGTCGGCCAATGGCACTTCGGCAAGCGTCGGCCGAGCGGAGTGGATCACGAGGAGCAACAGCCGGGACTGGCCGGGCTGGATGCGACGCTCGCTTCGAAGTACCGAGGAGCTTCCTATCCACGCTCAAGGGCCGTGACGTGCCCCCATGAATAGAACCGGTGGCTATCACAAGGGTAGACCTGCCAAGGAGCCGGCCCGGCTAGCGCGGTTGCCGGCGGTGGCCGTCGATCTGGCACGACGGCCGCTTGCCGGTCCGGTCCGGTGCGGATGGGGGACAACGCTCACAAGGTCCTGCCCCAAGGCCGAGAGGCTGTGAGGTTGAGTCGTGGTCCGACCCCGCCTCCGCTATTTCGAAGATTCACGGCAGCATCGTCTCTTCTTCTACGCAGGTCGAAGCGATGCCGCGACGGCCACGAGCCACAAGCGGTTTCGTATATGATCCAACGGTCACCATTCAGGAACTCCCGCATAGTGGCGGTTGGATCATGGTCAGCAGGGCCTGGGCGGCGAGAGATTTCGTCGCAGAACTGCCGCTCAGGGCGTCTGAATACCTGTTCCGTTTCCGGCTTTGCGAGCGGACCGCCTTCGTTCTAAACTTTGGTCATGGCCACTGCTTTGGAAAAATCCCACATCGAAGCGACCCCAGGCACCTGCGGGGGGAAACCTCGAATTGCGGGCACGCGGATCCGGGTCCAGGACGTCGTCATCTGGACCGAGGAGGGGCGGTCACCCGACGAGATTGTCGGGTCGTTTCCGCACCTGACGCTCGCCGACGTGTACGCAGCACTTGCGTATTACCACGACAACCGAAGTCTGATTGACCAGCAGATTCGGGATGATGACGAGGTTGCATCACAGCTGAAAGCGGAAGCAGGTTCCGGCTTCCTGGCCCGCAGCCGTGGCGGGGCTGGTTGATCGCAAGGGATGCCGGGTGGAAATCAAATACCACCTCGACGAGCACATCGACGCCGCCGTTGCTGCTGGCCTCAGGCTGCGGGGAGTCGATGTGACGACCACCGTCGAGCAGGAACTCCAAGGCGCCTCCGACTTGCAGCAACTGGCGTTTGCTCATGCGCAGGGCCGCGTGTTGGTGACGTGCGACAGTGACTTCATCGTGCTGTCCAAGGCGGGCAGGCCGCACGCAGGGATTGTCTTTTGGCCAGCGAGACACGGGCGACTGCGGCAGGTCGTGCTCGATCTGGTCCTCTTGTGCCGTGTTGCGACCGCCGAAGAAGTGACGGGGCACGTCGAGTTTCTTTGAGCCGACGTACTCTCGATTTTTCGGGCGTACAAAACGTATGCACGCTTGTCACCACCGCAGTCATCTGTGCCGCCCATGGCGGCCAAAGAAATCGAAGCCGAGATCAAGGCGTATCGTGCGGAGCGGCGACGTGCGGCCGGTGCTTGACACCAGCCATGGCTTCTTAGGACTCATCGCGAATCTGCATGAGCGTGATTCGCGGGCACGACGGCTCATGAATCCTCGTAGATCGTGACGGCTTCGCGGCGCACGGTCGGCTCGAGACTTGGGTCCAGTCGTGAGCACAAGTCGACTTTGCCACTGAGGATTTCGGCTAGCTCGTCACCATACCCGAAGAACCGATTCCTGCTGCACGTCTGTGAGTTGCTCCCGCTCGGCGGCACGTTACCGGCCACTCATCTAGTGTTGGCAGACTCGTTGAGCCGGCGTTCCAGGTCCGCCAATGTCGCGAGCACCGCATCGAAGGACGGTGGCTCCGCGAGGTACATGTCTCGCATCGCCGTGAAGTCGCGACGCAGTGCCGGCAACCGCTCGTAGCTGGGCAGCAGGCGAAACGAACCGGGGCGTGCGGTCTCGTAGCTCGCCCACGCGCTGCCAAAGAACAGCCGCTTCCAGCCCACGACCCGCGCACAAGTATCGAGATCTGCGATTG
>Ga0209597_1001746_pt1 | contig 14094 bp, 11 predicted proteins | sample M_140625_MF_Meta_FD_187316 | JGI IMG/M metagenome (GOLD analysis project Ga0209597, IMG submission 187316) | Freshwater microbial communities from Lake Montjoie, Canada to study carbon cycling - M_140625_MF_MetaG (SPAdes) (version 2) | ecosystem: Environmental > Aquatic > Freshwater > Lake...
TGTTTCACAAGATGGCTTTAAAAAATCAAGGCCGCGCTAGAAGGCACGGCCAGGATGTTGTTGGTATTATAAAAGCGCGTAACAGTTGGCGTTACCGAATAAACGATAACAATACAAATATACGGCACCAAAATTATTAAATCAAGTACAAAAGGGTAAAATTATTGTTAATTATACTTTCCCTTGAATTTATCCTTTATTTCGTTCACTATGTTTCGTAATTCTTGCTCTTTGTCTTTGTTCATGATAAGTAGCACGTCGTCTGAGTCAACCACCACAACATTTTCTAAACCACTAATTACCAATAGTTTCTCGTTGTTAGAAAACACCAAACTTTCACTAGATTGGTAAGCGCGAATATTATTTCCTATTAAACTATTGTTGGAGTTGTCTTTATTAGACACATCCCACAAACTTTTCCACGTACCAAGATCGCTCCAACCAAAGTTAGATGGAAGTACAAAAACATTCTTGTCTTTTTCCATAATTCCATAGTCAATAGAAATGCTTGGGCACTGGCCGTAGGTAATTTCTAATTCATTTGAAATATTGGGGGAATTAAAATCCAACTCGCTAAAAAGTTGATGAATTTCAGGTAAAAGGTGTTCGAATCTATTTGCAATTGCATTTAAGCTCCAAACAAAAATACCCGCATTCCATAAAAACTCACCGCTTTCAATAAAGCTCTTTGCAATTTCTTCGGTTGGTTTTTCAGTGAATGTTTTTACTTCATGAATTCCGTTAGATGAAGTTTTGGGATTATATTGGATATAGCCATAACCCGTATCTGGACGGCTTGGTTGAATTCCCAAAGTTACCAAAGCATCATTTTCTTCAGCAAAATCTAAAGCCTTCAAAGAAGTTTCAATGAACTGCTTTTCTTGGGTAATTAAATGATCTGAAGGGGCAATGATACAAATTGCATTGGGATTAATCTGCTTTAACTTATATGTTGCCAAGGCAATACACGGTGCAGTATTTCGAGCCAATGGCTCTTCCAATATCTGATTCCTTTGAATGCTTGGAATATGGGTTTGTACCAATTCAACGTAATCTTTGTTGGTAACGATATAAATGTTTTCTTCCGGAATAAATTCCGCAAAACGCATGTATGTTTGGGTAATAAGTGATTGTCCCGTTCCCAATATATCCATAAATTGTTTAGGGAAATTTTTTTTACTCACTGGCCAGAATCGCGATCCGATTCCGCCGGCCATAATAATTACATAATGGTTTTTATTTTTCATTTTAAAATTAAATAATGCCCTCAGAATATAGGTCATGCAAATGTATTAATCCCAAATATTGGTTATTTTTAGTGACAATAAGTTGGGTTATTTTTTTGTCTTGCATATAATTACCAGCTTTCGCTGCAAGAGATTCCGCATCGATTGTAAGCGGATTCATTGACATGATATTTTGGGCTGTTAAATGAGAGAAGTCTTCAAATTTATTGAGCATTCTTCTGATGTCGCCATCAGTAACAATGCCTAATATGTTGTTTTGATTATCAATTACGGGAGTTGCACCAAGGCGGCTCTCTGTAATTGTAACGATTACTTTTTTCCAAGGATCGGTGGGTAAAACTTGAGGTTTGGCATTTCTTGTGGCAATTTCCTCGCATTTTAAATATAATTTTTTCCCAAGGGCTCCCCCTGGATGGTATTTAGAAAAATCTTGACCTGAAAAATTTCTAAGTTGTAATAATGAAATGGCAATGGCGTCTCCCATAATTAATTGGGCTGTTGTACTGGTAGTAGGTGCTAAATTATTGGGGCAAGCTTCCTTGTCAACAGTTGTATCAATAACTAAATCGGCCATTTTTGCCAATTCGGAATTCATATTGCCCACTATTGCAACCAAGGTATTGCCAAACTGTTTTAATAAAGGAGCAAGTGCTTTTATTTCAGGCGTATTGCCACTTTTAGATATTGCAATGATTACATCATTTTTTTGAATCATTCCCAAATCGCCATGAATGGCATCAGCGGCGTGCATGAATAAGGCAGGCTGACCCGTACTATTCATCGTTGCGCTAATCTTTTGAGCAATAATTGCACTTTTACCAATTCCTGTCAAGACCACCCTTCCCTCAGAAGCCAAAATAATTTCAATGGCTTTGATAAAGTCGTTTTGAATAAATGAAGGTAAAACTTGCAACGATGTTAATTCGTTTTGAATAGCTTCAACTGCGACTTTTTGAATTATATGGTATTGGTTTTCGGTCAATGTCTAAATTTTTGTTTCAAATTAACTAAAAAAATGTGACTTTAAAGGTTGAAATAGCCTATTTCGATTAAATAAATATTACCATTTCAAAAAAACGTTGTATCTTCACATCTCAAATTTAGTTATTGTTATCGCTACAACTAGTATAAAATAACAAATAATTTTAACATAATAAAATAGATTTTACAGAGCAACATGCAGGCAGCATTTCAAGACGCAAAGGACCCCAAAAGATGTTTAAAGGAATTCTTTGGATTTGATGGATTTAAGGGTAATCAGGAAGTAGTAATTGACAGTATTTTAAACGGTGAAGATTGTTTTGTAATAATGCCAACAGGCGCAGGGAAATCTCTGTGTTATCAATTACCCGCTTTGATGATGGAAGGAACTGCAATTGTAATTTCTCCACTCATTGCATTAATGAAGAATCAGGTAGATAATATCCGTGGTTTTTCTGATAGCAATGGATTGGCTCATTTTTTAAATAGTTCACTCAGTAAATCTGATTTAAATAAGGTTGTTACTGATATGTTGGCAGGAGATACAAAATTATTGTACGTTGCTCCTGAAACATTGAGAAAAGAAGATACGCTAGAGCTTTTAAGCAAAGTTAAAATTTCTTTTGTTGCAGTTGACGAAGCACATTGTATTTCGGAATGGGGACATGATTTCAGACCTGAATATCGCAAAATTCGCCAAATGGTTAAGGCAATTGGAGAAGTTCCAATATTGGCATTAACAGCTACTGCTACTCCCAAAGTACAATACGACATTCAAAAAAATCTTGGAATGTTAGAGGCCAAGTTGTTTAAGAGTTCATTTAACCGCGGAAATCTATATTACCAAGTTAAACCAAAAGGCAGAAAAGACATTGTTCACAAAGAAATGTTGTCTTTTATCAAACAACATCACGACCAATCTGGTATTGTTTATTGTTTGTCGCGTAAAAAGGTTGAAGAAATAGCAGAAATGCTCAAAATGAATGGCATCAAAGCGCTTCCTTACCATGCAGGGTTAGACGCAAAAGTTAGAGCCAACCACCAAGATGCATTTTTGATGGAAGATTGCAATGTTATTGTAGCCACTATTGCATTTGGAATGGGTATTGATAAACCCGATGTTCGTTTTGTTATCCATTATGATGTTCCAAAGAGTTTGGAGGGATATTACCAAGAAACAGGACGTGCGGGCAGAGATGGAATGACAGGTGATTGTTTGCTTTATTACAATCCAAATGACGTAGAGAAGTTAGAAAAATTCATGAAAGATAAACCTGTTGCAGAACAGGAAATAGGTGGATTGTTACTTGCTGAAACCGCTGCATTTGCAGAGAGTTCTCAATGCAGAAGAAAGTTATTATTGCATTATTTTGGTGAGACGTTCGAAGAAAAAGATTGTGAAAAAATGTGCGACAATTGCGCACATCCAAAACCGAAGCAAGAAGTATCGAATGAAGTGAAAATGGCATTGCAATGTTTTGATTCATTGAAATCTGAATTTTCGCTAACACATATTGTAAACTTCATCATTGGAAATAAAAATGACAATGCAATCAAGTCATATAACCATGAGCAACATCCACTTTTTGGCATTGGCAAAGAGAAAGATAAATTGTTTTGGAAATCGTTGGTGAGATTGGCTTTGGTAAACGGATATTTATTCAAAAATATTGAAAAATATGGTTTGCTAAGTATTAATGAAGCCGGTGTTGAATACATGAAAAATCCTAAGCCGCATGAAATGTCGGTTGATGATGAGTACGACAACGTAAATGAAGAAGACTTTGATAGTTTTAAACTTGAGAGTGTTTGCGATGAGATATTGTTTTCAGAGTTAAAAGAATTGCGCCGCAAGGTTGCCAAAGAAAAGGAATTACCTCCTTATGTTATTTTCCAAGATCCAAGTTTGGAAGATATGGCTATAAAATTCCCAATTACGTTAGAAGAATTGGCAAATATTAGTGGAGTTGGTAAAAATAAAGCTCAGAAATTTGGCGAGCAATTCATTGCGTATATTGAAAAGTATGTTAAAGATAATGACATTGAACGTCCTTTAGATATCGTATTAAAAGGCAATTCAGAAAAGTCGGCCAAAAGAGTGAGCATTATATTGAACATTGACAAGAAGGTTGAGTTACCAGATATAGCAAAACAGTTGGGAATTTCATTCGATGAATTGATCGGTGAAATGGAACAAATTGTAAATAGTGGTACAAAAATCAACATCAAATTCTTCTTAGAACAGTTTTTAGATGATGATTTACAGGAAGAAATTGTACAATTCTTTAAATCGTCAGACATTGAAGATATAGATGCCGCAGTTGCCTATTTTGAAGGTGAATTTTCATTTGAAGAATTAAAATTGATGCATTTACAATTCGTTTCTGACTTGGCTAATTAACAATTCGGGGAAAGTTTTTTTATTTTTTCTTATTCTTGCTCTTATTTTTGTTGCCAATTCATTAGAAATTATCACTTTTGGCTCAAGATTTAGTTGCATTCGAACAATTATTTAGAAAGTTCCGACCAGGATTGGTGGCATTTGCTACCTCTATAATTGGTAGAAGCAACGATGCTGAAGAACTCGTTCATGATGTTTTTATTGCCATTTGGAACCGCGAATCGAATGACTTAGATCCCAATGGCATTAAAAGTTATCTTTTTACTTCGGTTAAAAATCGATGTTTAAATTTCATTAAAAAGTCGAAATTAGATGTAACCGACATCAATGATGAGTCTCCTGTTTTTGATGCCAATGTAAATGCGCATACCTCAATGGTTGCCAAGGAGTCTGAAAAAAGAATTCATTTACTGATTGATCAACTTCCTAAAAAATGCAAACAGGTCTTTTTAATGAGCCGTATGTATGAGCTGAGTTACAAAGAAATAGCAGAAATTTTGGAAATTACGCCCAAAACAGTGGAGAATCAAATTAGTATTGCGTTGAAATTTCTAAAAGAAAATTTCAATAAAAATTAATTGATTACTGACTGATATAGGTCAACATAAAGCGTTAATATTTTACTTAAGTCAAATTCCTTCGCTTTTAGAAGCGAATTTTTTCTAAATTGTGTAAAACGCGCTTCGTCGGTGAGAATATAAAGGGCATCTGCTGCCATTTTCTCAAAGTCACCTACGTTTGATAAATATCCATTTACCCCATCTTCAATAACTTCTGGAAGGCCACCTGCATTGCTACAAATAACAGGTACTTCGCATGCCATTGCTTCTAAGGCAGATAATCCAAAACTTTCTCTTTCAGAAGGAAGGATAAATAAATCGCAAACGCTTAATATTTCTTCAATTGCTTCTTGTTTGCCAAGAAAAGTTACGCGATCTGCAACATTCAAATCTCTGCAAACCTTTTCTATATGCGACCGTTCAGGGCCATCGCCAATTAGTAAGAGTTTGGCTGGTATATTCTTTTGAACTATTTCAAACACACGGATAACATCTTCAATCCTTTTTACTTTTCTAAAGTTTGAAGTATGTACCAATATTTTTTCGTTGTTGGGTGAAATTGCTTTTTTGAAATGCTCACGGGGTTGCTTGTTAAACCTCGTAAAGTCTATAAAATTGGGAATGACTTGAATTTCTCTACGAATGTGAAAATGCTCAAAAGTGTCGGACCTCAAACTTTCAGAAACAGCGGTAACTGCATCAGAGTTATTGATACTCCAGCTTACAACTGGTTCGTAAGACGCTTCGCGGCCAACTAGGGTAATGTCCGTTCCATGAAGGGTTGTGACTACTGGAATATGAATATTGTCTTCTTTGAGTATTTGCTTAGCTAACAAAGCAGCAGAGGCATGTGGAATTGCATAATGAACGTGCAATACTTCAAGTTTTGCTGTTTTTACTATATCTACAATCTTACCAGCAAGTGCTGTTTCGTAAGGTGCATATTCGAATAATGGATATTGAGGGATAATAACTTCATGGAAAAAGATATTTTCCATGAAAAAATCTAGTCTTGCAGGTTGGTGATAACTGATAAAGTGAACTTCATGTCCTATTTTTGAAAGCGCTTTCCCCAATTCAGTGGCTAAAACTCCGCTTCCGCCGAAGGTGGGATATAGCACAATACCAATTCTCATAATCTAATAACAAAGTTCACTAAAAAAAGGCTTAATTGCTATTAAAATAATGAAAGAAATTCAAGAAGAAATATTCAGTGATGCCTATTTTATGCGTAAAGCTCTCGATTTGGCCCACCAAGCATTTGAAGATGATGAAGTTCCAATTGGGGCCATAGTAGTGTGTGATAATAAAATCATTGGAAAAGGATATAATCAAACTGAAAAATTGCTAGATGTGACGGCACATGCCGAAATGTTGGCCATTACAAGTGCTGCCCAATATATGAATAGCAAGTTTTTAGACGAGTGCACACTTTTTGTTACCATTGAGCCTTGTGTTATGTGCGCAGGAGCGAGTAAGTGGGCGAGATTTGGAAGAATTGTTTATGGCGCCCAAGAGCCCAAGTTTGGTTACTCAACCGTAAGCAATAAGATTATCTATCAAAAAACAGAAATTGTTGGTGGTATACTTGAAGAAGAATGTGCCAATTTAATGAAGCAATTTTTTGCGTCTAAACGCAACTAATTATTTCTCGTAGGCTCCAATATCACAAGGGTTTTTCCTTGATTTTCCTGTAAGGTCAATCAAATTAATTGGATTGCTCAAACCGGCTTTTCCAATTCCAAATGAAGTTGAATCAATGCCGTAATTACCAATAGAAACATCAATAAAACCAGTGTTTTTTCTATTAAAATAGTTGGAAGGGGCATTGAATATTTTCTTAGGGTCTTTTGTTTTCAATAAATTGTAATTTGAATTTACATTGAAAACAGCTTTTGAAACATTATCAATAAAAATTTCATCTGTCATCGGACCATCAACGATTGAATTGGTAAGAGTAAAATCTAAATCCTTCCATTTGAGTAAAACTCCGTTTGGATCTCTTTGGGTATTTGTAATTGCCAAATGTCCTTGCTGTCTTGTATTTATACCTGAATATTCGGCAAATGTGCAATGATTAAAAACGTATTTCCCTCCCAAATAGGCGAGAAATGAATAACTTCCAACATCGGCAAATAGGCAGTTGGTTGCATTGATACTGGTAGTTACCCCAATTAAACTTGCTTGTCCGCAGTATTGGATTTTGCTCTGGTTAATAATTAATGAAGGAGTGTTCAACAAAGAATCTACCCGAATTCCAATGGTTGCATTTAATATGTCGGCGTATTCAATTTTACCCTTACCTCCAGGAAGATAAAAAATACCTCCCCACTGATTGGGAAGTTTTTCGGTGGCATAAACAGGTTTATCTCCACGAATTTTTACTCTTTCTTGCGCAGTGCCACGGATATTGAAATCACCAAGTACAAAAATTCCAGTCCTTGCAGAAGCAAAAACTTGTACGCCTTTTTCTATAGTAAAGGTATTCCCTGCAGCTATTTCAATCGACTCAACAATTACGTATGGTTTTTTTACGTCATTCCAAATGGTGTTATTGGGTAGGATTTCATTTTTTACATAATGGGCATCCCAACCATATGCCGCCAAAATAAGTTTGCTTGTTGATTGTCCTACATTAGCAATAAGGCTATCCAAAACCAACGCAGGATTGGTTGTATTGTTGGCTTCTAAAGCGCATTGCACAAAAATAAAAACACTGTCATTTGGACCAATATCTAAATCTCTAATTTCTTTTCCGCTAATTCCATCGATGTTAATTTTATAGGGAGAATTTATTCCTCCTGCTACTTTGAAATTGGCTTTGACCCAAGCATTTTCATTGTTTTTAATGCTAAGCATTTTGGTAACAGAAATGGGGTAGGTTGTACCTGGCATTCTGGTGAAAATGGTATCGAAAAAAACAGTGTCCTTCGAAAAAAACAATTTAGAATTTGCTGTATATTGGTCACTTTTGATGCACGATTGCGTGAACAAAGCCGCGATAGCCAGGCAAATAAAAATAATATTTTTGAGGGATACTTTCATCAAATATTTACAAATATCGTTATTTATACATGTCTTCGTTATGCAAAATACTCAAATAACTATAGTACCGTTCTTGCGGAACGATGCCCTCTGCAACTGCTTTTAAAACGCCGCAATCTGGTTCATGTTCATGTCTGCAATTATTGAATCTGCATTGACTCATAACCGCTCTAAATTCAGGAAAATAATGTGCAATTTCTCCGTCGGGGATATCGACTACGCCAAAGTCGCGAATACCGGGGGTATCAATAATCTGAGTGTTTTTGTCAAGTATAAACATTTCGGCGAAAGTGGTAGTATGTTTCCCTTTTTCGTGCGATTCAGAAATACTTCCAACTTTTGCCCTAACACCCGGAAACAAGGTATTCAGTATGGTAGATTTTCCAACACCAGAATGTCCCGCCAATAAAATTCTTTTTCCGGAAATAAAATTCAATAAAGGTTCCAAACCTTGGTTTTTTCTTGCCGAACCCACCAAAATAGTTACCTCTGCATCTTTATAAATTCTGTTTAACTCTTCTGTTACTTTGGTAATTTCATCTTTCAATAGATCTGTTTTGTTCAAAAATAAAACAGCGGGAACATGCATTGATTGACAGCATAAAATGAATCGATCAATAAATCCCAAAGAAGTTCTTGGAGCAAAAAGACTGGCCACTAAAATGGCTGCATCTAAATTGGTGGCAAGAATTTGCCTTTTAGAACTTAGTTTATTCGCTTTGCGGATAATCCAATTATTACGGGGCTTGACTTCAGTAATTGAGCCTGTATTTTCATAATTTGCGTCTAATTCAATATTTACAAGATCGCCAACTGCAACAGGGTTGCTGGTATCAACAATTTGCAAACGCATTTTACCCCTGGTTCTAGCCCGAATTATTTGACCATCGTTGGTTCTAACAATATACCAACTTCCGGTTGATTTAATTACGGTAGCATCTAACATTCTTTAAAAAATGGCTTGGCAAATGGCCTCAGTTTGTGCACTTTTTCCCATTGTATAAAAATGAAGAACAGGAACATCTGCTTTCATGAGTTCTTTGCATTGTGCTATCGCCCATTGATTTCCAATTTCAACGACTTCTTTATCAGTTTTGCATTTTTCAACTTCATTGGTCAACGCTTCAGGTAAATCAATATTGAATATTTTTGGCAATGCAATAAGTTGTTTTTTCGAAGCCAATGGTTTCAATCCTGGAATAATTGGAACATTGATTCCGTTTTCACGGCAGCGCTCAACAAATTGGAAATAATCTTTGTTGTCAAAGAACATTTGTGTAACTAAGAAATCAGCACCTGCTTCGACCTTTCTCTTTAGGTATTTCATGTCAGTTTGGATATTTGGTGCATCGCCATGTTTTTCGGGATAGCATGCAGCCCCAATGCAGAAACTAGATTCATGTACAATGGTGAGTTCCTCGTCTAAATAAATGCCAGAATTCATGTTTTTTATTTGATGAATCAAATCCAACGCATTTTTATTCCCATCAACTTCAGGCTCAAAATACATATCTCCTTTTTTTGCGTCGCCTCGCAGAGCCAAAACATTGTCAATTCCCAAGAAATTTAATTCTATCAATGCAGTTTCTGTATCATCTTTGGTAAAACCGCCACAAATTAGGTGTGGAACTGCGTCAATTTTATAATGATTTTGAATTGCTGCGCAAATTGCAACGGTTCCTGGTCGTTTACGGGTCGAAATTCGATCATATGAGCCATCTATGCGCTTTTTAAGTACAAAATCTTCTCTATGGTACGTTACATCAATAAAAGACGGATTATATTCAAGTAATGGGTCAATTGCATTATAAATGCTTTGTATTCCCAAACCTTTTAAAGGCGGTAATATTTCAAATGAAAACAGGGTTGATTTTCTATTCTCTATGTGTTCTATGATTTTCATTAAAATTGAATTTCTTTAATTATTGTTTCAGAACCCCTGATAATGGTAGCCGTAGTTTTATCTCCTGCATTAAATTTGCTTAGCGCAACCATATAATCTTCAACGCCAGTAACTGTATTTTCACCAAGTTTAACGATGATGTCGTTTCTCATTAAGCCAGCTTTAAAGGCCGGTTTGTTATCAGAAACACCATCAATTTTCATTCCCTTACCTGAATAAGAATAATCGGGCATTACACCCATTGTAATTTTGAACTTTGTTCTGCCTGGTGTGGCATCTTTGGTTTTTGTGAACGGTAGTTTTTTACACTTGTTATTAATTTTTACAACCTGTTTAATTACCTCAATGCTGTTATACATTCCTTGGTAATTGATTTTAAACTCGTCGTCATCTGGGGTATGGTAATCTTTGTGTTGTCCACTAAAGAAATGCAAAACAGGAATTCCCTCCAAATAAAAACTCGCATGATCACTAGGGCCCATTCCACTTTCAGTGGTTGTGATTCTCAATTGGGTTGTATCCGTTTTAACTTTTTGTAACGTAGTTGTCCAATCTGGTGAAGTTCCTACTCCGTTTATGGTAAGCATTTGTTTTGCAGAATCTATTCTACCCAACATATCAATATTGATTACGTAATTGATTGTTTTTAATGAAATTTCAGGGTTTTGAATAAAGAACTTTGATCCAATTAAACCGAGTTCTTCACCGCTAAATGCCAAAAACAAATAGTTGTTTTTGCGGTATTTCCAACCTTTTAGTTTTCTAGAAAGTTCAAGTAAAGTAGCCACACCACTTGCATTGTCATCTGCTCCATTATGAATTCCGGTAATGCCTTTGATTTTGCTATTGTCATATTCATTGTTGCCAATATGGTCGTGGTGTGCACAAATTACCACTGTTTTTTTGCGGTGGTTATTTTTGAATGCCATCACATTGTGACCAACAGCGGTTGGTGACCATAAAAAACTCTTCATGGTAACATTACCTCTTAAAAAGTTATTTTTTGGTTTAAAATAAAAAATCGGAAGTTTGGTAGGAACCACGGTACGGCTTAATTGTCCGCTTGGGTCTTCGTCGGTCATTTTTGCCCTAATAAAAATGATACCCACAACGCCTCTTTTTTCAGCTTCTTTTACTTTGGTAGTAATGTCGGCAACTTCAGCCAATGGAGAATTTGGTTTTTCATCTGAACCCAAATATCCCAAACGAATTACAGCCACTTTTCCGGCAACATCTAAACCCGTATAATCATCTCTTTTTTCTTTTTCGCTCACCAAACCGTATCCAACGTCTATGGTTTCGGCAGTAATGCTGTCGTTGTTTGATGATAATGACAATGGATAATATTCTTCGAATAATTTAAAATCATTGACAAATCCATTTGGTGAATTTACAGCAAATCTGCATTTTTCAGTTGCTATGCGCAGTTGAATGATGCTGAATTCTTGAAATCCGTCTTTGCCAAGTAATGTCAGTTTGTTTTTCTTGAATTCATTTTTAATATAAGTGGCACTGGCCAATTCTCCAGATGAACCTGTTTGACGTCCACCCAATTGATCAGAAGCTAAAAATGATATATCTGCTTTTAGTCTGGCTTTTTCTTTTTCCATTTCTGTGCTTTGGGCAGAAACTGAAAATGCACAACCCATGATAACCGAAAATGTGTTGATTTTTAATATATTAGAAAATTTCATAGAGTGTTTTTATTAAAATTATAGTTGAAAGAACAGCAAATATAACTCTTAGCCATAAAACGGGCACTTTTTGTGCTGTTTTCTGTCCAAAAGATGAGAAAAAGATGACGCCAATGGCGAGTGGAATAAAATATGGCCAAATAATATATCCCGATTGAGGAAAATTATAGCCGTTTTGAATCAAATGAGGGACATTTTTAGCCGTCATGTTTTGAATGACAGGAACCAACGATAAAAGTGGAACGATGCTCAAACTCAGTGACGTAGCCTCGTGAATTGGTTTTTTTAGCAAATATCGAATGAGAGGAACCATGATAATTCCACCGCCCAATCCACTCAAAGCAACCACAGTACCTGCTAGTATTCCTAAAATAATTTTAGATACTGTTTTTTGGCCAATATCATTTTGCTCGGATTCATTACTTTGCTTGCCAAAAATCATATTTAAAATGGAAAGGATGAGAAACAAAAGGAAAACTTTTTGAAAATCTGATTTGATATACCAATTTCCATTTTGTATTGCCCAATTCATTGTTGAAGCAGCAATTGCTCCAGGTATTCCAATGTATAAGCTGTTTTTGAAACTATAAATTTTCAATTTTATTTGTCTCGAAATTCCAGAAATTCCACTTAAAAAAACCAAACCAATGGAGTTAGCTAAGGTGAATTTTACAATTTCAGAATCAGGAATATTCGTAAAATCTGAAAGCATGTATTGAATGAATGGAATAAAAATCATGCCACCCCCTACGCCTAAAAGTCCAGCCAAAAAACCGCCCAAACATCCACCAATGATTAAAATAAAAAAGTTTAAAATCATTGTTTTAATATCATTTTGATTCTTTCAGGAGCATTTAAAATTTCAACACAATGCCCAATTTCATTGTCTATTTTAAGTGAATTATAGAAGTATTTTTCAGCTTTAAAGCATCTTTTGAATATTGCCAATTGTAATTGAGATGCAATTTGACTTTTGTTTGATAGGAGTCCGTTAGATAAAAATGCAGATAATTTTTTTTCGTCAATTGTGTATAATCCCATTTGCTGCGTCCAAAAGGTATCTGCGCCTTGTTTTTTCAAGTAATTTTGCCAATTTTTTTGCATGATTTTGGGACCCTTTGTTGAAATAAATTGCTCAAAATCGGTTTGGAAAGAATTGAAATTTGCTTGAATTAATTCCGGATTTTTTAAATATTCTGCGTGAGATTGTGTGTATTTATTTGACCAATCGAAAATAAAAAATTCTTTCTCTAACCATTGAATCAATTGAGCACCATCGAATAAAGGAAGGAAAACATCGGGGTCAATTCCGCCTGCATCGTATACAATTCTGCCATTTTTGGTTTTAAAAATTTTCTTTTGTTCGTTTGATTTTACTGTTGCTTTGCCAAACTCGTCTTTGTCGTCGTATTGCAGTTTTTGGATACATCTGCCACTAGGTGTGTAGTAGCGGGCAGTGGTAATTTTCATTTGGGTTCGGTAGGGAAGGGTTGAATAATTCTGCACCAATCCTTTACCGAAACTTGTTTGTCCGACAATCACAGCCCTGTCCATATCTTGCAAACTACCACTTACCACTTCCGACGCCGAAGCAGAGTTTTTGTTAACCAACACCACAAGAGGCAAATTGGGAGCAACTGCAGGAGATGAAGTAATCCATTTTTTTGGTCCCTCCTGATTTTTTCCTTTCAAAGAAACCACAAGTTTATTCTCGCCAACAAACAATCCAACAATGTTTACGGCTTCGTTTAAAAGTCCCCCACCATTATTGCGTAAATCGAGTACCAAGCCTTTTAATTCATGGCTGTTTTGCAATTTTTTCAATTCAATTTCAATTTCATTTGAACATTGCTGCCCAAATTCATCTAGTTTGATATATCCTATATTGTTGGAAATCATACCGGCATAGGGAACGCTTTTGGTTTTTACATTTGTACGAACAATGTTCTTGGTAAGAGATTCTGAACCTCTTTTAACCACAACGGTAAATTGCGATTCTGGAGCGCCTCTAAATTGTTCAAATATGAATTCCTGATTGGCATTTTCAGTAGATTGTAAATTATTTACTTGACCAACTTGGGTAATAATATCACCAATTCTGATGTCGGCTTTATCGAAGGCGTAACCTTCAATTATCTCAGAAATCACAGGGAATTTATCTCTATAAATTACCCTGCAACCAACTCCACCATATTCTCCTTGTCGTTCAATAAGTGCTTCTTCGGCTTGGTACTCGCTAAAAAAAACGGTGTAAGGGTCTAGG
>Ga0209597_1001750_pt1 | contig 14060 bp, 8 predicted proteins | sample M_140625_MF_Meta_FD_187316 | JGI IMG/M metagenome (GOLD analysis project Ga0209597, IMG submission 187316) | Freshwater microbial communities from Lake Montjoie, Canada to study carbon cycling - M_140625_MF_MetaG (SPAdes) (version 2) | ecosystem: Environmental > Aquatic > Freshwater > Lake...
CGAAGCAGGTGCGGGGCTCTCCAACCTTCGTAAAATTCTCCAACAATTAGAAAAAAGAGCAACAGAAATTTACACACCAAGGAAAGGTGAATTATATGAAACTCTAGAATCTGCAAAGGAAAATCAGGAAGAGATAAAAAATGCAAAATTGAACCTAGGCACTTGGCAAATTGCAAGCGACCTGGTTGCAAGCTTGCAAAAAAAAGTTGAGGAATTGGGCGACGAGAGAAAAGCATGGATATCAAAACAAGCTGAATGCGAAAGTATTCTAAGAGCACTGCCCCAGCTCACCAAATACAAAACCGCAGAAAGCACCTTAAGAGAAGTAGATAAAATTCCAGTTGTCGATGATGGCACCTTGATCAAGTACCAAGCTGCTGAGAAATTTCTGACCAGTTCCAATGCATTACTTGAACAACAGCAAAAAAGAGTAAGAGACATTGAAATCAAACTTGAGAATCTCAACCCAGACCTTCGGATTATTGCAATTGGAAATGAAATTGATGCCCTTAAAATACGCTCGGGTGAACTAATAAAAAATCTTGAAGATATAGCTAATCTCGGGAAAAAGAAAGAAGCCAAGGAAAACCAAATCAAGGAACTTTTAAAAAGTTACTGCACTGACACTGGCTTTGATGAATCCCGCAATTTATTCATCGATCAAAAAACACAAATACAAATCCTGGAACTCAGCACCCTTATCAACACGGAAAAAGCCCTGATTGAATCCACTAAAAAAACGATCGACTCTGTAATCAAGAAAATCAAGGATTTAAAACAGGAGGAGATAAATCAGGCCCCCCATCCTTCTTTAGAAGAAGTCACATCCCTAGTTCAAACCATCAAGGCGAAAAAGCTTGCTCCATCTGACCTTGAAAAAATTACCTCTGATATTCCTGCCCAGAAATCTTCTCTTGAAATTAAATTAAGCACCCTGCCGAATTCTTCGATTTCCTGGGATGAGTTTCTTAAATTGCGACTTCCATCAAGCGAAGATATCAACAGCTTTTCCAGTCTTTTTTCAAACATTCATTTACAAGAGCAGAATCTTAAAACTGGAATCAAAGGAAAAAACGAAGCTCTCGATGCGAAACAAAAACAACTTGCAGCACTGCGAAATGAAGGCGTACTTTTAACACGCGAAGAACTTGCCCGATTACGAGACCTGCGCGAACTTACTTGGATTGCAATTGAGAATCTGCTTGAAGGCAAAGCAGGTACATTGCCCGAAAAGGTAACTGCAATCGTTGGGGCCAACGCAAGTGCAAAAAATGCCTTCTTAAACATCCAGAATCAATCAGATCAATTCACTGACAAGTTATTTACCGCATCGGATCAGGTAGGTCGGGGTAACCAACTAACTCAAGACATGACGGGACTCGAAAAAGAAATCGCAGAATTGGAACAAAAACTTGTTAAATTGAGCACTGCAAAAACAGAGTTGGAAAAAGATTGGCAAAAACTCTGGGCAGGAATCGCTCTGACAAAAATAACCCCCCCCGAGCAAATGCAAGCTTGGCGGACCCAAGCAAACTTATTACAGCAATCCATTATTGAATTGATGCCTAAGCTAGAAAACATTGCTTCCAAACAAAAGGCACAGGCAAGTGCATTTGAAAAACTTCTGCAATTAACTGCTATGAGCGAAATTGAAATTGCATGGATCAAAGCAGAGGAAATGATAAGCAATTCGGAAAAGCTAGAACTAACAAAAGCCAACAACAAAAAGCAATTGGATGCCTTGGTTGATGAGCAAAGCAATTCGCAATCAGAATTGAAAACGCTTCAAGATAAACAAAAAGCAAACCATCAAACTTGGGCCGGGTTGATGACCAATCTCAAGCTTCCCGCAGAAGCCAGCACCAATAATGCAAGCCAGCATGTGAATGCAATCACCAATATTCATCAACATCATAAAGAAGCAAAAGATTTTGAAATTCGCATCAGCAAGATGGAAACTGACAATGAGGGAATTCTTGGAAAATTGACAAAGGTGTTAGAAACTCTTTCGATCACGGAAACCCCTACCGAAGCTGCAGATATAAAAAGTATGTTAGCGACGCTCTCACAAAAGCTTTCGGATGCCAAGCAGGAAGCAGTTTCGCAAAAATCATTAAAGACTGATTTAGAGCTAGCCCAGGCCGCACTAGATAAAATTAAAGAAGATGCAGCAACTCATAAAACCACACTGAAACCCTTGGGAGACATTTCACTCGAAGACCTTTCTAGCCATTTTGAAGATATTAGAAAAAAAACCAAAGCTACCAAGGATTATGATGATGCACAAAATGCTCTCATTCAAGAAGCATCGGGAGAAGACATCCCCACTTTTGCAAAAAAGTTGGTAAATAAGAATTCAGCAATAATCGCTGGAGAACTAGAAGCGGTAAAATCCGAGTTGGCGCAATGTTCAGAATCCCGTGACAAAGAATTACAGGAGTTTGCCAACGCAAAGGCAAACCTCGAAAGACTTGAGAAACAAGCTGGTTCGCATATCCTAAGTGCGCAAAGGGAATTGCTTAAATCCCAATGTTCAGAACAGGCAAAAGAATTTGCAATGCTGACACTTGCAAAAGCAGTTCTAGAAACCACCATTAAGAATTATCGCAAAATCAATCAAGGCCCATTGCTTATTAAAGCCAACGCTTATTTGAAAACCCTTACCAATAATTCCCTAGTTGCAATCGTCCCTACCGATGCTGATGGTAAGAAATCACTGCAACTGCAACGAGTGGAATCAGAGGAAAAATTTGCCATCAACTTTGAAGCAGGAAATATCGAGGCTGGCGAAGGTTCAACCTTCCTAAGCGATGGTACTGCGGATCAACTATTTCTAGCACTGCGACTTGCTGGAATTGAAAATAACCTGGCAAAACTTGAAGAACCACTTCCAGTTATCCTTGATGATATCCTTATCAACTTTGATGATGCTCGTGCGCTATCCACACTGCGATGCCTTGCGGGGTTCTCAAGCAAAACTCAGGTAATATTGTTTACTCATCATCAGCATCTTTTGAAATTAGTCGCAGGTTCCGATTTTGCTGATAAGGTTTTCACACACCAACTAGGTTGATCTAATCGGCAGCAGTTGCTGCGCGGTTTAAGCGATCCCTGATGGCAAGCCATTGGGGGGTATTCGGTGGTAATGCAATGACTATGCGATCCAAACCCATTGCATCTAAATCGTGTAAAGCGGCATAAAGCGCAGAGGCATAGCCCACCGGATTCTCGGGCAAGCAGACTGCATCTTCCATTATCTGAAAGCCCAACAGGCGCACTTTGAGCCCTTCTTTTTTTAGTTTCTCAAGCATTTCGATGCCTGAGTTTTCTACATTGATCACGGGTGTTTTTGGCGCATAGTGCCTTGCCATCATTCCGGGAGAGGGAAAAGCAGTGCCTTGTAAATGCTGTTGTTGAAACTGATTGATCGGGCCTATTATTTTTTCGATCATCTGAACGGTAACTAGCCCCGGCCTAAGAAGCGTGGGCGGATTTGATCGAACATCAAGCACAGTGGATTCAATGCCCCCCGAAGCTGGGCCTGCATCAAGAATCATTTCAATTCTACCTTCAAGATCTTTAAGCACATGGCTTGCAGTGGTAGGAGAGATTGCACCTGAAATGTTGGCACTGGGTGCAGCAAGGGGTACACCTGCGATCTCGATTAATTTGCGGGTAACAAACAATTTGGGAATGCGAAGTGCAACGCTTGAAGCGCCTGCGGTAACGCAATCAGGCACCAGATCTTTTTTATCGAGCACCATGGTAAAAGGGCCTGGCCAGAATGCCTCTGCAAGTTTCTGGGCGCACTCATTCCAGTTCAATACCAGACTTTTTGCCTGTTCCACTGAATGCACATGAACAATAAGAGGGTTGTTGCCTGGCCTACCCTTGGCGGTGTAAATTTTGGCAACTGCAGATGCGTCAAAGATATTTGCAGCTAATCCGTAAACGGTTTCGGTGGGGATTGCAACCAAGCCCCCTTGATTGAGAATCAAGGAGGCTTCACGAAGAACTTCAGTATCTGGATTGTCCGGATCTAATTTAAGAAGCTGAGTGTGCATTCTTTATGGCTTTCAGATGCTGTAATGAAGGCCGGTATCTTTGCTTGCAGGGCCCTTCATGCGAAGGAGTGGTTTTTCGAGAGCGACCACATTACCCGGGGCAACGCTTTGCGTAAGCCATACATTCGAGCCAATTACCGTGCCCTTGCCCACGATGGTATCGCCCCCAAGAATGGTGGCGTTGGCATAAACAACCACATCATCTTCAAGTGTAGGATGGCGTTTTTTGCCTCGGATAATATTGCCCGAAGAATCTCTAGGAAAGGAAAGTGCGCCTAAGGTAACGCCTTGGTAAAGTTTCACATTAACCCCGATGTCGCAGGTCTCGCCAATGACCACACCGGTGCCGTGATCGATGAAAAAGCGCGGCCCGATCCGAGCGCCCGGATGAATATCAATTCCTGTTTTGCTATGTGCATATTCAGTCATCATTCTGGGAATGAGAGGAATACCAAGAAGCAATAATTGATGAGCCAGCCTGTAAATGGAAATAGCTTCAATGCCTGGATAGCAGAAAATAATTTCGTGATGGCCCTTGGCAGCGGGATCGCCTTCAAAAGCGGCCTGCACATCGTGTTCAAGCACCATGCGAATATCAGGAAGTTTTTTAAGGAAATCGAGGGTGCGTTGTTGCGCTATTGCTTCGAGATCCTGTTTATTGATTTCTGGAGAGGCCTGGTTTTCTTGTTCATGGCGTAAGGCCCGGGTGATTTGAATGATTAACTTATCATGCAAGCCATCGATAAGGTCGCCTACATAGTATTCAACATTGGCAATGTGAAGGTTCTGCCTGCGGAAATATCCCGGGAAGAGAATATCCAAGAGGTCTAGAAGCATGGCATTGACGGCTTCCCTGCTGGGCAATGGCTTGTGGCCTAAATGACTGGTCATATTGCACTCAGTGTAGGTCGCAACAATAGCCTCGGTAATTTCGGGAAGAATTTCTTTCAAACGGAAATCAGTAGCCATGGGTAACCTCAAATAGCCAAACATCAGTCAAAAAGCATGGTAGGGGGAAAAGTCGACCGGGTCTAGTGCCCCTTCTTTGTAAAATCGGAAGGAATGCAACTTAGATGGAATAAAAGAAAGGGAAGTTTCAAAGTAAAAACCCTTGAAGTAGTCATTTTACTTACTTATTACCCCGCTTCACCAGAGTTCCACCGCTTAAAACGAAAGCAGCCTCGCTTAAAAAACAAGCATAGACTGCTTTGGCTACCAGATTCGGCACAGCTATCAATAAAATTAAAACAACATAAGTTTATACATAAAATAGACTTACAACAAAAAATTCATTTTTTTAGGGGTATGGATTAATAATTGGTCCAGCTTTTGCATCTATAGGGAATGTGCGCTGTGGCGGCGCCCCGACCAGAACCAGCTAACCCGCGCTGGCTATTGGAGAGTAGTACAGCGGGTTGGTTGGGCTGGAATAAAGGAACCTTTGTTAGTCCTTCTTGGCCTTCGGGTTGTCAACCATTGGGAGAGGTGGTTGGTAGTCCGGAGGCCTCTTTTATTTGATAATATGTTAATCATTTCTTAAAACTCCATTACAATATAATTAGTTAAAAGATAGGCTTTCAAAACATGAGGTTTGACCGTGGAGCAATCTTCAACGCATCGAGCAGAAGAATCTGCCAAGCATGACGCTGGCAAACTGGAATCGCTAAACCGTACAGATCGGTTTGGAAGCCGGTTGAAAAATCAATTAGTATCGTGGTTTGGTTCGCCTTGGGATAGAAGGTTGGCATATGCAGCATTGCAGGTGCCAAAAATCCGCCATTGGGAATCCGAATTCGACAAGCTCACCGATTTTGAAATACTCGAGATATCCAAGAAAATGAAAGGCCGTGCCCGGGGAGGCGAATCCCTCGATATAATGCTCCCCGAAGCTTTTGGCCTCGCTTCCGTTGCTTGTAAACGAATTCTAGGTATGCGCCCATTTGATGTTCAATTAGTTGCAGGTGCAGTCATTCATGGTGGGGCACTTGCAGAGCTTGCAACAGGCGAGGGAAAAACACTTGTCGCTAGTCTTCCTGCTTTCTTAAACGGCCTCGCAGGAAAAGGCGTGCATGTAGCTAGCGTTAATGATTATCTTTCTCGCCGCGATGGCGAATGGCTTAAACCCGTATACGCAGCTCTGGGAATGACGACCGGAATTCTGCAACAGCAAATGTCGGATGTGGATCGCCAAAATGCATACAAGTGCGATATCACTTACGCCACTGCAAGTGAATATGGTTTCGATTTTTTACGCGATCGACTGAAAATAGCAGATGGCAAAGGTGCTGAATCCCCCTTCTGGACTCCTTGGCTTGCAGGGGGTGCGGCCTCTGCATCGAACTTTGTCCAACGGGGCCACCACTTCGCCCTTGTTGACGAGGCTGATAACATTTTTATCGATGAAGCCAGAACTCCTTTAATCATCAGTGGGCAAGTCCGACCTGCCACCGCTGAAGAACAAGTGGTTTATCTCTGGGCCGATGAACTGGTGCAAAGAATGGAAGCGGGCCAGCATTTCATCTTTAATCCGCAATTGCAAAAACTTGAACTCACCGCATTGGGCAAGCACCTTGTGCGCTATTCAAACCCACCTTCAGGGCCGCATGGCGACGCCCTCGATAAGTTGCACGAAGCCATGGAACAAGCTATTCAAGCGCATTATCGCTTCAAATTAAACCAACACTATCTGGTTGATAAAAACAAGATTGTGATTATCGATGAATTTACGGGAAGAAGAATGCCCGATAGGCATTGGCGTGATGGCCTTCATCAAGCGGTGGAAGCCAAGGAAAAAATACCAGTCACTTACAGTGATGAACACGCTGCACAAATCACCTTTCAAAGTTATTTCAGGCTTTACAAAAAGCTTGGTGGGATGACCGGTACTGCGTTGCAAAACCGTTTAGAGATTCGTAGGGTCTATAAGATCTGGGTGGTATGTGTTCCTACAAACAAACCCATTCTAAGAGAATTATGGCCCGATAAAGTTTACCCCAATGAAGATGCAAAGTTTGATGCCATCGTGGATGAAATCCAAAAGCTGAAAACCGATGGGCGCTCTGTTCTTATCGGAACCAGGAGTGTGGATAAATCGGAAATACTCAGCCAGAAACTTCATGATGCGGGATTGATCCATCAGGTCCTTAACGCCAAGAATCACGAACTCGAGGCAAAGATTATCGAACAAGCAGGCCAACTTGGAAGGATCACGATTGCAACCAACATGGCGGGAAGAGGAACAGATATTAAACCATGCAAGGAAGTGATTGATGCAGGTGGGTTGCATGTATTGGGAACAGAAAGGCACGAATCGATTCGAATTGATCGTCAGTTGGCAGGGCGAGCAGGTCGCCAGGGAGATCCGGGAAGTGCGCAGTTTTTCTTATCACTGGATGATGAGTTATTAGAAGGTCTTGGCCAAGGCAGGCAGATGAAGCTAAAAAATCTGGGGATCTCGGGGTCTATTCGTGAATGGAACAGATATCTATCGATGTTTAAGTTGGCGCAACATCGGGTGGAAAGAAGACATTATTTATCGCGAGTCGATTTGCTGGTGCATGAGAAGCAAAGGCAGGAAATACTCAAGGATTTGGGTGCAGACCCCTATGTGGATTAAATAAAGAATGGGTTGCAACCGTAACAAGATGTTTAACGACCTTGCTCGCTCTAGGCAGCAACCCGGGGGAAATGCAAACTTAAAATTAAAGAATCACATTTAAGGAATATGAAGCCCTAGAGATTTAAAGCTTCACTCCTCTATTGTAAATGCGATGCTGATGAAATAAAACGACAAAAATAATAACTTTTTTCAAAACTATTTTTCAAACACCCTAAGTTACCTAAATTAAAAAAACGCTATTTTAGGTAACTTTACGACTTTCCCTCTCATTGATTGCCTTAAAAGGAGCTAAAACATCGGTTTTTTAAGCAAAATTTCTTTCCCTTTGGCAAATTCTAACTACACCTAACTCTTTATTTTTCATTGAAACCAAAGCCGGCCCTAAACAAATTTGTAATCTTCTAAATTCAAAATATTGACCCATTTCTAATGAATATTCAGACCGTTTAACAATCCTTAATCAAAACTTAAGAATTAAAACCTATTATGTTTATGTGGGTTGCAACCGTAACGAGATGATTACCCTCTAATTTTTCTTGTTTCGCTCTTAACTTGCAGCCCCCAAGCCAGTAGCCAACATCATTAAACTCTTTATTAACCTTTTTTACTTTCATGAAGCCATTGATTTTAAATCAGCATGATCCAATACCAATTGAACCCAACTGTCCAACTTATACTGCAAGTAACAAACCAACTTTTACATAAACAATAACTAAGGCCTGTAGAAACAGCATTCAATGAAGCTTTTTTCAGTACTGGTATTAACTTAATCTTCCCTTAATATGTTCGAACTATGATAGCTAGGGGATGGTGGTTTTCAATTTTAATAAAAATCGAATCAGATCCAGCCACTAAATCCCGCTTTTGCAATATCTTTATGGAAGTTCTTGACATGGTTGATCATAAAAACAAATTCATCATAGGGTCGGCGCTACTTGCTTTAACACTGGTTTTGACTGCTTCTTATTCGAGATCCTCAAACCCCCAGAGTAATAATTCGATAACCACCTTGAACCCATCCGTAACCACTGCGGACTTTAAACCAACGCAAGCCCAGCAATTATGGTTGGCCATGGATGAAGCCGAAAAGAATGGCCGTTATGATGAGGCCCTTGCAATTAATCATGCAATTCAAACAAGCCATGGAAATCACTACCTGATTAATTACCGGGCGGGCCGTTTATGCTCTCTCAAAGAAAATCATGCCGCTGCACTTGAATCTTATCAAAAGGCTAGCACCCTAGCCCCCGGAGCCATTGCGCCTCTCAACTCCATGGCTTCCTCTTACATCGCTCTTGGAAAAACCGATCTAGCAATCAAAACAAGCTTGGCTGTGCTAGTGATTGATCCCATGAACCCAAGTGCTAATCGTCGCTTGGCAGAGTTGTATATTCTTTCCAAGCAATACCTGATGGCTGAAACTTATTATCTAAAAATGTTGTCGTTGACACCTGAAGACCTAGACATCGGAGCCCAATATGCCTGGTGCCTTTATTATCAAGGCAGGGTGGAAGAGGCACGGAAGGTATTTGGGATAATTCTAACAGCGGCGCCTTCACATACCTCTTCACTTCTTGGTTGGAATCTCTGCGAATCTGCAAAACAAGGAACCAAAAAGGGCGTAAAATCATGAATCAATACACAAAACTTTTCTCTCTTCAGATTGATGATAATGGATTTGTATTTGATCCTGCGAAAGGGATTTCTTACACCTTGAACGAAACTGGACTGCGAGTGATCACTTTGCTTAAAAATGGATGCCCTGAAGAAAACTTGCACATTAAGATTGCGGAAGAATATGCAATCTCGCTACCAAGTGCAGAATTCGATATAGAAAACCTTCTTAATACCATGAAGAAGTATCAACTAATATGAATATCCCCATGGTTGCAATAACAGGGATGAACCGAGGCGAAAACCCTCAGCCCGGATATGCGGTGGCTTGTAGCCTTCGCAGAAAATACCCCGATATGAAAATAGTCGGCCTCATTTATGATGCCATGGAATCCGGGATCTTCGCAACAGATGGCCCGGATTGGGCATACACCATCCCTTATCCAACAGCGGGTTCAAAAGCGTTGCTTGAACGGTTGGATTTCGTCAAACAACGGCATGACTTCAGTATTTTAATTCCCACGCTAGACACCGAGATGGAATTAATGATCAAGCTTCAGCCCGAGCTGGAGAGTCGTGGAATCCAAAGCTTTCTGCCCAGCCTCGAATCTTTTCAAAATCGTGCAAAATCTCAATTACCCAAGCTGTGCGAAGCCTGTGGTTGCCAGACTCCTCTGACAAAACTCGCCCGCGATTTAAACGAGGCAAAAGATGCCGCAGATGCTATTGAATACCCCGTTATGATCAAAGGGCAGTTCTACGATGCAAGAAAAGTGCAAAACGAAACTGAGCTAACGCGGGCTTTTCAAGAAACCATTCACGATTGGGGTACCCCGGTATTAGTGCAAGAATCTATTTCGGGTGCGGAGCTAAATGTAATGGGAGTAGGTGACGGTTTAGGAGGGGTTACAGGTTTGTGCTCTGTAAGAAAAACAATTCTTTCAAGCAAAGGCAAAGGGATCAGCGCAATCATTGTGCAAGAGCCTCGCTTGGAATTAATTGCAAATCGAATCATTGCAGAGTTGTGTTGGCGCGGCCCCTTCGAACTTGAATTCATTCATGATGAATTGTCCGATTCTTATAAGCTGATTGAGATGAACCCTCGCTTTCCAGCATGGGTGGATTTTCCATCTGCACTTGGGCTAAACTTCCCCGCACAAATTATTTCACTAATCACCCAAAGCGCTTCAGAACCTATGAACCCACTTTCTCCAGGTTGGTTTTACCTCAGGCATCAAGTAGAAACCATTGGCTCCATCTCGCAACTTAGTCAACTAATGACCGAAGGTATCTGGGAACAAAAGAGAAAACCGCAATGAACAAAAAAATATATAACACCCCGGGGATCACCCGCCATCAGCACGGGCACATGAATGCACAAGCCCATGGCCAATCTGCAAATGCTTGTGAAGCGATCGATGGGGTTGCAGTTTCGGATTTAATAAAACAGCACGGGTCCCCTCTTTATGTATTCTCGGAATCCAACTTAAGGGAAAGCTACCGAGAATTACACAAGGCTTTCAGCAGTCGCTATGCCGATGTGCAGTTGGCATGGTCGTACAAAACCAATTATTTAAAAGCGATCTGTGCGGTGTTTCATCAAGAAGGTGCCATCGCAGAAGTAGTATCAGATTTTGAGTATGAAAAAGCCCGCGCCATGGGAATACCCGGAAAGGATATCATTTTTAACGGGCCTTATAAACAACCCGAAGCGCTTGAAAGAGCAGTGAATGAAGGGGCGAAAATCCAAATCGACAATATGGATGAGTTGCTTAATCTAATTCATATCGCAGAGCAAAAACAACAAATCATCAATGTTGCGATTCGAATTTACATGGATAGTGGCGTAAAGCCTGTCTGGTCAAAGTTTGGTTTTAACAGTGATACAACGGAAGCACTTCAAGCGATCAAGCGAATTCACCTAAGCAAATATTTAAAACTGGTGGGCTTACATACCCATGTAGGGACTTTCATTCTCGACCCAAACATTTACCGGGTTGCAACCGAGAAAATGATTGAATTGGCAATGAGTGCAGAAAAAGAATATGGGTTTAACATAACTTATCTGAATTTAGGTGGCGGCTTCGCATCGCGCAATCATTTGCATTATCAATACTTTTCTGAAGGTGCAACTACACCTTCATTTGATGCCTATGCAGAAGCGATTTGTTCCACGATTAAAAACCGCTGGCCCAATGGGAAGCCTTTACCCAAGCTTTACCTTGAAACCGGACGGGCCTTGGTTGATGAATCGGGCTACATGATCACCACGATCGTTGCACTTAAGCAAAACCCCGATGCATCTGGGCCTTCTGCAGGAATCTCTGCGCCAGCTGCTCGCGACAAAAGTGCAAATCGATCCAACCCAAATCATGGCGCTGCTGGTTACCTCGTTGATTCAGGAATCCATCTGCTTCACACCTCTGCCTGGTATCAATTTAATGTGCGCCCCGCAAAACCAAACAATGGCACGCAATCCGAGCGCCTTCTTTATGGCTGCCTTTGCATGAATATCGATGTGATTCGCCAAGTGGTTCCATTGCCCAACATGAATGTTGGCGATCAATTGGTAATTCATCCCGTAGGTGCATACAACATCACGCAATCAATGCAGTTTATTACCTATCGCCCAAGAGTTGTGATGATTACATCAAATCGAAATGTTGAAATCATCCGCGAACGAGAGAACCTGAATTACATCGAAGAACTCGAGCAACTTCCTGAACAATTACAACTAAAGCCCGACCCAAAGAACCTGCCATTTATTGACACCAGAAAACAAGTAACGCATGGATAGCTTCTCGAAAAGTTCTGAAAACGATTCTGATAATGCACCTATTTATGATGCATTCGAATCTATATTTAATGCTTATTCATTGATATACTTTTGCCGTAATTCCAGATTGGGCGGCATCCTGCTTGCAGCAACATTCATTTCCCCAACCTTCGGACTATTTGGGCTGGCAGGCACTATAACTGCATTTGCAGCAACAAAAATGCTCGATTTTCCTGCATCTCGTATTCGCAGTGGGGAGCTGCTTTGCAACTCCTTAATTTCTTCAATGGGCTTGGCGTATGTTACCAATCAGCAGAATCTTTCCGTTTATCTCCTGATGATTTTGTTACCTGTAACTGCAATTGCTGCGATGGTTTTATCTGTCGCTTTAACCCAGGTAATGCTTCGTTTATTTGGAATGGGCGCCTACAGCCTGCCTTTTGTTATCGTAACGATTTTTAATTATCTGCTGATGTATTCATTTACTGCAACTCCAGTAATCGGGGCACCACCGCCCTCTTTATTGCCTGAGATTTCATTTCTCCCAAGCATTTTAACTGAATGGTTTCTTGCTTTTAGTGCTGCCCTCTTTATCCCAAATGTAGTTGTCGGAATGATTGCCTGCTTTGCTGTTTTCATACACTCGCCTCTTCAAATCGCTCTCGGTATGTTTGGATTTTTAGTTGGTTATGGGTTTTTGCAACTCACCGGGTTGAATGCTAGTGCTTTCGGCGCAGGATGGATGGGCACCAATTATTTATACTGCGGTATGGGCCTAGGCGGCGTCTATTTCATCACTTCGAAAAGTTCGCTTTTGCTTGCAGGGTTTGGCGCTATACTTTCTACCTTGATAGCAATCGGTATGCGAACTTTTCTTCGCAGTTACAATATTCCGCCTCTTTCTTTTCCTTTTCTTATTGTACTCTTCATGTTTACCTACGCTCTTAGGCAGCGCTCTCGGTTTTTATGGCTGTTTGAATCGCCCTATTTAGATGGCTCCCCCGAACAAAATGTGCTGCGCTTCCTTACCAACCTTAAGCGCTTCCCCAATTTCTATACCCCCACGCTCTCTCTTCCTTTTTTAGGATGCCGTGTAGTGACTCAGGGTTTCAATGGCGATTACACCCACAAATCACTTTGGTGCCATGCACTTGATTTTGAAATACTGGATGAGTCGGGTAAGCCTCATCCAGATCAAAGGACAAAATTAGAAGATGCTTATACCTATGGAACTGCAATACTTTCACCTTGCGACGGGGTAGTAATAAGTGTTGTATCTGATGTTGTAGACAATGAACTTGGCGAAGAGAATCTGCTGCAGAACTGGGGAAATCTAGTTGTCGTATTAAATGACTTGGGCTGGTATGTATTGCTGAGCCATTTTAAAAGAGATGGTATTATCGTTTACAAAAACCAACGGGTAACACGGGGGCAATTACTGGGATACTGTGGAAATTCAGGGCGATCGCCTTTGCCTCATTTGCATCTCCAAGTGCAGGCAGCATGGTTTCCCGGAGCAACCACTATCCCCTTTCGCATTAGAAATTTTATTTCCCACCATGCCTCGGGTGAAACAGTTTTAACAACTGGAATTCCTAGAGAGGGTGATTTGATCTCACCGTTGCAAATTGATCCCGATCTAATCGCCTGTTTTTCTGGGCAGATTGGTACCTCGATTCGCTATCGGATCGAAAAAGCAGGTAAGACCATCGCATGGGAAACCATCCGAACCATTTCGTTGGGATGGGGGGAGTTTAGTTATCAGTCGGTTGAACATGGTGCAAGATTATCTGCATCAATTTCTGATGAAACCTATATCTCACATACTTTGGAAAACTCTTCCGCAAGTATATTGCGTTTGTTTTCCCTGGGGTTGGGATCAGTACCTTTCAGTAAGAATCGCAGCATTATGTGGGAAGATTATGCAGCATGCAGACCTTGGATTTCTCCTGTAAATGTAATACTTTCTGATTTGTTACAACCCATT